>Ga0310121_10001561_pt1 | contig 23174 bp, 22 predicted proteins | sample CB27_Tmax_986_MG_FD_203504 | JGI IMG/M metagenome (GOLD analysis project Ga0310121, IMG submission 203504) | Marine microbial communities from Western Arctic Ocean, Canada - CB27_Tmax_986 | ecosystem: Environmental > Aquatic > Marine > Oceanic | place: Canada: Western Arctic Ocean | collected...
CGAATTCTCGAGTTGGTCCCAGTTCACGGGATGCAGGTGTCGTCCACTCGTTTGGACCGCCACGTACTGCTTGGGTCCGATCGCATACGTAACGGGTGCCCCCTTGAGAGGTGTACCAACATTGAACCGCCACAGTTCTTGCAGGGTCTCGTCGTTGTAGGCTACAACCCACCCATCTTGGAGCGCGCTAAAAACTAGTCCGCCGGCCGTTACCGTCGCACCAGACCGCACCTCAATGTCAGTAACGACTTTTGCGAGCACCTCGTGGTTTACTGCATCGACTGCTGTGATGGAGCCGTAGTACAGCTCACTGGTGTACTCTCGTCGTTCACTTGCCTGATTGTCTACGTTCCCTTCGGGCCCTACCGAGGCAACGGCTGCTCCATTTTGTGAGAAACATCCTTCGGTGCCAACGCCGTAGGCAATACCTTTATCAGGATTAAAAGCTGTTGGCTGGTGGGCCACGCCTCCATGCCAAGTCGGACATGCGCGCTTCATGGTGTCTCGGTCGGCTCGTAGCGCGCGCGCTTCTTCATTATAGATCTGTACGTCCAGATTTGAGTCGTACTCGAGGGGCATGCCGGTTTGCGGGTTAATTCCCGCGGTCCAGTTAAGTTCGTTTACATATTGACCGGCTCTAATGAAAGAGCCGTCGTTTCGATCGACAGTGTAATAAAACCCGTTGCGGGCATAATGCGAGACCACGTTTCGTAATTGACCATCGATTGAGAGGTCATAGAGCAGATGGACGCCAACTTCGTCGTAGTCCCATGAATCGTTTGGTGTGTATTGGAAATGCCACCTACGCTCGCCGGTTTCAATGTCCAGTGCCACGGCGGAGTTCGTGTATAGGTTGTCGCCGGGACGAAATTCTGGATCATAGATAGGGTAAGGGTTGCCGGTACCGAAAATGTACAGCTTGTTAACTGGATCGTAAGAGCCTGTTTGCCAGACGCCCCCTCCGCCGGTTTTCCATGCGTTGTGGTCGTCTTTCCAAGTTTCACTTCCTGGTTGACCTGGCTCTGGAACGGTATACCAGCGCCAGAGCTCATTTCCATTTTCGACATCGAGTGCTGCGACCCAGCCGCGTGTGCCTCCGTCGCCCGCACCGTTCTGAACAAGGACCTTTCCATCGGCCACGAGTGGCGCAGTTAGAAACCGTTCTCGACGTCCGAATTCCGTCACACCGGCCACTTCAACATCCCAAATAATTTCGCCGTCGTCTCGATCAATGGCAATCACCCGGCCGTCCGGAAGATTGGAGATCACTTTGTCTTCCCAAAGTGCGATACCTCTTGACCTGGACGTATTTCCTTCATGGTCGACGCCTGGGTCGGCTATCCATACATATTTCGCATGGTCTGGCGCACGTGCGTCAATCTTATAGACAGTGCCCCAACCGTCAGCCGTATACATGAAACCATTGTCGATCAATGGATTAAGTTCGGCTTCAGGGCCGTTCTGACCGGTGTCTTGCATGCCACCAACAGCAAGTGCCCAAACCATTCGAAGGTTGCTCACGTTTTCTCGATTGATTTGAGTTAACCTCGAATACCTGTTTGAACTGTAGTCGCCGTTCATTAATAGCCAATTTTGAGGTTCGTTTGCGGCGTTTTCCAATCGTTCTTTATTTACGGTGAGCGAGTACTGACCAGTAAGGGCTATTGTTGATGCAGCTACAATGGTTGCAACGAACAATGTGCTAAGTTTGCCGTGAGAACCGTAACGCTGAGGCATGCCTGTTTCCTCCGTAGATCTGTTGGTCGGTATAGCTTATAACGGTTTGAGCTTTGACCTCGGTATACTAATTCGCCCGTTCGAGAGGGAGGTCGAGAAAGTATGCGTTTAAATTTGATTTCTGTAGTTTGTTGCCTGTTCATGTCTGCGTTGTTCGTTCAATGCGGGGGCGGACCTGAAACGCTGGAGAGTGAGTCTCCTGGCATGGCGGTGGAGAGTTCCGACTGGTCAACGTATCGTGGCAATTTCGCAGGTACAGGGTATTCGGAGCTAACTGATATTTCCACTTCGAACGTCGGCACGTTAACGCGTGCGTGGGTCTACGATCTCAATCAGAGAAATCCCGGTTCCGAGGCTCGTGGTCCAAACTCCCAGGTGACGCCGATTGTTGTGGATGGTGTCATGTATTTGCCCGCGGCTGATCGTGTTGTTGCGATTAATCCTGATTCTGGCCAGGAGATCTGGGCACATGTGCTTGACGACTCGATTGGTGCGCCGTCACGTCGCGGGGTTGCCTATTGGCCAGGAGATGGTCAATTTGATGCTCGGATTATCTTTGTGACTGGAGCTGATCTTCGTGCGCTGGACGCAAGTACAGGGAACCCTATCGTAAGTTTTGGGGACAGCGGAGTGGTTGCGCTTGGCGTGCCATACAACTCGGTTCCGCTCGTTTATCGGCATGTTGCGGTGGTTGGAGCGAACACTCCGCGTGGTGAGATTGGTGGGATCGGTAATGCGCGTGCCTACGATGTTAGGACAGGTGAAATGCTCTGGGAATTCGATTCGGTCGCTCAGCCAGGTGATGTAGGACACGACACGTGGGAGGGAGACAGTTGGCAGGAACGTTTGGGAGCAAATGCCTGGCCTTTCTATTTTACGGTGGATGAAGACCGAGGTATTCTGTATTTACCGTTGGCCTCACCAATTCCCGGCTATTACGGCGGCGATCGCGCCGGGGCAAACCTTTATGGAAATTCTGTGGTAGCGGTGACTGTGGAGACTGGTGAGTACCTATGGCACTTCCAGACAATTCACCATGATTTATGGGATGCGGATCCACCAGCCCCGCCGGTATTGTTTGATATCGAACGTGAGGGTTCGACTATTCCCGCGCTCGGTGTAACGACAAAATCTGGATACCTTTATATCTTAAATAGGAAAACAGGTGAAGTGATCTACGACGTAGAAGAACGACCCGTCGCCTCAAGTGATGTTCCGGGTGAAGCGACGTATCCAACCCAACCGATTCCGGCTATCACGCCGTCAATGGGCCGTGTCTCCTACAGCGCGGATGACCTAGTTACGGCAAATGACACTACAGACGCGCACGTGGCAGCCTGTGTCGCTCTGGTCGAAAGTTTGGGTGAGGTTGTTAATGCTGGTCCATTTACACCGTGGGCATATCGCAGTGATAGCAGTACTCCCCGGACGACGTTGAATTTCCCAGGAGGCGTTGGCGGCCCAAACTGGGGTGGGGCTGCGTTCGAGCCAACGTCTGGTTATATCTTCGTGATGTCTATGGATGTTGGTGCATTGGGATGGATGGTCGATGCGGATGACGAGGCGGCTGGGCCATATCGGAAGGAAACACCGAGACCGGCTAGTTTTGAGGTGGAGATTGCTGGTACTCGTATGCCGTGCCAAAAACCACCATGGGGTCAGTTAACGGCGGTTGATAGTGCGACGGGAGGTATTGTGTGGCAGATACCATTGGGTATCACTGACCAGCTGCCTGTCGGCAAACAAGACACGGGTCGTCCGGGGCGGGCGGCTGCGATTGTTACAGCGGGTGACTTGCTTTTTATTGCTGCGACAGACGACAACCGTTTCCGCGCAATCCAGGCTACCACCGGACGGGAATTGTGGGTCGACCAGCTGGACGGTCGGGGTAATGCCAATCCGATGACTTATCGCGGGAACGACGGCCGTCAATATGTCGTCATCACTGCGACAGATACGGTTGTTGCGTATGCGCTGCCCGATTAGCGGGTTTGGGGACGTTTATCCAAGTGCACCTGTTACGAGGGCAAGCAATACTCCTCCTGCTATCACGGAACCGAGTTGGCCCGCGGTGTTTGCGCCCATCGCATGCATGAGTACGTGATTCGTAAAATCCTCTTCTTGGGCGACCCTTTGTACAAGTCGCCCACTCATCGGAAATGCACTAATGCCTGCCGCTCCGACGAGTGGGTTGACCTTGCCACGTGTTGCCATACATAAGAGTTTGCCAAAAAAGATTCCGGCGACAGTATCAAGGGCGAACGCCGCAAGTCCAAGTAACAGAATGTAGAGCGTTTGGACCTGAAGAAATATTTCTGCTTGCATAAGACTTCCAATAGTTAAGCCAAGGAACAGTGTAGAGATGTTGGCGAGTTCGTTCTGGGCAGAATTCGCGAGTTGTTGAACGACACCAGATTCCTTAAGAAGACTTCCAAGCATCAATGTCGCAACCAATGGCGCGGATTCAGGGACCAAAAGTCCAACGACAACGGTAACGACAATCGGAAACACAATGACAGCTGCTCGTGGAACAGGTCTCGGCGCGTAGGGCATCCGTATGCGACGTTCTTCACGTGTGGTTAGCAACCGCATAATGGGGGGCTGGATAATTGGAACCAGACTCATGTACGAGTATGCCGTTATGGCAATTGGTGCGAGTAGTTCTGGTGCCAGAAGGGATGACACGTAAATACTCGTAGGGCCGTCGATGGCACCAATCACAGCGATCGACGCTGCTTGGTTCAAGGGGAAGCCGAGAAGCGTTGCCAAAATGAGGGTAGCGAAAATGCCAAGCTGGCCGGCCGCACCAAGGAGGGCGAACAGCGGTTGAGACAACAGTGGGCGAAAGTCCATCATCGCCCCTATTCCGATGAAGACGAATAACGGAAAAAGTTCTGTTTGTATACCGAATTCGTTCAGGATGTAGAGCATGCCCCCTTCGTGATTGAGGGGTGAGTTTGGCAGGTTTCCCAAAAGCACACCGAAGCCAATCGGCAATAGTAGAGTCGGCTCGCACTTCTTAGCGATTGCGAGATAGATCAGCACTCCTCCAACAGTAAACATGAGCAGGACAGCTGGTGTTAGGGATAGCATGTTTTCAGAGAATTTGTGTGTTGTCTGTTAAGTTGAAAAACTAACGAGAGGTTGTCCTTGAACGATATTGTCACCGTCTTTGACGTGAACAGTCGCAACAGTTCCAGTCGACGGCGAGCGCATGATATTGAACATTTTCATAGCCTCGATTGTTAATAGTTCGTCGCCACGTTCTACGGCTTGGCCGGCAACAACCGCTACTTTTGAAACCAGTCCAGGTATCGGTGCAGTCATCGTGGTTGGACCTGTATTGGCGGATGTAGACGCTGGAGGCGGTGCAGGAGCAGAGGCTGGTTGTGGTGTTCCGGTAATAGGTGCTTCCTTGGAGACTGGTAATTCCTGAAGCGGTTTTTCATGATTCAGACCAGAGACGGTCGTTGATTCGATCTCGACCGAATAGGCCGTTCCCGACAGCCTAGCGGTAACTGGCCTCGCTCGTGGATCGTCGATCTCGACGTCGTAGACGCGGCCGTCAATGGTGACACGGTACAACTTCATACGCGGCCTCCCTGCCGTCGGACCGCCTGTGCGAAACGTCTAGCTCGGTGGAGTTGCCTCCACTCAGAGGGTTTTTCCATTATGTGGCTTGCGGCTTCTCCCGCTGTTTCGCAGGCTGTTGCGACTGCCAGCGCGACAGCTCGTCGTTGGCGGTCGGCTTCTGCTTCTGCTTCGTGTTTCGCCTCTGACGCAGCACGTTCTGCACGGGACGTCATGTCTGCTTCAGCATCAGAGTGTTCATCGTCGTCTAAATTCAGTTTGTCTGAAAGACGAGGCGAGGTGACGGCGTACATGAGCCCGACGAGTCCTGCAAGCGCGAGAAACAGGAGAATCGTACCGATGCCGGCGATTTCAAGGACTGTCTGGAGGCCAGTAGACATGAATCAGAGTGGGATATTTCCGTGTTTTTTTGGTGGCGTGCTGAGCTGTTTGTCTTTTAGGAATTCGAGCGTAGCGATGATCCGGTCCCTGGTTTCGTGCGGATGGATAATGTCGTCAATGTGACCAGAAGCTGCTGCAACGAAGGGAGAGTTGAACTCTTTCTGAAAGCGCTCTTCCAATTGTGTTCGTTCCGCATCTCGGGTAGCCGGATCTGCAGCTTTCAACTGGCGAGCGTAAAGGATGCTGACGGCTCCCTTCGCTCCCATGACTGCGATTTCGGCACTTGGCCACGCGAGGCAGACATCCGTGCGAATCATTTTGCTACTCATAACGATGTACGCACCTCCGTACGCTTTTCGCAGCACAATTGAGATTTTAGGAACGGTGGCTTCAGAGTAGGCGTAAACGATTTTCGCACCGTGTCGAATAATTCCCTGGTGCTCCTGCCTAGCTCCGGGCAAAAAACCGGGACAGTCGACTAAGGTTACGAGTGGCACATTGAACGCGTCGGCAAAGCGGATAAAACGCGCAATCTTGTCAGATGCGTCGATGTCCAAAACACCGGCAAGGTGTGATGGCTGGTTAGCCACGAACCCAACGACTTTGCCGTTTAGACGCGCAAATCCGACGATCGCATTAGGCGCGAAATCCTTGTGGACTTCTAAAAACGAGTTGTTGTCAGCGATTAGGGCAATGGCCTCGCGGACGTCGTAGGCTTCCTCAGCCCTATCTGGCAGCAGTGTATCGAGAGCTGCCGTGTTCGGAATGACGTTTTGGCCATTGTCTACGTCTAATTGTGGAGGGTCTTCGGCGTTGTTGGACGGCAGGTAACCGACCAGGCGTCGGGTTAAGTCGAGTGCCTCGTCCTCTGCCTCCGCCACAAAGTGTGCGACGCCTGACGTGGCGGCATGTGTTTCAGCGCCCCCGAGGGTGTCAATGTCGACTTCTTCTCCGGTTACCGTTCGTATGACGTCTGGACCCGTGATAAACATATAACTCGAGTCTCGTGACATGATGACGAAGTCTGTCAGTCCGGGTGAATAGACTGCACCACCAGCGCATGGTCCCAGCATTACGCTGATTTGTGGAACAACGCCACTTGCTTGTGTGTTGCGCCAGAATAAATCGCCGAATCCGGCAAGACTCCATACACCTTCTTGGATCCGGGCGCCAACAGAGTCCAGAAGCGCGATTATGGGAAGGCCGCCAGCAGTGGCGGCTTCGAGAAGACGGCCAACCTTTAATGCCTGTGTTTCAGAAAAGGAGCCGCCCAGAACCGTAAAATCTTGGGCGAAAATAGCCACGCGGCGCCCGTCGATACGACCAAAACCGGTAACGACGCCGTCTCCAGGATGACGTTGACGGTCAAGACCGAACGTGCTGTGTCGGTGCTCGATGTACGGGCCTATTTCCTCGAACGAATTTTCGTCAAGAGTTCGGGCGATTCTTTCTCTTGCCGTAAACTTTCCGCGCGCATGTTGCGCATCGACCCGTTCCTGACCACCGCCAATTAACAGTGCTTCGCGACGGTCGGCGAGTGAAGCGCTTTGTTCAACCGGCGTTGAGCTCTCAGTTTGTACTGTTGGTTTTGACACCGGTTGAACCTCGTCAGGTTTGTTTGGTGATGGTTTCTTTCCGCGGCGAGTCAACGCACGTACCGCGGCAAACATGGCAGCGCCAGCCACAGTTGTTGTGACTGCCCGGGCTTCCGAAGACAACTTAAAGGGGCCACCCAGCCACTTTGCGAAAGTGTCCAATGGCGCAGAGCTGGACGAGTCCGCTTTGTTCTTACCCTCAGAGTTACGCGATGTTTCGGGTGTATCCGGCTGTGCGTCCTTTGCATCATTTGCCATTGAACTGTCGGTGTGAGGGTAACAATGTTAGCAGATTGCTCTCATAACAAACCGATCGCTATTGGTTCGGTTGTTACAGTTGAGTAGGTCTGATTGTTTCAATGACATTGTCTTAGTTATTCGCTGGTTGGTGCTCAGTTTTCCAAAGGCGAGCGAGCCGGTTTGCTTCTGCAATTTGATGGCGAAACATTTCACCATCCAGTAGTTGCTGCATGCGTTGTGCTTGGAAACGTTTCTCGTCGTTAAGTAATTCAGCCGCGAGACCAAACCACTTATAGGCGAGAACGTTATCGCGGGATACGCCGTCACCATTTGCGTATCTAGTGCCGAGTTCAAACAGTATGTCGAGGTCTCCGTCATTGACGCGTGTGAGTAATTCTTCAATGGTCGGAGTTGAGTCGTTAGGACCAGTGACGGTGTGACACCCAGGTGCGATAGTGGCAGCAAGTATCAGTGGGGCGATTAATGTCTTGTGTCCCATTGATGAGTAGAGCCTTTCTTATTGAACTTCAATAACCACCACGTGTCAGCGCCGAACGATGCAGTTAGTAAAACAAGAGCGGTTGATGCGGCCGCGGTACTTACGGCCACTGGTATACCCGGACCAAGACAAACCAGCAAGACGACGCCTTGGACGACACAGATACACTTTCGACGTTTACTATCAGGAAGTTCCTGAGCCAACGCTGGCCATAACCATCCAGCGCCCAGAAAAATGTATCTCGCAGTTCCAATTAGAAGAATCCATGTCCCGATGTTCCCATTACGCCAAATTAACACTGACAATACAAGCATTAGAAATGCATCGAGTTCCATGTCGAATCTCGCCCCATAGGACGTAGCTGTGGTACTACGACGAGCAATCCGACCATCGACCCCGTCGAGGATGAGTGCGATGGAGGAAATTCCGATGACCCACCAGAGGGTTCTTTCTAGTAGGACACTGGAGGTCATTGTTACCGTGCTAACCGAAATAACAAGTATGCCGCGAAAAAGCGTGATTCGATTGGGAAGACCCAACCCGGGGGTTGGTAAATTGTTTGGTAATGTGATGACGAGTACAGCGCACAGAAGCAGGTAGAGCGCGAAGCTTCCGAGACTGTATGGTGTTTGCGGTAGTCCTAAGAATAACTGGGTCGAGACGGTGACAGCCGCTAGAGGTAGACAGCCGACAACGAGATCTTTTATCGCCCGTTGTCGTAGATTTTTACGTGCGACAATTTCGCTGGGTTGCATCGTTTGCGACATATCACTAGTGTCGTAGGATATTTGTCAATTTAATCCTACGTCATCATCGGGGACTGTATGCGCATCGCCAAACAGTTTTGGATTGTTGAACCAGGCCGAGCGGAGATATTTAGCAAGGATCTTGTTCCGAGGTTAGGTACTGAGGTACTCGTCGCTGCTGCGTTTGGTGCTGTGAGTCGCGGAACGGAATCACTCGTATTTCGAGGTGAGGTGCCGGTGTCCCAGTACGACATTATGAAGGCGCCATTCCAGGACGGACACTTTCCTGGCCCTGTCAAATATGGCTATTCCAGCGTTGGTGAGGTGGTGGAGGGGCCAGCGGAACTTGTGGGGCGCATGGTCTTTTGTCTGTATCCGCATCAGGATGTTTATTGTGTTCCGGTCGGGTCCGTGACTCTGCTGCCTGATGGTGTTCCGCCGGAGCGGGCAATCTTGGCGGCCAATATGGAAACAGCCATCAATGTTGTGTGGGATGCCGGTCTGAGTGTAGGTGACACGGTTGTTGTTATCGGCGGTGGCGTCATTGGCTTATTAGCAGCGACGTTGTGCCGCAATATTCCTGGTGTGAGAGTTGAAGTGGTCGATCCGAACGAGTCGAGGAGAGACGTCTGTTCGACTCTTGGGTTGAATTATCACCGCGAGGTTCCGAAGGGCCTAGTGGCAGACGCTGTGTTGCATGTCAGTGGCTCACCGGAAGGTTTACGGACCGCGCTGACAGTTGCTGGAGTAGAGGCGACAATTGTTGAAGCAAGTTGGTATGGCACCCGCGACGTGTCGTTACCACTCGGAGAATTCTTTCATGCACGCCGTTTGACGCTCCGAAGTAGTCAAGTCAGTCGTCTTCCAGTGGATCGACAGCCGCGATGGACGCACGCCAGACGGTTAAGACTTGCCTTAGAACTCTTACGGGACAGTTGTTTTGATGTTTTGATCAATGCCGAAAGCTCTTTCGACGAATTGCCGGCTGTTCTTGCTCAATTAAGCCATGATCCAGGAAACAAGTTATGCCATCGTGTTCGATATGGTTCGTGAAGAAGACGGAGTAGTGTGAATTATGTACAGCGTGAACGTTAGAGATCATTTTATGATCGCCCATAGTTTCGTTGGTGATGTGTTTGGTCCTGCGCAACGGTTGCATGGAGCGACTTATGTGGTTGACGCGACGTTTAGCCGCCCAGAGTTGGACGAAGATCAGCTGGTTGTAGATATTGGACGCGCCGGAGAATGTCTCAAGACTGTGTTGTCTGACTTGAACTATAAGAATCTTGACGAGGAGGCAACGTTTACTGGCATCAACACGACAACGGAGTTCCTCGCGCGGGAAATATTCGATCGGCTTGTTTCGGCAATACAAGCTGGCAAGATTGGTGAAGCTGCCCGAGGTGTAACTACTCTCGAGGTCACGCTCAGCGAATCCCATACTGCCTGGGGGAGGTATCAAGGGGATTTGTGATGAGGCGTGCACTGCATGTCGTAGTCCCGGGTCCGTTAGAACAGCGGACAGGTGGTTATCTTTACGATGCTCGGATGGTGGCGGGGTTACGCGAAGCGGGATGGCAAGTTGTTGTGCACAACCTTGAGGGCCTATTTCCAGCTGGCGACAAAGTCGCCTCTCGAAGTATTGAGCTTGTTTTTGCCGCTATTGGGGATGGTAGCTGGGTTTTGATTGATGGACTCGCACTTGTCGCTTCTGTCGAAGTGGTAGAACGGCATGCGAAGCGACTGATGTTGTTGTCATTGGTGCATCATCCACTGAGTGATGAAACGGGGCTAGCAGCTGACGAATCGTCTCTCTTTCTCACGAAAGAGAGACGGGCGTTACGTTTAATGCGTGGCGTGATTGTCACGAGTCAGTTTACGTCTTCTAGACTACAGCGTATTGGTGTCCAACAAGGCCGTATCCGAATTGTAGTTCCGGGAACAGACCCGGTCATGCATCGTGTGAAGCAACTGTCCGTTGAGGTTCCAAGGCTGTTGGTGGTCGGCTCGGTCATTCCGAGGAAGGGTCACGATGTACTGATACGCGCATTAAGCACACTCCGGATGCAGCCTTGGCATTGTGTCTGTGCAGGGAGCCTTGACCGTGATCGGTGCTTTGCCGACGGGATAGTTACTCAGGCGAGAGAAGTGGGTATAAGTAAACGGATTAAGTTTATTGGCGAATGTGACAGTTCGACATTGGAGCAGCTCTATGCAGGAGCATCAATATTTGTGCTCCCGTCATACTATGAAGGATATGGCATGGTTCTTGCGGAAGCCTTGGCCTACGGGTTGCCAATTGTGTCGACGACGGGTGGTGCGATTCCAGAGACGGTTCCTTCCGGAACTGGCCTGTTAGTGGCACCCGGTGATTATCAGGCTCTGGCGCATGTGTTGGGCAGGCTTCTTGACGGAGAAGCTGGTTCAGCGCTTCGAAGGCGGTATGCAAAGGTTGCGCACGAACACGGGACCAAGCTGCCATCCTGGAGCACGGCTATTAAAACGATGGAGAAATCCCTGTTTGAGTTCGGATGGTCAAATACGAGTGCGTGCGGAGACGATGAATGAACTGGATAAGAGTTATACACGACGGTGTCGAGAGTTTTGGTTCGCTAGAAAACGGAATTATTACGACGTACTCGGGGGACATGTTTAATTCACCAATTTCTACCGGCGAGACGATTGCAGTCGAGGCCGTCCAACTTATTGCACCGGTACAACCGGGAAAAATTATCGGTATGGCCAACAACTACCATGCATTAATCGAGAAAGGTGGGGGGACGGTACCAGAGGAGCCACTTTATTTCATAAAAGCGAACACCTCACTACATTCGCATGGGAGGCCTATTAGACGTCCCAAGGCCTATGCTGGAAAAATCATCTTTGAGGGAGAACTTGGGCTTGTAATTGGGCGAAGGTGTCACGAAGTGGCTGAGTCGGTCGCTCTGGGCTATCTGTTTGGCTGCACCTGTGTCAATGATGTCACAGCGATAGGACTCTTAAAGAAAGACCCTAGCTTTCCACAGTGGACCCGTTCAAAGGCGGCAGATACGTTTGGTGTTATCGGTCCGTGTATCGCTACTGACCTCGATCCTTCAGGTCTTCGCGTGACGACGACACTCAACGATCAGGAGCGGCAAAACTACCCGGTCGCCGATATGGTGTTTACACCCGCTCAGCTGATTAGCCGTTTGTCGCATGACATGACTTTAGACACTGGTGACGTTATTGCTTGTGGCACTTCGGTAGGTGTTGGGTCTATGCGCCATGGTGATGTCGTCACTGTAAGCATTCAAGGTGTCGGAGCGATATCTAATACTTTTGAGGATTAGTGAAGGCCTGATGGCTGAAACCTTTGACCCCGGCTGGTTGAACTGTCGCGAATCCGTGGACCACCGGTCTCGCTCTACGATGTCGGTTGAGATGGTCGTTCGTGCCTGGATTGAGAGCGACTGGTCGAGAGTCGTTGATATCGGTGCGGGTACGGGTTCAAACATGCGTTATCTTGCCCCTCGCTTGCCGCAACCGCAGCATTGGATACTCGTTGATTCCGACAAGGACTTGTTGAATGAGGCAGCCGTTGAACCGGCGGAGAGTGTAGACGTCACAACGTTAGTTGCTGACGTGTCAGGTTCGGCGCCGGCGATAATTGAAGAGACGAATGCGGATTTGGTAACCGCATCGGCGTTTCTGGATTTGGTATCTGAAGAATGGTTGAAGGCCATGGTGGAGGCTTGTCGTGCAGGTCGACGAGGAGCGCTTTTCTCGCTGACCTACGATGGTTCGATACAGTGGCATGTCAGCGTAAACGACCCAAGACCCGCTGAAGACACAGATGATGCGATGGTTCGTCGTGCAGTCAATAGTCATCAACGGAGAGATAAAGGGTTCGGTCCGGCAGCTGGTCCCATGTCGAGTCTTAAGACGGAGACGGCCTTTCGTGAGGTGGGTTATTCGGTTTGGCTTTTTCAAAGTCGATGGTTTCTCGGTGCGAGCGATGCGGCGGTTGTGTATTACCTGATTGACGGGTGGGAAGCAGCCGCTGTGGTTGAGTGTCCGGGGGAAGCTGCTCGGATAAAAGCGTGGGCGGACCGTCGTCGAGAAACGGTCGCAAGTCGTGAGTTCGCTGTAAGTGTCGGACATCTAGATCTCGTGGCGCTTCCAGGACCACTATGAAAGTAGGTCCGATATTTTGGTGGCGCGTTGCTGTGAGTGTGGCTTTGTTGGGCGGACTCGGTTATTGGCTTGATGGTCGCGCTATCCTGGGACGACTGGTCCAGTTGAAGCTCGGTTGGGTTGCCGCGTCCATTGTGTTGTCGGTTGTTCAAGTCTCTTTGTCCGCCTGGCGATGGCGTTTTACCGCAACACGGCTTGGTTTAGTGCTGCCGTTGCATAGAGCGATTCGGGAGTACTACCTTGGTATTTTTATTAACCAACTGTTGCCAGGTGGTGTTGTCGGTGATGTTTCTCGTGCGTGGCGCCACAGCAAGACCGACCGGATGGGGCCCGCGATCAAAGGTGTAGTTTTAGAACGCGCTTCCGGGCAAATTGTAATGACGGTTGTTGCATTGTGCTCGTGTCTTGCACTTCCAAATGAGGTCCGACGAACTCTGCTGTCTGCGTTGGGCTCAGCTGCCGTATTGGTCAGTGTTCTGGCTGTTGCCGTAGTGGTCTTTTTTCAACGGATTCGCCCAGCTCGTCCTCTACTCAAGTCGTGGATGCGGGACATTGCTTCGACTTTGTTGTTGAAGAAGGCCTTGGTTGTTCAGCTCGGCGTGTCATTGCTAATTGTGAGCAGTTACCTTGCAGTGTTTGTTATGGCGGCGCGCGGACTAGGCGTAATGACACCAGCTACTGTTTTGCTTCCACTCGTCGCTCCCGTACTGGTGACGATGTTGATTCCAGTAACGATTGCCGGATGGGGAGTGCGTGAAGGAGCGGCGGCGCTTCTGTGGGCGGCTGTTGGCCTTTCTGCTTCCGACGGGGTGGCGATTTCTGCGGCGTATGGGTTGATTGTGTTTGTGTCGAGCTTGCCGGGCGCGGTTGTGCTGATTGCGTTGCTTCAGGCGGAACGGCGCCCCTAGTCTTTATTCGTTGCAGTTAGGCACAGGTCAAATAAGACGTCTTTACCCAGGTGGAAGGTTCTGCATGGTGGGCGGAGAGCCTGTTTAAGTGAGGTGATGGGCGCTAGACTGAATGCGGATTGCCCGGAACCGATCAACATTGGGGCTACGGATACGTGAAGTCGGTCGACGGCACCACTATCAATAAAATGAGAAATTGTCGTACCCCCTCCCTCGATTAGTACTCGCCGAAGACCACGTTTGTCGAGGGCGCGCAAGATATCTCTCGGCGCAAGTTGCCCAGAGGTATTGGGTTTACAGACGATCCTGTCGCTGTCGGCAGCTTCGCTCCCTGATGCTGATTCTTTTCCTACAACGAGCAATGTCGTAGCTGCCCCGTCTGTGAATATCCGTCGGTCTCGTTTAAGTCGCGTGTTTGGGTCGATAACTACGCGGGTTGGGTTCTGGCCGTCGACTTCTCGTACGGTCAGTTGTGGGTCATCGAGCTCTACAGTTCGCGAGCCCACGATGACGGCGTCTACGAGGGCACGAAGCCTGTGTACGCGTCTTATATCGTCAGGGCCTGTAATATAGTGTGAGTGCCCATTAGGGGTAGCAATGCGACCATCGAGGCTTTGTCCAAGCTGAGCAATAGTGAGGGACGACCCGATGGCTAGGGGCGCGTAGAGGTCCAAGAGTTCCCGGGCGGTATCTGTAGGTTGAGACGAGCTTTTCCAACCACCTGAGGGGAAAACTTGCAACCAGACATCGGGATTGCGATTATGGTGTACGGCCGGTGGAGTGTTTGGCTCTAGATTAGGCGTTTTAAGAAGTTGTCGTAGGAGCGTCCAAGCTACCGCGTCAGTGATAAGAGGATCGTTGAGAAGTGCCATTGTTGCCTATAACAGTAGCAACGTTGGCCGCAAGACGGAACAAGATATGTACAACGTTGAACGTGGCCTTTTTGACCTTCGACAGGGGAGACCCGTGTATATTGTTGCCCCAGATCGTTCTGGAGCACTAATAGCGAGCGTTGATGGGTTAGAGGGTACGGCTTTAAAGACGTTACGTGGAGTTGGCGCGCTCCGGCTTACTGTGACCAGTCACAGAGCGAAATCGATGGGATTGTCGGTTTTAGTTGACAAAAACACCAAAGGTTTGAGCCTTGGTCTAAATGGAGAGGGGCCAGAGCAGATTTTTAAACTTGCGAGCGCGAGTGGTGTAGATGGAACCAAACATGATGCGCACCCGGCGACCGATGCTGAATTTGCCGGACTTAGACTCGCGAGACTCGGTCGACTACTTCCTGCCGTTGTCGGCGCTCCAATTAATTATGCGCATTCGGAGTCCATTACGGACACTCTCAATCGAGCAGGCACATTGTCCGTGACAACCGCGCAAGTCGATGAAATGGTGGCGGAGACGGGTGTTCGTATAACCCATGTTAGCGAGGGTGTCGTTCCGCTGGCGCACGCAGCGGAAGCCCGGTTTGTCGCGTTTCGTGAAACGAGTGGCTTGTTGGAGCATGTCGCAGTTTTGATTGGAAGTGAATCTGAATGGCCGGACCCAGTTCCCGTACGGATTCACTCTGCGTGTCTGACTGGCGATTTATTCGGTAGCCTTCGTTGTGATTGTGGCGAACAACTACGAGGAAGCTTGCGACTCTTCGAAGAACGCGGAGGTGGTGTGTTGCTCTACATGTCGCAAGAAGGACGAGACATAGGTCTTGGTAATAAGTTGCGAGCATACGCTTTGCAGGAGCAGGGTCTCGATACCATAGACGCTGACGGAACGCTCGGATTTGGTGCCGATGAGCGTAATTATGGCGCGGCAGTCGAGATGTTAAAAAACCTTGGTGTTAAGCGCGTCGAATTGATTACCAATAATCCGCATAAAGTGCGGGCCGTAAAAGACGCGGGAATAGAGATTGTGGAGCGGCGCCCAATGTACGGAACGCTTAATCGTCACAACCTTCCTTACGTTAGAGCCAAGGCTGAGCGAGCTGGGCACTGGCTGGAAGATATGCTCGCGGGAAGCAAACAGGATCGATGAATCTACGAGCTGAGCAGTTGGTCTATGGGGAATCGGTGTGCGTCTCGAATGACGGTTGCTAAGAGGCGACCGTAGTAGGATGCTAGCTGTCTCCCCAGCTCAACGTTGGCAAGTGTCGCATCGCCAATGGCCCCTTTCGTGTTTAGGTCGCCGGACAGCCATGCAAATGCCGTTGGGCCTGTCGGGCTAATTAGAAATCCTTCTTCCTCAAGTTTGGCACCGAATGATGGGAACTTTTGAAGGTGTTCAAGTTTTACAGCGACTGGGCAAAGGTACAACATGAGTGCGGTTTCGACTGCGCCACCGTGTATACCGTGAAGCCACTCATGTGCTGGGAGTTTGATGTCCAGGGGTATGGGGAACTCGTAGTAGTGTGCTTTGACGACAAGTAGATTCTGTTCTAGGCGTAATCTGAGCGCTGCCGTATCGACCGCTGCGTGGTTGCCACCGTGGCTGTTACTTATTACCAGGCGCCTTACGCCTGTTTGGGCAACTTTGGACCCGAGTTGGTAAATGGTCTCAACCATCTCGTCTGCACCCACAGTTTTGGTGCCATCGAACCGCGCGTGTTCAAGGCTTACACCGACTGTTTGCATCGGCAAAGACCATACTGGATAGTCTGTTTGAAGCACTCTAAAAGCCTCGTTGAGTAACCCGTATCCGATCTCGACATCCGTTGTAAGCGGGAGGTGGGGCCCGTGTTGTTCAGTCGCAGCAACTGGGAGGACTACGACAGCGTCACCAGTAAGGTCAGAGAAGTTCCAATATCTGATTGCGTCGTGTGACATGCGTCACTCATTTCGCTCGACGAAAGAAGGTGAGATCGTAACCGATCCAGCCTTGTTCTAGGCACGTGTGTAACGCACTTCCGCCCACTAAATGACCGATTACATGATCGAACGGTAGCCAGCTCACCAGTGTTGTAAATAAAGCCAGAAGTCGGTCTCGTGGGCGGCCTAGTCTGAGGTGAGGGGTGAGGTCGTAAGTTGAGTCATGTTGAAATCCAGCAGATTTGGCAAGTGCGATCAGTTCATTTCGAGTCATTAGTGAGTGTATGCGCCAGCCGTGGCTGAATTGCCTGATCGTCTTTTTCGCGCGTGACGACACATCGTTACGGAGCATGTCGTCGCATATTGCAAGAAGTCCCCCTGGTCGAATACGAGTTGCACAATGCGAAAAGAATCTCGAAGGGTCGTCAGTGTGGGCGAAGGATTCGATGGCGTATGCCATGTCGATGGGAGGAATCTGAAGGTTTGCATCAAGGTAGTCGCCTTCAAGACAAGTAACTCTGTCTTGAAGCTGGGAGTCACGGATACGTTTGTTCGCAAGTTTGGCTTGCACGGGACTGAGCGTTATACCTACACCCTGAACAGGCAGTTGCTGCATTAGATAGCAGAGACTGCCAGCGATTCCGCAGCCAAGATCTAAAATAGTTTGGTCAGGAGTCGTTTGTTGGAGAGTCCGAAAGGCTTCAGCGAGACGGTCCTCGACAAAGAAAAAAGCTTGCTTGCGGGAACTGACCCCTGGGCCCCATACGGCGCGATGAATCGTGCCAGACCCGCGTCCTTCGCCGTAGGTCATAAACTGTTTAGTGTGTCGGTCGTAGTAACTCTGGACGTCCTGTTCTTTCGACTTCAACATATCTTTCACTGCTTTATTAGTTGGGCGTATACATCACCGGAACGGCTTTGCGCGTCAGATGACTTAAGAGCTGTTAATAGTTGTGAATCCGTGAGCCACGCCTTCTCGGCCAACGTAAATGTTTCAGCTTTCGACCAGTTGAACTGATACGGGCCGAGGGCACTGAGACGGGCGATGCACTTCTTGGTTTCATCGACACAGTTTGGTAGATATTCAATTGATACTGTTTGGATTGGGTGACTCAAACCTGAAAGTATTGTCAGTTCTGCCCCTTCAACATCGATCTTGACGAAGGACGGAGTCCCATACTGTTCAATGAGTCCGTCAAGAGTCGTGGCTCTTACGGAGATCGGAGAATTCCATCGGATGCCCTCGAATAACGGGTCGCGCTCTCTGTCCTCTCGCCATTCACGTTTCGTTGTGGTTAAAGTTGGATGTCTTTCGCTGATCGCTAGTTGTACTTGCTCACTAGTGTCTGATACCGCCGCCTCAACGACATCGACCTGTCTGTTCTCCCTATAGAGCAGGCGTAGTGTGTTTGCGCAATCGGGCTGTGGATCTACCGCTATGACGTGGCAGCCAAGTGATGCAAGTGCTCGTGTGTGGTTGCCGACGTGGGCACCGAGGTCAAAGACGAGATCGCCAGAGTTGACAAACCTACGGTAGAGGCGGCGCAGTCGTGTTTGCCGACCGGGAACTGTGTGATAAATGAGTAACGACCGGATTAGGCCCAGAGTTCGCTGAAAATGACTCATAACGCTGTAGTCTATTTTGCTGTGGAACACCGATCGTTAACAATGGGGGGACCTATATTGACGAGGAAAAGCCGATGATGACGGGAACTCCGGTTACGGCCGCCGCGGGATTACGAGTGCTCACCGTATTTATGGGAATATTCTTGTTGCTCATGGGAATGAATAAACTTGCGTGGTTTAACGACAGTAGCGAACTGGTGTGGCAGTTACAGCAATGGCAGGAACTTACTAGCGGCTTGAGCCGGCGTTACATTGATACCGTAGCGCTGCCGGGTGCTTCTGTCTTTGCACGTCTAGTCCCACTTGGTGAGTTGGCAGCGGGTATAGCCTTAATGGTTGGTTTTCGCGTTCGACTTGTGGCGGTGGTGGCGCTGCTCATGGTCTGTAATTTTCACTTCGCGAGCGGCATTGTTTTTACGACTGGCTATTTCACTAATGGCTATGGCCCTCCTGTTATTGGAGCTCTTCTAGCGCTCGCGTGCGGTGGCCGTCGTCTGCCGTGGAGTTTACGAGGGTAAGTCTTCGGCCATGAACCAAGAGCGAGAATGGGGTGTGCTGGTGCGGCGTGGATACGAGTGGATGGGCTTTCTGGTCGCCCTAGCGGCACTCCACTTGTCACTCACTTTTATGAATGTCTGGCCGACACTCAAAGTTCGTGCTGGAGACGGATTTTCTGTTGAGGTGGCTGTTACGTTGTTGTCGCTTGTGTGTGTGGCTTCGTGGCGACGAAGTGCTACCGCGTTTCGATTTCGTTGGTTGTCTGGTATCTGGGTCGTGCTGGTTCTGGGGCGATACGTCGATGTCACAACGCGTTCCCTCTATGGTCGAGATGTAAACCTTTATTGGGACCTTCGTCACGTTCCCAAAGTAGGTGCGATGTTTACGACCGTTGCATCGACCTGGGAGACGCTGCTCGTTGTATTCGTAGCGATTTTGGTGCCTGTTGTGATCTACCTTGCTGCGGACTGGTGCTTTACCAGAATTTTTAGCTTGTTGAGGAATGTTCACATTAGGAGATCTCTTGGTGTCGCTGCTGCCGCTATTTGCTTGCTATACGTTTTAGACCGAGTTGGTATCGGTTCTCCGCTTGAAACACAGTTTGAAACACAGTTTTCGGACCCGGTGTCAATCGCGGCAGTTGAGGAGGTGTATGAATACATCTATGAAATGACGGGTGCTGGTGTGGCAGCTTTGGGTCCGCCTCAGCTGCTTTCGTCAGATTTTGAACATATACAAGGCGCGGATGTCGTTCTTGTTTTTATGGAGTCTTACGGTGCTGTTAGCTGGGAGGCCGAACATTTGGCTGTTGAGCTAGGAGCAAGTCGGTCGAAGTTTGAAGAAGATGTGGCCGAGACAGGTCGGAACGTTATGTCGGCGTTGGTGGAATCTACTACGTTTGGTGGAGAGTCATGGTTGGCGCACATCAGTTTGCTTTCAGGGATTGAAATACGAGATGACCGCGCGAATGCCAGGTTGATGGCGCAAGACAGGGATACGTTGGTGAAGTTGTTTGGTCGGCAAGGTTACCGAACGGTGGCAATTATGCCCGGACACCTTCAAGCGTGGCCTGAGGGAGCGTTCTATGGCTTTGATGAAATTTATGATCATGGCAAGCTTGATTATTCAGGACCACCTTTCGGTTGGTGGAGCGTAACGGACCAATATGCCCTCGCCCGTGTGGACCGCGAGGAAATGGAACCGAGGGGAGTGAGTCCGCGTTTTATTGTGTTTACGACACTTAGTACTCATGCGCCGTTTACGCCGGCGCCGCCCTACCAGCCGGATTGGTCGCGTGTCCTGACGGACGAACCTTACGATTCAGAGTCGTTAGACCGCGCTTGGTCTGATTGGCCTGATTGGTTCGACCTAGGGCCAAGTTACGTTAAGGCGCTTAGCTATGCATATCAAACATTCGGTGGGTATCTCAGATTACGTGCTGAGCGAGACCTCGTAATGATCTTAATTGGTGACCACCAACCGCCGGCCCTAGTCAGCGGGGAAGAGGCCTCTTGGAATGTTCCGGTCCATGTGGTGACCAATCGTCAGCGGTTGCTTGACAAGCTTCAAGACAGACACTTTGTTGAGGGTTTAGATCCAAGAGGGCCTGTTGTTGCCAGAATGGATACTTTGCTTCCAATTTTACTTGAGGCGTTTGGCAATAATGCGGGCGTCTCTAGAGCTTCTGACTAGACAGGTGTGTCGGCAAATAGTAACGCTTGAAAGTTAACAATAATTCTTCGGCACGTCGATTAGCACACATTGCCATAATAGTTGTTCCAAGTGTTCTCCGAGTGAGGCTGGATCAATTTGTTCTCGGAGGTCACCGTTCACGACTATGTGTTCTGGAAGATAGCGTTTGGATTGGGTGTACTCCAACTCGTAATGTTCGTTTGGAAATTGTCTATTGAGACATGAGCGACCTTTTTGGTAATCGACACGGTATAGCGGGTTGACGACGAGTTCACTATCTAGCCTGTGGGCGGACGCTGCCCTGGTCTGTTGAAAACTCATTCGATGCTGACTGGCAATTAGCGTTAGCGAAGCGGTTGTTCCTATTTCTGACGGCAATAGAGGGTTTGTCAGGTCAACATGCCGGTGCACCAAGAAATCATTAAATAAATCTTCGTCGTTAAAAAGTATTGGGTATTTAGTCTCAAAAAGGCTGGAGTACGCCTCTGGTGTTAGGCTGTCACCTGCTGAAATATTCTCTCCACGAGCGTTATGAAGGTGAGGCATGATGATGACGCCGTCGGTATTGGCAATCCGGATCATTTCGCCGGCGGACAGTCGTTTGTTCCAGATATAGGGAAAGGCATCGGAAAGTAGGATTGTTGAAAAAAGCCCGTCGATAAACGGGAGTGGGTTATTCGCGTCGCAGCAAACTGGCACAGCGCGAGGGGCGACTACGCGAGAGGCGAGCCAAAGCTTCCAAAAATGAAGATCGGCGAGGACAGTTTGGTGCGAGGGACGGTACTTCATCAGTGTATGTGTGAGATGGCCAGACCCTCCACAGAGGTCAAGAATAGGAGCCGTGTCCTCATGCTGGGCTAGAACTGCCTGCACGGTTGCCGCAGAGACTCTGTACGTTGGATCAGAAAAACGGTAAAGAAAATACTCTGTTTCCGCGTCTTCGTTTAGAAGAGGCAGTAGCTCTCGGTAGGTCGGCGTTTCATTATTTGATAATTGTTTAGAGAGTTCAGTAGCGCGGTTCTCGTCCAAGTTCAGCAAAATATGTCGGGCTCCATCGCGGTTGCCAGCCTCAAGCGCGTGTATTGCTTCACGCGAAGCGTCATTGGCGATGAGCACAGGGATGCCATCTACGATTGGAAAGGCACAACACTCACACCCGAGGACACCGAAGGTCACTTTCGTTTCAGTTGCTTCCAACGCTTTGTTGTTAACAAGCGATAGGTTGGTGCCACAAAACGGGCAACGTAGCCATGTGAGAGTATCTCGAAGCATTAATCCTCCGATTGAACGAGATCCTCGATAAAGGTGATTCCCTGGTTTCCGATCTGTGCCCGCCGATAATGTTCTTTGTTGAGAAGCTTTGGTGCGTCTTCGAGAGCGACATGTGCTAGCGCACTGTTTTCAAACTGCGAATGATGGCATGCAAGCGCCTCAAGCTTTGTGGCCCCATAAGCCTTTGCGTCTATAACAAGTGTTGGAGGTAATTTTTCGCAGCCCCACGCATCCGAATTGTCGACGCCAAGTATTGATTGTGGAGGTGTCGGAAGGCCGTTACGTGTTTGGCATGCGTCCTTAACATGGTCGACGAGCGTCCGCATTGCGCCAGACGGGATGCTCGCGTAATAAAGTGCGGGCGGGTTGTCTTGTATTTGATTCACGACGGTCGTGGTTCTCTCATGCACGGCAATATGGTCGGGGTGTCCATAGACACCATCGCTATCGAACGTGATAACAACATCCGGCTTAACTCGTCGAATCACTGCCGCGATATCGTTTTCAAGAAGTTCTGGAGCGATCCATGGCAACATCCCGTCTTCGTGAGCGAGTATTGTTGTAGCGTGGATGCCGAGTGTTTTTGCTGCCGCGTTAAGTTCTAGGTCCCTGCCGGCAACGAGGAATGGCTTGCCCTGCCCATGTTCACCTTTCGTTAGGCAGAGTAGGCTGACTCTCGCACCTAAGTCTGCACACCAGGCTAGTAATCCTCCACATAGGATAGCTTCGTCGTCTGGATGAGCGGTAACGGCGAGCAGGGAATGTCCCGTGAATTGTTTGGTCCGCCTCATGACGGTTCTGTTCCTGAGGCAACGGTGGGCGTCAACCCTCTTGCCAGCTTACGGTAGATGGCGAGGTAATCATCTACCATCTTGTCAGGCGAAAAGCGGGAAACAGCGTGGGTCCGAACAGCTGCTCTATCTAATGTGGTGACTCGATGTAACCCATCGACTAAATCATCCATTGTATTGAAGATGCCGCCAGAGTATCCGTCTTGAATGAGTTCCGAGACAGCACCGCGGTTTAACGCGGCAACGGGTGTTCCACATGACATTGACTCGGCAATTACGAGACCGAACGGTTCGTCGGCTTGTACGGGGTACAGGAGAGCTCGTGCCCGTCCCAGAAGTTCAATTTTTCTTTCGAGATCAAGTTCTCCTTTGTAGACGACGTTTTTTCCGTCAACGAGCGGTGCTACTTCATGGAGGTAGTAGTTGTTTTCAGCAGCAGCAAGTACGAGTCGGAGATTGAGTTTCTTCGCAGCCTGAATGGCCTCAATCACTCCTTTTTCTTTTGTGAAACGTCCCAGGAAAAGCAAATAATCATCTGGGTGTGGGTTGAACCGAAATTGCGTAATGTCAACGGCGTGGTGCACCGTGCCGACGACACGAAGTTCGGCCAGCCGTCGAGCT
>Ga0310121_10001562_pt1 | contig 23165 bp, 21 predicted proteins | sample CB27_Tmax_986_MG_FD_203504 | JGI IMG/M metagenome (GOLD analysis project Ga0310121, IMG submission 203504) | Marine microbial communities from Western Arctic Ocean, Canada - CB27_Tmax_986 | ecosystem: Environmental > Aquatic > Marine > Oceanic | place: Canada: Western Arctic Ocean | collected...
AATAATGCAAAAAAAGATACTCGTATAAAAGGAATTGAATTAAGATCTGATTTTCCTATAGCTGGTTGGGCCCAAACTAGAACTATCAGACAGGCCCTTAAAGATTTTAAAAAGAGTGGAAAATTTATATATGCCTATTCTGATATTTTGACTCAAAAAGGTTATTACTTAGCATCTATTGCAGATTCTATTGCTCTTAATCCTGAAGGTTCGATAGACTTCAAAGGACTATCTTCAGAAGTTCTTTACTTTAAAGACTTTCAAGATAAGTATGGAGTGAAAATGGAAGTAATAAGACATGGAAAATATAAAAGTGCTGTTGAACCCTATCTTGATAATAAAATGAGTTCAGCTAATCGAAAACAAATAAAAGAACTACTTGAATCTGTGTGGCAAACAATAAGTGAAGAAATAAGTGATTCAAGAAATCTTACCGATACAAAAATTAATGAAATTGCTGAGAATCTAGAAGCAAACACACCTCAAAAAGCAATTAAATCAGGATTAATTGATCTTATTATTTATGAAGATCAAATGGATTCAATCATTAAAAATTCAATTGGAATTGAAAATAAAAAAGATATAAATAAGATTAGTATAAAAAAAATAAATGCATCTCAAAACAAGTACAATAATAAAATAAAAGACAGAATAGCTGTAATATATGCAATTGGAACAATCCTTTATGGAGAAGGAAATGAAAATATAATCGGTCAAGATCTCTTTGTTGAGACTTTTAAAAAAGTTTCTAGTGATGATTGGATAAAAGCTATTGTAGTTAGAATTGATTCTCCCGGAGGCATTGCATTAACTTCGGATATAATTCTTAGAGCATTAAAATTAGCTAAGTCAAATAAACCAGTTATTGTTTCAATGGGAAATGTTGCCGCTTCAGGTGGATATTATATTGCCTGTGGAGCTGACAAAATTTATGCAGATCCTCTATCAATAACTGGATCTATTGGTGTTTTTGTTAGCCTACCAAATATTAGTGGTTTGTCAAAAAACATAGGAATAAATTCTGAACAAATATCTACACATGAAAATTCCATAGGATATAGTATTTATGAACCTCTTCAACCTGGATTTATTAAATCTACTAAAGAAAATATTAAAAAAGTTTATGACACTTTTAAACTTAAAGTTTCTGAAGGAAGAAATTTAAATTTAGAACAAGTTGAATCAATTGCCCAAGGTCGAGTTTGGACTGGAAAACAAGCTTTAAAAATCGGATTAATTGACGAGCTAGGTAGCTTAAATAAAGCCATAGAAGGAGCTGCAGAAATCGCAAAATTAGATAAATACAATATTATTGAATATCCAAAAAGAGAAGCTTCTTTTAAAAATTTATTAAATGAAATTTCCCCTTTTATGAAAAAAAATAAGATTGAAAATAATATCCCCGAATTTTTTAAATTTTTGCTCAAAAATAAAAATTTACAGACACATGCAAATATTCAAACTATACTACCTTTTGAATTAAACATATATTAAATGATTAAAAAAAAAAAAAATTAGCTAGAAAATTATATCTATACTTAGCTGGTCTCTTTATAACATCACTTGTAGTTTCAAATTTAATTTTTCAAAAATTCTTTTATTGGTATCCCCTTGATTTTCAAATTCTAGATAATAAACTTTTTGAACTTTCAGTAGGAATTCTTCCTTACCCAATTACATTTTTAATTACTGATTTAATATCAGAAATATATGGCAAAAAAAAAGCATTCCAGGTTGTTATAACTGGAATTTTTGCTTCTTTTTTTTCTATATTACTTTTACTTATTGCAAATGCTGTACCTGCAATTCAAAGCTCTCCAATTAATGATGAAATATTTAATAAAGTTTTCTCAATGACACCTGTTGCAGTCTTTGCTTCTATGATAGCTTATTTAATTACTCAACTAATTGATATTAAAATTTTTCATTTTTGGAAAAATCTAACAAATGGCAAATTACTTTGGTTACGCAATAATTTTTCTACTTTTTCCTCTCAATTAATAGACACTGTTTTAGTAATCGGTTTACTTTGTTTTTTTAATGTACTTTCGTGGGATTTATTCTGGGGTCTAGTAATTTCTGGTGTTTTATTTAAATTAATTATAGCATTATTAGATACTCCAATTCTTTATTTTTTTGTTTGGTTATTTAGGAAAAAGTTTAATCTAAAAATAAATGAAGAAATTAAATATTGATGATCCTAACAGAAAAGTAAGAATTAACAAATATCTAAGTGAAATTGGTTATTGTTCAAGACGTGATGCTGATAAATTAATTAATTCAAAAAAGGTTTTTGTCAATGGTAAAGTTGTTGTAATAGGAACTAAAATTTTACCTACTGATAAAATTGAAATTAATGGAATTGAAATAGAAAAAAGTAATGAAAAAAAAATATATATAGCTTTTAATAAACCAAGAGGTATAGTTTGTACAACAGATACTAAAGTTGAAAAAAATAATATTATTGACTATATAAATTATCCAACTAGAATTTTTCCAATTGGAAGATTAGATAAATTAAGCGAAGGATTAATTCTTCTTACAAATGATGGAGATATAATTAATAAAATTCTTCGATCAAGAAATAATCATGAAAAAGAATATATTGCTACATTAAATAAACATATAGACAATGATTTTATTAATAAAATGTCAAATGGAATACCAATTCTTCAAACTAAAACAAAAAAATGTTTTGTTAAACAACTTCAAAAGAATAAATTCAAAATAATCCTAACTCAGGGATTAAATAGGCAAATAAGAAGAATGTGTGAGTATTTAAATTACCGAGTAATCAAATTAAAACGAATTCGAATAATGAACATAAATTTAGATGTAGATACTGGAAAACATAGATTACTAAAAACCTCTGAGTTAAAAAAACTTAAAAGTTTAGCTAAAAACTCTTCAAAAGAATTTAATTAATTGATATTTCAACTACTTTCCCTTCATTTGACCTCACATTAAAAACTGATTGATCTTCAAAGATTAAATATTGTCCTTTAATTCCGATTAATTTTCCTTTATATTCAACTTGTTTTTCTAATTTCAAAGAATTAACCTTTTTAGGATATTTATTAACTGGATAAATTAAATTTATTATATCAAGATTCTTACTATCAATATAGCTTTTTAACTCAACAGGCAGGTTTTCAACACCTTTTTTATAAGCATCTTGCCAATTAACTATATTAGATTCATTTGTTAACATTTTTCTCCAATTTGTTTTATCAGAAAAATGCTCTTTTAAATTAACTTCACCAATTCCTGCCAGATACCTATTGGGAACTTCTAATAAAATAAGTGCTTGATTAGCTCCCTGATCAATCCATCTTGAAGGAGTTTGAGATTTTCTTGTAACTCCAACTTTTAAATGGCTCGTACTTGCTAAATATATGTAATGAGGTTGTAACTGAATTTTTTTTTCATAATCTAAGTCTCTATATTCTTTATTAAGATGAGCCAGACTTAACTCAGGTTTTATGACCCAATCAGCTGTTTGAGGAATATCGAAAAAACATGATTTACAAAAACCTTGACGAAAAATATCATTTTCAATTTCACAATTTAAACACATGGAATTAATCCATTTTATGGACAATGATTTATTCAAACATTGATTTAAATTAATAAAACCATCTTCTAGTATAAGATAATATTCTATTGGACTTAAATTTTCTGCCAACATTTTTCTCAAAACTCCAAAATACATACAATATTAAGTTAAAATTTATTTATTTTTACTTCCAAATATAAAAAATCTAATGCCAGCAGTACCATTATTCAATTCAATAGCATCTTGGTTTTTAAAAAAAAGGATTCATCAAATAGAACTTTTTATAAAATATCCAATAGAAGTTCAAAAAGAATTATTAGATACACTTATAAAAAATGCAAGTGAAACAAAAATTGGTAAACTTTATAATTTCAATTCAATTAAAGACTATAATACTTTTAAAAACAGGATGCCTATAGTGGACTACGATAAAATTGAATCTTGTATTGATAGATGTAGAAAAGGTGAACAAAATATTTTTTGGCCTACTCAGATTAAATGGTTTGCAAAATCAAGTGGTACCACAAATTCTAAAAGCAAATTTATCCCTGTTAGTAAAGAATCACTTGAAGATTGTCATTATAAAGGTGGAAAAGATATGTTATCTATTTACTTCAATAATAATCAAGATTCTCAATTATTAACTGGAAAAAATCTAAGATTAGGAGGAAGTCAAGAACGACACAATAACAATAATAATTATTTTGGAGATCTTTCAGCAATAATTATTGATAACCTTCCTTTTTGGGCTGAATTAAGTAGTACTCCCAGTCAAAAAGTTTCATTAATGTCAAAATGGGAAACGAAAATAAAAGCAATAATAGAGGAATCCATTCCTGAAAATGTTACTAGTCTAACTGGTATTCCCTCATGGATGCTTGTTCTATTAAATAGTTTAATTAAAAAAACTAAAAAAAATGACATTCATGAAATTTGGCCAAATGCTGAAGTTTACTTTCATGGTGGTATTAATTTTAAACCATATAAAAATGAATACCAAAAATTATTTCCGAAAAAAGACTTTAAATATTATGAAATTTATAATGCATCTGAAGGTTTTTTTGGAATTCAAGATCAAAATAATTCTGAAGAATTATTACTAATGCTTGATTATGGAATTTTTTATGAATTTATTCCTTTAAATTCAAGTAACGAATATGATGAAGAAAAAATCATTACTCTAGAAGATGTGAAACTTCTTTTAAACTATGCAATTGTAATTTCTACTAATGCAGGATTGTGGCGATACAAAATTGGAGATACAATTCAGTTTACCAGTATTTTCCCTTATCGTATTAAAGTTACTGGAAGAATAAAGCTTCATATTAATGCATTTGGTGAAGAATTAATAATTGATAATACTGAAAAAGCCTTATCAAAAGTTTTAAATAAAACTGGATGCAAAATATTAGATTATACTGTAGCACCAATTTTTATGAAAAATAAAGAAAAAGGTGCTCACGAATGGATGATAGAATTTAAAAATAATCCAAAGGATCTTGAAGAATTTAATTTTTTACTCGACCAAGAATTGAAAAATGAAAACTCTGATTATGAAGCTAAGAGATACAAAAATTTCACATTGGACGCTCCTAAAATAAATATTGCTAAAAAAGGACTTTTCTATAAATGGTTGAAAAATAAAAATAAATTAGGCGGACAACATAAAATACCTAGGTTGTCAAACGATAGAAGTTTTTTAGAAGATCTTAAAAAAATGAACGGCTAAGAAACAGCCTTTAACTTAGGTAATTCTATTTTAGATAATTTTTGATCTGCATATGCCTTCGTAATTTTTAATTTACCTCCTTCTAAATCCGGAATTTCAAACATTGCATCAGTTAATATTGCCTCACATAAAGATCTAAGACCTCGTGCTCCCAAATTATATATCATGGCTTTTTTAACTATAAAATCTAAAGCTGCAGATGTAAATTGAAGTTCTATAGAATCCATTTCAAATAAACTTTCATATTGCTTAACTAAAGAGTTTTTGGGTTTTGTCAAAATCTCTCTCAAGGTAAAATTATCTAATGGATTTAAATATGTTAAAACAGGTAATCTTCCTATAATTTCTGGAATCAAACCAAAGGTTCTAATATCTTTTGGTGTTATATATTGTAAAATATTTTTTTTATCAATTTTAGTTTTCTCAATTTCAGTTTTATAACCTATTGCTTTAAGATTCAAACGTTTATTTATTATAGTTTCAATGCCATTAAAAGCACCCCCTGCCATGAAAAGAATATTTGAAGTATCCACTTCAATGAATTTTTGATCTGGATGTTTTCTCCCTCCTTTAGGTGGAACATTAACAGTAGTTCCTTCAAGAAGTTTTAAAAGAGCTTGTTGAACACCCTCTCCAGAAACATCTCTTGTAATTGATGGATTATCACTTTTTCTAGCAATTTTATCTATTTCATCTATAAAAACAATTCCACATTGAGCTCTTTGAACATCATAATCAGCTGCTTGAAGAAGTCTAGTCAATATACTTTCAACATCCTCTCCAACATAACCTGCTTCAGTAAGAACAGTTGCGTCAACAATTGCTAGAGGTATTTTTAGTAATCTAGATATAGTTTGAGCTAATAGTGTTTTTCCAGTTCCTGTTTGTCCTACCATAAGCAAATTACTTTTTTGTATTTCTACATCATTTTTAGAATCTATATGCATAATTCTTTTATAATGATTATAAACAGCAACAGACAATACTTTTTTTGCAATTTCTTGTCCAATAACATATTGATCAAGGAATTCTTTAATTTGTTTTGGTTTTTTTAACTCAAAATCAAAAAACTTTTTCGAATTTCCATTAGATTCTTCTTCAATTATTCCATGAGCTTGAATTATACAACGATCACAAATATGGGCATCTAAACCAGCAATAAGCACAAGAGTCTCTGGTTTAGCTCTACCGCAAAAGGAACAATTTAAATCAGATTTACTCATAATTTAATTTACTTTGAAGAATTTCTTAAAACTTCATCAATCATACCATAAGACTTTGCCTCAGAAGCTTTCATCCAATAATCTCTATCACTATCATTAATTACCTTTTTAATGTCTTGACCTGAGTGTTTTGAAATGACTTGATATAATTCATCTTTTAATTTAAGTATTTCTCTAGTAGTAATTTCTATATCAGAGGCTGGTCCTTGAGCTCCTCCAATAGGCTGATGTATCATTACTCTTGAATGGGGTAATGCTGAACGTTTACCAGACTTACCAGCACAAAGTAATACTGCTCCCATTGAAGCTGCAATTCCTGTACATATTGTAGCTACATCAGGGGAAACAAATTGCATAGTATCATATATCCCCAAACCAGCATATACACTACCACCAGGAGAATTGATATACATTTGAATATCATGTGAAGAATCAGTACTTTGAAGAAAAAGAAGCTGAGCTTGAATAATATTAGCAACATTATCATCAATTGCTGTTCCTAGAAACATAATACGATCCATCATCAATCTAGAAAAAACATCCATTTGTGCAACATTAAGTTGTCTTTCTTCAATAATATATGGTGTCATGCTACTAATAATTTTCTCATAATACATTGAATTTACACTATGATGTTTTATAGCATAATCTTTAAACTCTTTTCCGTAATCCATATCTTCCAATTTTATCTAAAATTAATTAAAATTTATTTAGCTTTTCCATAAGCCTTTTTAATGAAATCATCAAAACTCATTTTTTTAATTTTTAATGAAGCTTTTTCCTTAAAAAATTTTAATAGTTTTTGACTCATTAATTGGTCAGAAATTCTTTTTAATTCATCCTTTTTAGCAAGAATATTTGAAACAATTCCCTCAATCTGTTTTTCCTCAGGAATCTGTCCATATTGGAACATTTGATTTTTAACCATATTGTAAGCAAATTGCTTTAATTCATCTTGATTTAATTCTAAATTATTTTCTCTAATTATCTTGGATTCTATTAATTGATAACGAATCCCTTTTTCTGACCTATTGAACTCTTCCTCAGATTCCTTTTCAGTCAAAGACTCTTTTCCTGATATTTGCATCCATTTCTTTAAAAAAGCTTCGGGCAGATTAAAGCTTGTTTTTTCAACTAAACATTCGGTAATATCATTCAACAACTTTTGATCTGATTGAGGTATAAACTGATTTTTAAGACCTTCTATTATTTTTATTTCAAAATCATTTTTATTTTTTACTGATCCAGGTTCATATAATTTATTAAAAAAAGTTTGATTAAGTTCAGCTGGGACTCTTTCATTTATTTCTTTTATATCAATAGATATATTGCCATTTATTTTTTCAATTTTTTCATCCTCTATTTTTAAAATTTGTTTTGCCATAAACTGATCTTTAAAGAAACTTTTAAATTCAAATTCATATATATTCTTTTTTACATAGGATTTTAATTCTTTGATATTCTTAGATTTTTTTAAATCATTTAATTTAAATGTTGCAAGGGTATTTAAATTTGAATCTTCATTTTTAAAATTTGCAGTAATTTCAAAATCTTTATCTGGTTTTGGTTGAGAAATTAATTTACCATACTGATTCCTTAAATGCATCATTTGTTCACTTACCATTTTTTTATTTGGTTCAATATCATATCTAAACACACTTTTTAATTGCGATAGTTTAATTTCAAAATTTGGAGAAAAACCAATTTCAAATTCAAAATCATTTGAATCTAATTTCCAATCAATCTGATTATTAGAATCTTTAGGAATAGGATTTCCCAAAATTTCCATTTTTTCTTTTGTTATATATTCTTTAAGATTTGAGGGTATTAATTTATTTACTTCATCAATTGTAACAACCTTTTCATATTGTTTCTTAATTATACCTAGAGGAACATAACCTTTTCTAAAACCGGGTATATTAGCTTTTTTTTTATAATCATTAAGAATTTTTAGGACATTTTCCTGATAATCTTTGCTATGAACAGTTATTGTAATAATTCCATTTAAATCATCAATATTCTTGTGTTTTATTTCCACTATATAAACTGAATTTAGTGGGCAAAATTACAATATTTTACAACTGTAGCAAAGTTTACTTTTGAATACAAAAAATTGTAATAAGCTAATTAAATTATCAGTAGTTAGAGTTTGTGAATAAATAAATAATATATTTGCAGCCTGAATTAATAATAGTAAGTCGAGAACCTACACAAATTAATGTGATATGCCTGTAAAAATTAGACTTCAAAGACATGGTAAAAAAGGAAAGCCTTTCTATTGGATTGTAGCAGCAGATTCAAGATCAAAAAGAGATGGACGTTATTTAGAAAAAATTGGAACCTATAATCCTAATACAAATCCAGCAAGTGTCATAATAAACCAAGAAAGCGCTATTAAATGGTTAGAAAATGGTGCGCAACCTAGTGATACAGCTAGAACATTACTTTCCTACAAGGGAATTCTTTTAAAACACCATTTAAATAAGGGAATTAAAAAAGGTGCTTTATCTCAAGATGAAGCAGACAAAAAACTTGAATTATGGCTTAAAGAAAAAAATGTAAAAATTAAAGCCAAAGTAGATCGTTTAACTAAAGAAGAAGATGAAAATAAATCAAAAAGACTTGGACAGGAAAAAGTAATTAAAGAAAAAAGATTGGAAGAAGCTCCTGATGCTGAAGAAACTCCTGCTACCGAAGAAACTCCTGCTACCGAAGAAACTCCTGCTACCGAAGAAACTCCTGCTACCGAAGAAACTCCTGCTACCGAAGAAACTCCTGCTACTGAAGAAACTCCTGCTACTGAAGAAACTCCTGCTACTGAAGAAACTCCTGCTACTGAAGAAGCTACTACTGCTGAAGAAACTCCTGCTACTGAAGAAGCTACTACTGCTGAAGAAACTCCCACTACCGAAGAAGAGCCTGCTGCTAAAGAAACTCCTGCTACTGAAGAAAAGCCTGCTGCTAAAGAAACTCCTGCTACTGAAGAAAAGCCTGCTGCTAAAGAAACTCCTGCTACTGAATAAAAGCCTGCTGCTAAAAAAGATAAAATAGATATTAAATCTAAAGACGATTCAAATTCCTAGATATTATTTTTTTAAATGAAAAAACAAGATTGTTTTTATCTTGGAAAGATTATAAAAAAATATAGTTTTAATGGAAAAGTTTTAGTTAAAATAGATAGTGACAACTCTGAAAAATATTCCAATCTCAAAAACGTTTTTGTTGAAAATGATAAAGTGTTAATTCCATTTTTTATAAAAAAAATAAAACTACATAAACCTAATATTTACAGAATTCAATTTGAAGATATTAATTCAGAAGAATTAGCAAATAAAATTTTAAAAAAAGAGATATATCTTCCCCTATCTTCATTACCAAAATTAAAAGGTAAAAAATTTTATTTTCACGAAGTTATCGGTTTTAAAGCTATAAATAATAATAATATAATTGGAATTGTAGAAAAAATTAACGATCAATCTCCTCAAGCAATATTTGAAATCAGAAATCCAGACAAATTAATTCTAGTCCCAATCCATAATAAATTTATAATAAGAATAAATCGAAAAGAAAAAAAAATTGAATTGAATATACCTGATGGATTATTAGATTTGCAAGATTAAAAATCAAAAACAAATCCAAAAGAAGGAAACGGAGTTTGAGTTCTATTAGTATCTATTTCAACTATTTTCTTTGGCATAGATATTGTCCCATCTTCATTTCTCTTTAAACCATAATCTTTTGGTCTTGGTATAGGCTGAGCTAGAAAATTTTGAACCTCAATATAAAAGTTAAATGAAGTTTTATTAAAATTCCATTTTTTATCAATCCTTAAATCTCCTTGACTATAAACAGCTAATTTATCCTTACCTAATAGATTATAATCTAAAACAATTTGAGGATAAAAAATTAAACTGGCATCAACATCCGTAGGAACATAAGGTGTTTTTCCTGTATATCTAATCCTCATACTAATTTCCCAATTTCTTTTTAATTTATATCCTCCAGTAAAAGAAAGTAAATTTCTACTATCCCAAACTGAAGGTAATTTTTTTTGATTTAAACCACTGAAATTACTATAAAAATGAGTATAAGCTAAAACTCCATAGAAATTATTAGTAAGTTTTTGTTGGAACAGAAATTCTAATCCATAGCTTTCTCCATATCCATCATCAGAGACAGGTTCATTTCCTAATACTTCAAAACCTCCTCCCTTATTAGCTAGAGAAATCCCATTAATTATAGAAACAGGATACTGATTATAATTCTTAAAAAATCCTTCAATCGTAAACCTAGAAGAGTTCGTGAGATTATGTTCAATTCCAATTACAAAATGATCACTTTGAGTATACTTTAAATTTTTATTTATATAAATTCCTTGATTATCTCTAAAACCTAACATTGTATAAGTTGGAATTTTATAATATCTCCCTATTGATGCATTTAATTTCCATGTTCCATTTTGCGAAATTTTATAAGACGAAGCAAACCTTGGAGAAAAATTATCATATAAAGAAGAGCCTTTAGAAAAAGTATCCGAATCAAATCTAAAGCCAAATGAAAAACTTAGACGATTATTGTAAAAAGCTCTACTTGAATTACCAAAAAAGCCATATTTAAAAAAACTAAAATTAGTATCATAATTAAAATCATTTAGTATGCTGAATGTTTTATTTTTATAGATAGAATTTTGAAAATTTAATCCAAATGAAAATTTCCATTGATTTGAAAAACTAATCACTTTAACTCTAAGCTTTGTTTCAATTTCTTGAGAATCATTTTCAAAAAGAGTCCCCTTCTTTTTTTCATTATCACTAAACCTACTGAATAAATTTTGAAGTCTATTTGAACTTAAAACTGTTCTCATTCTACCTTTACCACTTTTAAAATTTCGCTTCCAGGAAAGTCCTAATGTTCTTGTTTTTTGCTGAATAATTGGTACCTGCTCAATTGTTGACTGTTGTTCTGCATCAAAATCATCTGGAGCAACAACAGAAAAATCATCAATTGAGCCAAGTCCAATGAAGCTTATAGAATTATACTTATCAAATTTATGATCAATTTTCCATTGATAATCCCAATAATCTGGTCTAATTGGAAGACCAACTAAAGCAAATAAAAACTGTAAATAACTCCTTCTTACTGAAAGCATTAAAGTAGTATCTGACCTATTCTTCTCTTTTAAAAATAATGGTGTATTTAGTGTAATTCCTGCTTCACTTGCACCAACCCTAACTTTAAATGATTTTTTATTATTATTACCATCTCTTTGTTCAAAAGCCAAAACTCCTGAAAGAGGATTATCATATTCCGCTGCGAAAGAAGATGTAGAAAGTGTCACTTCTCTTATAAAATCTATATTAAGCATCCCAACTGGACCTCCAGCACTTCCTTGAGTACTAAAATGATTTATATTAGGAATTTCAACTCCATCTAAATAATAAACTGTTTCATTTGGGGCTCCTCCTCTAATTATGAAATCATTACGAAATCCTCCAATAGATGGAGAAATACCAGGAAGACTTTGTGCAACTTTTGCAATATCGTTGTTTCCTCCAGGATAAGTTTCTATCTCTACTGCAGATAGAGATTGAGTAGATAAAGGGGTCTCTTTAGTTATTCTAAAAGGACTTTCTGTCAATATTACTTCTTCTAAATTCTCAGAAGATGCCTTTAAATTAAAAAGCAAATTAGAAGTCCCTACAGATTTTACAATTACATTGTAAATTGTTTGTGTTTCATAACCCAAATAACTCGCAGATAAATTATAAGTTTTAGGTGGAACATTCCTAAAAATAAAATATCCTAAAGAATCTGATATTACACCATACTCAGAATTATTAATTATTACAGTTGCTCCTTCTAGAGGAAGTTTAGAATCAAAATCAATAATTCTTCCTGAGAACTCTCCTGTTGTTTGAGAAAATGATATAGAAATAATAAAAAAAGTAATTATAAAATAAAAAAAATTCATTGAGCAAAATTAAATAAAGTTTGATCACTGAATAAAACATATTTAATTAATTTTGGTTGTAGTTTAAATTTTTGGCTTTTGAATACTAAAAGAAGAGATTTCTTGAAAAATGCATGTGCCCCAGTGCTTATTTCTGTAATGGGAATTCCATTAATTGAGGCATGTTCAAAAGAAGATGATTCTTCAGAAACTTTAACAAATACTACAATTGAAATAAATATTAGTAATTCTAAATTTAATTCTCTAGCATCAATAGGTGGATGGATGAATTATACAGAAGAAAATTTATTATTAATTAGAATAAGTGAAGATGAAATTCGTGCTTTTAACAATGCTTGTCCTCATCAAGGATTTAGAACTGGATGGTCTTTTGATGAAAATATCTTCACCTGCTCAAATCATGGAAATTCTTTTACAAATTCCTGTAGTAGTGCTCTAAAATGTTATGAAACATCTTTAAATGGTGATATTCTGACAGTCAAACGTTAATTATTCTTCTTTTTCTTTTTTTTAGATTTCCTTTCAACCTTTCTTTGTGTTTTTTCAACTTCCTTAATTCTTAACTTTTCTTCTTCATTTTTTTTCTCTTCCTCTTTAAGTTGATAATCTTCTCTCAATTCCAAAATGTCCGCATTTGATATTTTTTCTTGGTCAGGAGGTTGAATTAATATATCATTAACACCAAAACTTGCTTTATTAGTTTGCTTTTGCATTATTACTTTTGCTGCCTTAAGATTATAATAAAGACCCGGATCAATTAATTTATTTGCAACATAATGCTCCTTTTTCTTTTTATCCCATCTAATAAAAATAAATCCACCATTAACCGAATCCAATTTAACTCTATAAACTCTAGATTTATTAGGCAATGTTTGATAAATTTCAATCTTTTCTGGAACATAACCTGCCATCCATAAAAGTTCATCAACAAAAGCCCTTTGGCCCTCTGCTGAAGAATCATTTATTGGATCCAAATATTTTTCCTCATCATCATACTGAGAATTTATATCTAATGATATAAATAGAAAGAGTGTGAACAAACTTAATATTTTTTTAAGAGTCATATTATACTTAAAAAAGCAGAACCGTAAATAAAATGATTTAAAGCTCCTTAATCATTATGTTTCTGTAAGAAATAATTCCAGGATGATCTTGAAAACAAATATGACCTGTTTTATGTTTTCCAAATTCATCCCAATAATTTTTACCACCACGTTTTGAAAATTTACTTTTACCAACCATTTTATCCCACTCTGGTCCATGCAATGGGAAACGATTAATTTCAACTCCGTTATGAATAACTATTCCTTTATTTTTTTTGTGATTAATAGTTATATGATAAGAGTTCCACTCATCAGCAAGCTTAGTCACCAAACTTGTTGGAGGAAGCATATCGTATAAAGCACCTGCAGTATTTTTTTGAGATTCTTCAATCCCTTTGAAAACTTCGGGATCTAAAACTTGAATTTCAGGTCCAGTTTCATAAGGAAATTGAAATCTTGGATCTTCACTGACTCCCCACATAAATCCACTATTACCACCCTTAGAAACCTTCCAATCAAATTTGATTTCAAAATTTGTATATTTTTTATCTGATAACAAGCTTTTATCACCTTCTACTTCAGTCGTTTCATCAGTAGTAAAAGTAAGAACATCTTCATTTACGGTCCAACCTTTTTTTGTTCCATAATTTTGATATATATGCCAGCCTTCAAAACTATTTGGTACAATTAAATCTTGCCATTCATTATTAAGTTTTGGTTCTGGATTATTATTACATGATGTAAAAAAAATAAATAATACTAAAGAAAAAATAAGTTTATAATTCATTGTCTTTTTTCTTTAAAAATAAAGAATTTAAATTGTATTAAGAAGATGTTTTTAAAAAAAATTAAATTTTCATTGTAGGAACAAAATCTGGAATATTTAATTTTCCTTCTGTGACAGAAATAACCTCATTAACAGACACGCCTGGCGCTAATTCTTTAAGAACAAATTCTTTATTTACAATATCTATTACAGCTAGTTCTGTAACAATTTTTTTTACACATCGTAATCCAGTTATTGGTAATGTGCATTTTTTAAGCAACTTTGATTCTCTTTTTCTGTTAACATGCATCATAGCTACTATAATATTATCAGCTGAAGAAACCAAATCCATTGCTCCACCCATTCCTTTAACTAACTTTCCAGGAATTTTCCAATTAGAAATATCTCCTTTTTCTGAAACTTCCATAGCTCCCAAAACAGTCAAATCAATATGTTTGCCTCTAATCATCGAGAAACTCATTGCTGAATCAAAAAAACTAGCACCAGGCAAACTTGTTATTGTTTGTTTACCAGCATTTATTATATCTGGATCTTCACTACCCCTAAAGGGGAATGGACCCATTCCAAGAATTCCATTTTCACTCTGAAACTCGACATTTATATTTTTTGGAACATAATTAGCAATAAGAGTAGGAATACCTATCCCCAAATTAACATAAAAGCCATCTTTAAGTTCATGAGAAATTCTTTTTGCAATTCCATTTTTATCAAGGGCCATCTTTCTATTTTATCTTTCTCTAACTGTTAATTGCTCTATTCGTTTTTCAAAATTTCTTCCTTGAAAAATTCTGTCAACAAAAATTCCAGGTATATGAATCATATTAGGATCAAGTTCACCAACAGGAACTAAATTTTCAACTTCTGCTATTGTAACATTTCCTGCACCACACATCATTGGATTAAAATTTCTCGCTGTTCCCTTAAAAATTAAATTTCCAATTGTATCTCCCTTCCAAGCTTTAACTATTGAAAAATCAGCTTTAAAAGCTTCCTCAAGAATATAATTCTTGTCATCAAAAACTTTAATTTCTTTTCCTTCAGCAACCTCAGTGCCATAACCTGCAGGAGTATAAAATGCAGGTATTCCAGATTGTGCAGCTCTACATTTTTCTGCAATGGTACCTTGAGGTGTCAAAATTACTTTTAACTCACCTGAAAGCATTTGTCTTTCAAACTCTGCATTTTCTCCAACGTAAGATGCTATCATAGTATCAATTTGACGATTTTTTAAAAGTAATCCAAGACCAAAATCATCAATTCCTGCATTATTGGATATACAAACTAAATTTTTTACACCAATTCTAACAAGCTCTAATATTGAATTTTCTGGTATACCACATAACCCAAATCCACCCAACATTAATGTCATTCCATCAGTTATTCCCTCCAATGCATTATTAACTGAAGATACTTTTTTATTTATCATATAATAAATACTATTTAATAGCTTTTAATCTTTGAATAAGTTTTGGCACAACTTCAAAAGCATCGCCAACTATTCCATAATCAGCAGCTTTAAAAAAAGGTGCTTCAGGATCACTATTTATTACAACCTTCACTTTAGAAGAATTGATTCCAGCTAAATGTTGAATAGCTCCAGAAATACCAATAGCTATATATAAATTAGAAGCCACAGGTTTTCCAGTTTGCCCAACATGTTCACTATGAGGTCTCCAGCCCATATCAGAAACCGGTTTAGAACAAGCTGTTGCTGCTCCTAAAACCTCAGCTAAATCCTCAATTAAATGCCAATTTTCTGGACCTTTTAAACCTCTTCCTCCAGAAACTACAATATCTGCATCAGCAATAGTTACTTTATTAGTTGATTTTTCCAATGAATCAACTTTTAAAGATGAATTTGAATCAACACTATCAAATTCTTCAAACTCTAAAATTGATTTGTTTTCATGTATACCATATGAGTTTGAAGATAAACTTAAAACCACACTTGATTTATTAGTAGAAGTTTCATTAAAAGCTTTATTAGTAAAACAAGATCTTTTGACAGAAATTGGAGAATAAGAACTAGGTAATGAGATAACATTTGACATATAAGCTGCATCTAATTTTGATGCAAGAATTGGCCCTAAATAACGTGAATTTGCAGAAGAACTAATTACAACTATTTCAGCTTTTAACTTTTTAAACACCTCAAATAGATTATCTGAATAAGAATTAACTTCAAAAACTTTGAGTTTATCACTTGAAATATTATATACTTTATCAACTCCATAGTCATTTAGAATTGAAACCTCCTTTAAATTAAAACTGACTGCAATTAAATTTTTTTTTAAAAATTCAGATATTTTTTTTGCATAGCTTGCTGTTTCAAGACTTACTTTTTTAATTTTATTATCCTCCGATTCTATATATACAATTACTGACATATCTTTAAATTATAAAACTTTAGCTTCATTTTGTAGTAAATCAATCAATTTTTCAACATCTTCTGAATCAACCAATTTAACTTTATTTTTTGGTTCAGGTTTAAAAAATTTATTCGTAACGGTTGCGTTAACACAATTATAAGAAGGAATAACTTCAAGGGATTTTTGTCTAGCCTGCATTATTCCCCTCATATTTGGAATAATTAAATCTGTCTCTTCTACAAGTCCTTTTTGAGATCCAATAATAATAGGTAATTCAGAAATTAAAATCTCTTTTCCCCCATCTATTTCTCTTTCTAAAGTTGCAGTTTTATCTTTAATTGTTAATCCAATGCAATTAGCAACATAAGAATAATTAATCATGGTTGAAAGCATCCCTCCAACCATCGCTCCATTATAATCAATTGACTCTCTTCCACAAATAATTAAATCATAAGTATTGGACTTACAAATTTCAGCAATTTGAGATGCAACAAAAAAACCATCTTTTGGAATCGCATCTATCCTAATAGCTTTGTTTGCACCAATTGCCAAACACTTTCTTAAAAGAGGTTCACACGTTTGATCTCCTACAGTTAATACAGTTACTTCAGCATTTTCTTTCTGTTGAAACCAAATTGCCCTAGTTAAACCAAATTCATCATTAGGATTAATGATATATTGGACGCCATTTGAATCAAATTCAGTATCAATATTTTTAAAATTTATTTTAGAAGTGGTATCAGGAACATTACTAATACAAACAAGAATCTTCATTAATCTATTTATTTTTTTAAAAATATAAAACTATATATAAAATACAAATTTTTTATAAATTTTAGAATTCTATATACAAATTTAAATAAAATTTATTTAGTCAAAGATAAAAAATTTACTATGCATGCATAGTAAATAATGGTTATTTTTTATTAACATCTTCAACACATCTAAAACCCGTATGATGAAGACCAGTATCCGGAGAAGATTTCATTCTTGCTGACACTCTATATCCAGAACAATATGAACTATTACACATAAATGAACCACCTCTCATAACTTTCTGTTGATTAAAAAGTGAAAAAGGATCATAACTATTAACTGGTCCTTGAGGATTTTCTGCTATGTCGCTTTTAATTGACTTATAATAATCATAATCATACCAATCTGAACACCATTCCCAAACATTTCCAGCCATATCATATAACCCATATGCATTAGGTTTAAAAGATCCTACAGGTGAAGTATAAAAAAAATCATCATTTAAATTATTTTCATAAGGAAAATTTCCATCCCAAATATTTGATTTTAATTCACCTTTATATATAGGTTCTGATCCCCAGGAATATTCTTTTCCCTCTAAACCTCCCCTTGCAGCCCACTCCCACTCTGCTTCAGTAGGTAATCTCTTCCCAGCCCATTCAGCAAATTTATTTGCATCATACCATGATATATGAACAACGGGATGATTTTCTCTACCAACTATAGTACTTCCTGGCCCCTCAGGTTGTTTCCAATTAGCGTCCGAAACCCAATGCCACCAAGCTCCATAATTATTTAAATCTACAGGGCCTTTAGTAGGTTTAAAAACTAAAGAAGCAGCCTTAAGTAATGAATCATGTGGTTTCTTGGTATCTGGTGGTAATGATTTTTTCAATTCTTCCCAACTTGGTTCAATCTCAGCAGTTGTTTTATATCCTGTAGATTCAATAAATTCGGAAAATTGAGTATTCGTGATTTCAGTCATATCCATCCAAAAACCATCAACATAAATTTTGTGAACTGGTGATTCATCATCAAGAGCAAGATTAGATTCACTTCCCATTAAAAAACTACCTGATGGAATCCATACCATTCCATCTTCAATTATAATTTTATAAACTTTTGAATGATCATTAACACATGAAAAAAATATCAAAAAACAAAAATTAATAAGAAAAATCTTAAATTTCAAAATCATAAATATTGATTAATTAAATTTTCAATTAATTCCTGTTTTCCACTTATTAATTTAATATTAGGGTTTTCAAATGCTATTTTATATAAATCCTCAAGTGATAATTTTCCCATTTCAAATTTTTTCCCCAAACCATGATTAAAACTTTTATAACGATTCTCAACTATTGAAAGATAATTAGACTCATTTATAATTTTATCAGCAATAATCAAAGATCTAGCAAAAACATCCACACCTCCAATATGAGCATGAAAAATATCATCAATATCTGTTGAGTTTCTTCTTAATTTGGCATCAAAATTTATTCCTCCTCCCATTAAGCCCCCCTCTTTTAACAATATAATCATTGCTTGAGTAATTTCATATATATTATTTGGAAATTGATCAGTATCCCATCCATTTTGATAATCTCCTCTATTTGCATCTATACTTCCTAACATATCTGAATTAGCAGCAAATGTCAATTCATGCTCAAAAGAATGTTGAGCAAGAGTAGCATGGTTTACTTCAATATTTAATTTAAAGTCTTTTTCTAATCCATATTTATTAATAAAACCAATAGATGCAGCTGCATCAAAATCATATTGATGTTTCATTGGTTCCATAGGCTTTGGTTCAATAAAAAAAGTACCCTTAAATCCTTGAGATCTTGCATAATCTCTTGCAGCAATTAAAATTTGAGCCATATGATCTAATTCTTTACCCATTTTCGTATTTAAAAGTGACATATAACCTTCTCTTCCTCCCCAGAAAACATAATTTTCACCATCCAAAAAAATTGTAGTATCTAAAGCCATTTTAATTTGAGCTCCAGCTCTTGCAACAATTTTAAATTCAGGATTAGTAGCAGCCCCATTCATATAGATTGGATTACTAAAGCAATTAGCAGTTCCCCACAAAACTTTAACACCAGAAATCTTCATTTTTTCTTTAACGTACTCACTTATAATATGAAGCCTTTTTTCAGTTTCTGAAAGTTTTTCTGCTTCATCTATTAAATCAACATCATGAAAACAGAAATAATCAAAACCTATTTTAGTGATAAATTCAAACGCAGCATCTGCTTTATCTTTAGCTCTCTGGATTGGATCTTTACTTTTATTCCATTTAAAGTCTTGAGTGCCTGGGCCAAAAGGATCAGACCCTAAACCACAAAATGAATGCCAATAAGCAACAGAAAATTTAAAATGATCTTTCATTTTTTTTCCTGCTATAACTTTTTCAGAATCATAATATTTATAAGCTAATGGGTTCTCTGAATTTTTTCCTTCATATTTTATTTTGTTTACACCTTTGTAAAACTCTTTATCTCCTTTTAAAATCATTTTTATAAAATTTTAATTTTCTTTTTTAACTCTTTTTTCCATTCTTCATAAGCCAATATATACTTTTCATTCTTCAAATTAGGCTCAAATTCTAAAACTAAATCATTATTAGTATTTGATTTTTTGAAATACTCAAAATTATTATTTTCTATTGTTGATGCTCTAGCGGCACCAATAGCTCCATTAGTATTGTAAATTTCAATCTTTTGACCAATTATTGAAGATAAAGTTTCGACAAAAACTTTCGACTGGAATAGATTATCATTGCCAGCTCTTATAACATTAACAAAAAATTGATCTTTTTTCATCAACTCTATTCCATAAGCAAAAGAGAAGGCAATTCCCTCAATTGCTGATCTATATAAATGAGCTTTTTTATGCTTATTGAAGTTTAAATTAATAAAATGTGAACCGATTATTTTGTTATTAAAAATTCTTTCAGCACCATTTCCAAAAGGAAGATTAATAAGACCTTCAGATCCAACAGGAGCTTCATTTAGAAGCATATTCATTTTATTATATTCTTTTTCCTGCATAATTTCTCTAAGCCACTTATACTGAATCCCAGCACCATTTACACATAACAGCTTTCCTAAAATGGGAGATTCATCAGTATGATTAACATGTACAAAGTGATTGATTTTTGAAATTTCATTTGTCTTTAAATTATCAGTTACAGAAAATAACACTCCCGAAGTGCCTGCAGTAGCAGCAATTTCTCCAGGATTTAAGACATTTAGTGAAAGGGCATTATTAGGTTGATCACCTGCCCTGTATTTTATTGGAATATTATATGGTAAACCCGTTTCTTTTGAAGCCTTTTTATTCACTCTAGCTTGCTCCTGAAAATTATTTACAATTTGAGGAATGAAATTATTGTCTATACCAAAATAATCAAGGAGCCAATTAGCAACACTATTAGATTTAAAGTCCCATAAAATAGCTTCAGATAAACCATTTCTAGTTGTACTAATTTCTCCAGTCAACTTAAAAACTATATAATCTCCTGGCAACATAAAATATCTTACTCTATCATATAAATAGGGTTCATTTTCCATTACCCATTTTAATTTTGATGCAGTAAAATTGCCAGGAGCATTTAATAAATTTTCTTTACACTTTTTTTTTCCTATATCTTTTTCTGCTTTTTCACCAATGCTAACCGATCTACTATCACACCAAATAATTGAATTTCTAATTAGATTATATTTATTATCTAACAATACTAAACCATGCATTTGATATGATATTCCAATAGCTTTAATTAATTCTCTTTTTACATTAGTTTTTTTTAATAATCTTTTAGTTCCATTACAAATATATTTCCACCATAATTCAGGATTTTGTTCAGCCCAATTATCTTTTAAAGAAATTATATCCATCTCAGAAGAAGGTTCTTTAATTAAAGAAACTTGTTTATTTGACTCATAATCTAATAAAGCTATTTTTATAAAAGAACTTCCAAGATCATAACCTATGTAATACATAATTTGTAAAATTGAGTAATTATCTATTAAATATAAGTTTCATTTAATTAAAATCATTAAATTTCAAATAAATAAAACTTAAAATTCTAAAATTTAAATCAACGAAAAAATGAGTTCTAAATCAAACAAAACCTCAAGAAGACTTTTTATAAAAAAAACTGGAATTTCATTAGCAACTTTAAGTCTTGCTCCAAAAAAAATTTTTGGAGCACCAATGTTCATTTCAAATCTTAAAAAACCAAATTCATTGATAAATGGTGTTCAAGTTGGTGTAATCACATATTCCTTCAGAGAAATGTCAGATCAAAGTGCCGAAGCAACATTAGAGTATATTTTATCATGTGGAATTAGTGCAATTGAACTTATGGGAGATCCTGCTGAAACTTTTGCAGGTAGACCTAAAAATAATGCAGACAAGAAAAGATTTTATCAATTAATCTATAAAAAAGAAAAATCAGAAATAGAACAAAAAGAACAAAAAGAATTACGTGAACAAATAAAAGATAATCGTGCAAATGGAGATAAATGGCGAAAAAAAGCTGATTTAAGTAAATTTGAAGAACTTGGTAAACTATATAAAAAAGCTGGTGTTAGCATTTATGCCTATAAGCCTAATTTTATACTAGGACCAAAAAACACAAATGATGAAATTAATTTTGCTATGAAGGCTGGTAAAGCTCTCGGAGCATCTCATGTTACTGTTGAACTTCCAAAAGGAGATCATTCTCTCAGATTGGGAAAACTAGCTGAAAAAAATAATATTTATGTTGGATATCATGGCCATGAACAACAAACTCCTACTTGGTGGGATACAGCTCTTAAACAATCTCCAAAGAATGCAATAAATATAGATATTGGTCACTACACAGCAGCTGGTCATAAGGATACTCTTGATTTTTTGCAAAGAAAACATACACACATTAAAAGTATTCATGTAAAGGATAGAAAAAACCCTAAAAACGGTAAAGAAAATGTAGTTTGGGGAAACGGAGACACTCCAATAAAAGATGCCCTTAGACTTATGCGAGATAAAAAATACAAATTTCCAGCTACAGTTGAATATGAATATAAAACACCTTCAGACTCAAACATTTTAAAAGAAGTTAAAAAGTGTGTGGATTATTGTAAAAATGCTTTAGAATCTTAACATTATGTCTAAAAAATTAAAGCACATAGATTAAATCTTATTAAAAATTTTAATCTAGTAAACATATGAAAGTAAAATTCAATTTTATCTACCTAATACTCTTTTTATCAAGTTTTTCCTTTTCCCAAAAGAAATTTGAAATAATTGAAAAACAAATAAAAGCTCAATATCTTTCAACAGAACCTGAAATTGATGGAAATATTTTATCTGAATCATTATGGAATAAAATACTTCCAATAAAAAATTTAACACAAATTAAGCCAAGGTTTGGAGAGCCTGCATCTGAAAAAACTGAAATCAGAATTGCTTTCTCTGATAAAATGCTTTTTTTAGGAGTTGTTTGTTTTGATAGCGAACCAGGAAAAATTGTGGTTTCTGATTCAAGAAGAGACTCAGATTTAAACGATGAGGATAGCTTTCTATTTATAATAGACACTTATAACGATCAACAAAATGGTTTTCTTTTTGGAACAAATCCAAATGGCATGGAGTATGATGCTCAAATTGACAATGAAGGCGAAGGCAATTTTAACACTAACAGACAACAAGGTGGAGTCATAGGTGGAACAAACATTAA
>Ga0310121_10001564_pt1 | contig 23129 bp, 22 predicted proteins | sample CB27_Tmax_986_MG_FD_203504 | JGI IMG/M metagenome (GOLD analysis project Ga0310121, IMG submission 203504) | Marine microbial communities from Western Arctic Ocean, Canada - CB27_Tmax_986 | ecosystem: Environmental > Aquatic > Marine > Oceanic | place: Canada: Western Arctic Ocean | collected...
CTGCTCCTTTCGCGTGATTGTCAGCGCGGCCAAATCGCTACTTAAGATCCCCTGTGTCCTTGGGTCAACGGGTCAGTCCTTGACAAGCGCCGCCGCTGCTCCGATCTCACGCCGCCGAGGGTTTTCAACCCTGAAGTCTCGTTCGATGATCCCGTCCCGTAGGTGAACCTGCCTCCTGGCGTGCTCCGCGACCTCTCGCTCGTGGGTGACGATCAGGATCGTCTGTCCCTCATCGTTCAGTCGGACAAGAACACCCATGATCTCTTCGCTCGTGACAGAGTCCAGGTTCCCCGTCGGTTCGTCTGCCAGGAGAATCGCTGGGTTGTTCACCAGAGCCCGTGCCACGGCGACGCGTTGCTTCTCTCCGCCAGAGAGTTCTGGAGGCTTGTGTGATAGCCGGTCCGCCAAACCCACCATCTCCAGACTCTCTTGCGCCCGTCGTCGCCGCTCGGACGCTGGCTCGCCCGCGTAGATGAGTGGAAGCTCCACGTTGTGGAGGGCGGTCGCCCTCGGAAGAAGATTGAAGGTCTGAAAGACGAATCCGATTTCTTTGTTCCGGATCCGGGCGAGTTGCCGCTCAGAAAGCTTGCTGATGTCCTGTCCGCTCAGCGAGATTTCGCCCCTGGTCGGAGTGTCCAGGCACCCGAGCAGGTTCATGAAGGTGGACTTTCCCGAACCCGACGGTCCCATGATGGCGATGAGCTCGCCTTTGTGGATCGTCAGGTCCACCCCCCGCAGTGCACGTATGGTTTCAACACCGAGTACATAATCTTTTCGGAGCTCCCGGATTTCGATGACAACGGGCCTCTCCGAGTCCCCACCGCCCATCGGGATCTCCATCACGTCCTTCTCTTCTGAGCTCATAGCTCTCGGCCTAGCAGGGACTCTAATTCAGCCCGGGCAATCAGGTAGTCATAGCGGGTCCACACCCGACCCGCCTCCGCCTCATCGAGTGCGATCTGGCTGGTCACAACCTCGAATACAGTCGCTACTCCTACCCCGTACCGCTCCAGGACAACTCGCAGATCCTCTCCGGCGACCAGGACAGCCTCCTCGGCAATTTCCACCGCCTGCTCAGCAGTTCGGATTGCGAAGAGAGCCGCGTCCGCCTCCTGGCGGGCCTGAAGTCGCGTGTCGTCCTCCTGCAACCGCGAGATAAATAGCTGATTCTCGGCCCTTGCGACACTCGATTCACGGCTGAAACCATTGAATAGGCTATAACTTAGGGAAAGGGAGAGTCCATTCCACCTCCCTTCCCCACCCCCAAACTCCCACTCGTGGTTCGACCAGTTGTAGCCCGACGAGATACGGGCCGTGGGCAGATAGGCAGCCCTCGCGGAGATCAGCGATGACTCGTTGGCCCGGGCGTACAGCTGTGAGGCACGCACGTCTGGCGAGCTCAGTTCGGCAATTCGATAGATCTCCTCGTCGGCGAGCGGAAGAGGCGACGGACTGAGATCCGCAGGCGGAAACGCCTGCACGGGCTCAGAGGCTCCGATTTGTCTCCCGAGCGACATTCGCGCCGCTCGAAGTTGAGCCTCAGTCTGTAATGCGGATTGTCGAGCGTTCGCTAACTCGAGCCGGGTCCGCAGGGAATCCGACGCAGTCGCCGCGCCTACAGCCACCTGACGCCTCACGAGTTCGAGGCTTTCCTCGGCCCGTCGGACCCTCGCCTGTGCTACCTCGAGCAAGTCCCCTTGCTCAAGAGCTCCGAAAAAGAGCTGCTTCGTCTGAAGGATCAGCTGGAACCGCTGACCCTCAAGGCTCGCGTCGGCAGCTTCGATCTCAACTGCTGCTCGACTCAGTTCGGCACGGTTCCGGCCTCCGGCAAAGAGATCCATGCCCACGCTGAGACCACCCGTAAAACTTCGGTCCGTGGCACTGATCTGGGCCTGAGTCGTCGGATCGAACACCGACCCCGGACGCGCGGAGACGCCAGTGCCGAGACTCAGCGTCGGCAGGAAGGCTCCGACCGCCATCCTTCGAGTATCACGAGCGTTATCGACCGAAATCTCAGCCTCTGCATAACTCGGATTCCTCGCAAGGGCAAAGTTGATTGCCTCATCCAGCGTCACCGTCTGCTGGGCCTGGACCCCTGCGGGCAGGCAAACAACGAGGAGAAGAATGGCCGAGAGCAGGAAAGCCCTGGGTTGGCCACGAGAAGGGTACGAACTGGACGGTTCTGGCTTCATCATCTAGGCAGGGAAATGGGGAGAGCTCGGTCTCCCTTTGCTCGGATCTCCAGATGCCCCCGGGGTAGCCAGCGTTAAAACAGCCGACCACACCGCCCAGAGGCTGCAGAAGCCCGAAAGCTCAGGAGCAACCTCTCTGTACACCAGGCTGAAAGGCAGATGCCCCCCCCCCGAAACATTTCCTTCAAAACCAGATCTCGTGCGTGGTTCCTAGCGATCGCCAGCAGCCAACCACCGAACTTTTCAGCCTCTTGACACTCGTTCAGCCGATTTAGGGCAACGACAAAGGACTCTTCCGCCGCATCTTCGGCATCCTATCTCCGACCGGCGACCGACAGAGCCACGGCAAATGCAGCCCAACGATAACGTGTCACAAGTTGGCCGTAGGCGTCTTTCTCCCCACGGGAGGCCCGTACTACGAGGGCCCCTTCATCCAAGGTAGAGAGTTCACGCATTATGATACTTGGCTAAAGATCACTGTTGAAGGCCGGTCCCCAGACCGGGCTGGGAGTCGCGTGAACCGAAGGGCATGGGCAGAAGTGGAAGAACGAGAACAGCATAAAAATGACGCCTCGGTCAAGAAGCGCCGCTAGAGGCCTACGAGGGTTGAACAGGAAATGTTCCGCGTTCGCGGTCAGTCTCAAGTCGTGGGAGGGGCCAACCTCTAGGCTAGGAAGCCTCTTTCCAGCGGCCGAATGGCAGGGTGGGTGGAGCCGTGGACTCTTCTCCATAAATGAACGCATGGACCACAGGCATCTTCAACCGGGCGCGTGCGCCAAGCCCTCCGTCAACGATAACGATTCCGAAAGCGTTATTTTTGTCCCATGTTGGAGGACGGGCAGGCGTATTAGTTGGAGCGCTATCATCCATTGGAACTCGTCCGTTGTGGGCCGGAGAGGTGTGTAACCAAACTTGTATCCATGTGTGTGGACTCGTTAGCGGTTGACCGCTACATACCTAACAACTCGGAAAGACCTAGTGCAGTTTCCATGCCAGGCGGCCGGCTTCTCATGAAGGGCGGAAGACCCGTGAGACACCAGTAGGTTTTGTGGGTACAAACAACCTAAAAACGTGTCGGACTGACAACACTCTGGGTGTCATAATAACACGACAAGGGTCAGTCAGGGTTGGATGAGTCCGGACGAGTGGTAGCCTGGGGCTGGTCCGGCATGGCATGGACGCTGATTTCATCAGGCTGTAGATAGGGCCTGGCACGTGCAAACAGGCACTCGAGGGCGTGGTGACTGAGGTCTGCTAGCGACTCACCAACTCCCACAGCCTCACGAACGTAAGCTTCAGGATGCTGGACACGAGAAAATACAACCAGAAGCAGGGGCGATCCGGAATCGGGCGCAGTACCTGATTGAGTCGATCCGATAGCCCGCGCAATCCACTCCTCGTCTCCTACCTTGATCACTTTCGATGATGCCTCATCAGCCATGGGCTGAGCCGGCACGGATGACCCCATCATCGCTCTGGCCGGGATCGGCCTTCCCCGGAATGTATCACTGCCTCCAGAGGCCTGGTCGGGCTGTGGCGAATGCTCTCTCATAAAGAACGCTCCTTGAGCTGTTTCCGATCAGAGTACTCGGGATGGGCACCATGCGATAGCACAGGGCCTACGTACCGTGCCCAAAGACCATTGTCGTTGACAATTTGTAGGAAGCAGACCCTCCCAGTCTCGATCCGCATGAGCCCGGGTACTTTTCGGTGGAAGGGATGATGGTCAATTCTACGAGTGCCCCTATACTTGGCTGGAGGCCTGAAACCGAGCCCAGACACCTTCTCCCCCTATGTGGAGTTCCGAGGTGGTGTCGGTGAGCAGAGCCAGCGCGTCTTCTCCATAAAACATCCCGATCCAGCGCGCTTGAGTGATAGTCACCCGCCTAACCGCCCAAACAAGGTGAACGTGATTCGGTTGGGCTGGCACAGAATGCAGGAACATCCCTGCCCGTGCTAGTGTGTGGTTCCCCTTCCTGTTGTTACAGGCAGAACAGGCGGTGACTACGTTCTCCCAACCATTGCTCCCTCCCTGGGACACCGGAGTGACATGATCACGAGTGAGGAACTGGCGTCCGCGGAGTTCTCGACGGTGCCTACCACAGTATTGGCAGGTGTATTCGTCTCGAGCGAAGAGGAAAGTGTTGGTGACCTGACGCCTGAACCGACGGGGAACATGGACGAACCGCACCAGCCGAATGACGGTCGGACACGGCAGACTATCACGCTCGGAACGGAACTGCCTCGCTTCGTCCACTTCCAGGATTTCAGCCTTCCGGTCTAACACCAGCCGGATGGCCCGCCGAGCCGGAACAAGGGTGAGGGGCTCGAAGGAAACGTTTAGAGCCAGGCAACCCATGGTAACGCTACTCCGAAAAAGGTGATACGCATCCAAGCTGGAACCCGGTGGTCTGCGGCTCTCGCGTTGAGTCCCTGAAAGTCGCGGACAATTTACGGACCGACCCGGATCGGGTCCAGTGGGTTGTTGTCAGGCCTGGCCTGGTCGTTCAAAGGAGGGCAACCGGGTCTCGGTCTACTGAGATCCGGACATCTCCATGGGGGGGCCGGTACTCCTCCAGGAATCGACGCAGGAGATTAGTAATCAAGCTCACCCCTCCTCCCCGCAGGAAAAAGTGCCAGCGCCAGCGGCCGTGTAGCCGCTCGATCGGAGAGGGCGCGGGCCCGACAAGCTCTGGGACCGGCCCCTCCACTCCCCCCAACTCGCTGCGAATCCAGCGTACGGCCTCCTCGACACCTGCTGCAGCGAGCCGCGGGTCGGGCGAACTTACGATGACGTTGACGAGGCGCACATGGGGAGGGTACGGAGGGCTCCTGCGTCCCTTTAGCTCCTTTTCAGCAAAGCCGACCACATCGTGGGTCAAAGCAGCCTGGATCACGTAGTGATTGGGTAACGAGGTCTGGATGATGACCTCGCCCCCCAAGCTACCACGTCCGGTTCGCCCTGCTACCTGACTAAGCAGCTGGAAGGAGCGCTCACAGGCCCGGAAGTCGGGAAGGTGGATCCCTACATCCGCATTGACCACCCCGACGAGCGTGACGCGCGGAAAATCGAGACCCTTTGCAATCATCTGGGTTCCCAGAAGAATATCGACATCCCCGCGCTCTACCCGACCCAAGATCTCCTGATGTGCCCACTTCCCCGAGGTGGTATCAACGTCCATTCGCGCGATCCTCGCCCCTGGGAAGGTCTCAGTCACGACCTGCTCGACCTGCTCGGTACCGAGACCCAGGAACGAGATGTCCGGATCTCCACACCCGGGACACCGGTGGGGCACAAACTCCTCGTGCCGACAGTGATGGCAAAGCAGTCGGTTGCGAGTGCGGTGGAAGGTCAGAGATACTGAGCAATTGGGACACTCCCGGACCGCACCGCACCCTCGGCATTGGATGAACGCCGCGTAACCACGCCGGTTCAGTAGTAGGATCGCCTGTTCGCCGTTCTGTAGGCGACTCCGCACTGCTTCAACCAGTCGGGAAGAGAGGATACCGCCCCCCTCAGCCCTGCGATCCCCCTGTGAGCGGCTCTCCCGAAGATCCACGACCTCCACCGGCGGCATAGGTCTTCCGCCGACCCGCTCCGGGAGAGTAAGGAGCCGAAACTTTCCGGTCTCCGCGTTTCTCCAACTCTCCAAAGAGGGAGTAGCACTTCCGAGGATACAGAGTGCCCCCTCTAGCCGTGCACGAATCACGGCTACATCCCTCGCGTTGTAGCGGGGTATCTCGGATTGCTTGTAGGAGCCCTCGTGCTCCTCATCGACTACGATCGCACCAAGGTCTCGAACGGGAGCGAACAGTGCGGATCGTGCGCCTACGACGACCCGCTTCTCTCCAGCCCGAATTTGGCGCCACTGGTCATAACGTTCACCGTCGGAGAGTGCAGAGTGTAGCACCGCGACGTCATCTCCAAACCAGGACCGGAACCGACTGACAGTCTGGGGAGTGAGTGAGATCTCGGGAACGAGGACGATTGCCCCGCGTGCCCTTCGCCCGACGACTTCGCGCAGGAGGTGGATGTAGACCAGGGTCTTACCCGATCCTGTCACACCATGGAGCAGAAAGGGCGGAACAGACGGCTCATCGACGGCTGCGATGAGGGCCTCCACGGCCTCTCGCTGGGCATTGGACAGCCTGTGGTCTACGGGTGGCTTGGGGCTAGCTCCCCGGAATGGGTCGCGGAGCACCTCCTCATCCTCAATCGAAACAAGATCCTTCTCCCCGAGTCCAGAGACGACGGCCCGTGAGAACCCTTCGGAGCGATGGAGCCTGACGAGTTCAGAGGCACCACCAGACGCCTCCAAAAACTCGTAGCACTCCCGTTGTCGGGGTGCCCGACTGAATAGCTGCTGCCTCAAGGCTAAGTCGGGGATCCACTTCTTGATCCTCACCACCTTTCTGGTCTTCACCGAGGGAGACGCCGGAGGGATGATCCTGTGCTCGAGAAACCCATCTGCGGCGAGACTCCTAATCTGGGGCCACAGCGAACGTCCCTGGAGCGCCTTCCGGAGGGAAGACACGCTCATCCTACCCCCTCCTCCCTTCAGGCCTTCAAGGACTGCTGCCTCGCGCGCGGACAGGGTCACAGACTGGGGCTTGTGGTCCGTGACGACACCGCGGCCCACCTTGGTGAGGCTGAGCACTTCCCTCGAACGGTCCGACAAAACAGTGGGGAGCATAGATCTAAGCGTGAGTCCAAGGGGAGCGACGTAGTACTCAGAAATCCAGGCGGCCAACTTGAGCAGCTCGCCAGGGACTGAGGGTGTCCGCTCCAGCACGTCGAGAACCGGTCGGATCCCGCTCAGACCGGAAGGGTCACCCTCCTTGAGTACCCACCCGATCTGCTCGCCTCTTTGGAATGGGACGAGGACTCGGGTCCCGGGGGAGGGGAGCGTGCCATCCATCCTGTATGTAAAGGTCTGGTTGATGGGCAGTGGAAGTGCGACCTCCACATGCATTTTCAGGTTTCCGTTGAAAGGAGCAGTTCGTCCTGGATTTCCTGAGGGGTCACCTCCGGTCCATCCGCCCCCCAGTGAACGTTTACTTCACTCCGGACGCCCAGTTCGCCGGGAATGTACACCCCAGGTTCTACCGAAAATCCCACTCCCGGAAGAAGTCGGCGCTCCTCCCGGGTCTCCAGATCGTCAAGGTTGGGACCAGACCCATGGAGATCCCTATCAATCGAATGGCCAAGTCGGTGGATGAAGTACAAGTCCAGCTCCCTCCTCGCGAGTGTACGGCGAGCCACCTCATCCACCTCCCATCCCCGGACGGATTCTCCCTTTGCTGCACGACCTGATAGAAACCCGAGCGCGGCATCTCTAGCCTCCCGGACGGCAGACCAGACCTCTACGAGCCTATCTGACGGTCGCTGGCCAAGGAATCCCATCCACGTCTGATCGGCGTGGATCCCCCCGTCCGGGTGGCGACCCCAGAGGTCAATGAGAACAACTGATCCCTCCTCGAGCGGCGCTCCGTGGCCAACCGGCTCATAGTGGGCATCCGAGGAGTGCTCCCCACCGGCCACAATGCAGTCCTCCTGATCGGTCAGACCATTCGCGCGGAGCTCCGTGCGAATCCATTCCATGAGTTCCACTTCGAGTATCGGAGTTCGGCCAGAGGCGGCTTCCGCCGCCTTCTGGAAGGCTACAAGTGCGATCGCCCTCACCACTTCAGCGGCTACCCTGTGGAGTTTGAGGCCCTCATTCGACCATCGGGCATGAAAGGCAGTCACGAGATTCATTGACGAGGTCACACTCACCCCGGTGGCTCTCACCATATCTACGACCCCCAAAGGCACCCTGTCCACCGCCGGTATCGCACCATTTTCCGAGACTTCCATCGCCACGACCTCAAGGCTCGAAAGGAGGTCACGCAAACCCTGGATCAGCTCTCGCCACCCGTGGTACTCCCTCGACTCCCAGGGCCATCTACTCCAGGGAGAGGCCTCGATGGCATGCCTCAAGAGGATTGGGTGGCCGCGCCGTGGAAAAAGGGCAAATGCCTGGCGCGTCGTTTTTCCCAGACCGAGAAGCCGGTGAGCTAGAGGGTTCTGGTCATGGAAGTCGTAGAGCAGCCAGGCATCTACGCCGTGGCTGGAGAGGAGTGCGGACACCTCTTCCATTCTGTCCGGCGTCAGGAGTGCCTTGGATCCCGTCACCGCTCCTTCCCTGGAGCAAACAAAGGGAGACCTTGCGTTTGGGTGTTGGCGGGCTCCCGCTCGACCGTGCCTTCATGATCGCTGGAATCCTCTTCCTGTACGCCTTCGGCCCCACTTGGCGCTTCTTGCCCGGATACCCGGTCCTGTACCGGTTCTCCTTTTTGGGTGGAATCTGCCTCCTTCGCCCCCTTGATCATGTCGAGACCCAGAACCCGCTCTTTGGTGAGAAGCCGATGGACCTCTACCCCACGTGTAATGGCAGTGACGACCCCACGCCATCCCCACCGGCTCCACGCACGTCGCAGGATCACCAGCTTCTCTGGGAGACCGAAGGTCTCTGCAAAATCAGGGAACGGCTTCTTCGCGGCTCGCCTGAAAGCCGTCTCTTTGTCGGACCAGGACTCAGTGTATAACCTCCCGATTCCCTCCTCCCGGAGTATTTTCTTCAACTCGACGAGCATGACCGGACGGGCTCCGAGGTGACGAGAAAGGAGAGCCTGTCTTTTCGAGTCAACCGGCGCCTTCCACACAAGCTGGACCAAAGCGATCCGCCCTCCTGGCTTCAGGACTCGAGAAAGCTCACGAATTGCCTCCGGGGGATTCGAACTGCTCGCCAGCCCGAGTTCTCCAATAACTAAGTCGAACACCCCGTTCCGATAGGGCAGATCGTCCATCTGCGCATGCTGGAATTGAATTCGGTCCTGAAGCCGGTCCTCCCGCGAACGTATGTCGGCAGCTTCGATCAGCACCTCGTCCTCATCCACGCCCGACCCATGGATGCCGAACTCGCGAGCGAAATAGTCGAGGGTGACCCCTCGCCCGCAGGCGGCAACGAGGATCTCATCGCCCTCTCCCATGTCGGTCAAAATAGCGATCTTGCGATAGAGGTCACGGCCACCGGGAGGGAACAGAGGGCGGCTACTCAGCCGCACTAGATCGAGCATGGAGGGGATGGCGCCTTGGCGGCTCGGGCTCGAAGAAGAAGCGGTCATAATGGAGACGTCAGAACGACGGATCCTCGCTCAGTTCGATCTCTCGAATCGCGGAGCGAAGTCGAGCCTGCTCATCTGAAGTGATAACCTTCTCAACCCCTTCGCTATTCCCGGCGTCAGCGTCACCGCTCCCACGCGCCGGACCGAACCGGAGAAGAGCCACCACAACCATCACCACTCCAAGCAGAAGACCCATCGGGGGAAGAAGCCAGGCGAAAATACCCCATCCGCTCGTATCGGGAACGGCACGGTATTCCTCTCCGTAGTTCGAGATCATCCACTCGACCAGTTCATCAGCAGTCCATCCTTGGTACGCAAATGCATGGATCGAGTCCCGGAGGTCCGAGGATTGCTGCGCCGTGCATACCTTCAGCATAAACCCTGGACAGAAGGGGGAATAAAGGCGAGAAATCGCCTCTTCACCCTCGGGGTGGGGCTCGAACGATCCTTCCATTCCCGCGGGAATCTGAGCCACAGTTCCGGAAAAAAGGAAGAATAGGACGAAAGCGGGGCCCATCACACGCAGGCACATCAGCAGACGCATCAGATTGATCCGAGATGAAGGAATGAAATCCACGAACGTACTTGTACAATGACGGTCGCGGCCGAAGGACTCAAGTCGATAGCTGTGCGGAGGCTTGACCCACAGGGTTCTCACACAACGCCAAAAGAGTCGCCACAACAGCAGCCCCAGTGCGACCAGGATTGTAGCCACCCTCCAGGAGCACAACCATCCTGCTAAGGCATCCTCGCTCAGCCCACTCCGCCACGCATGTCACCAGATCCGCAAAGTCTTCCGGCTCTAGTAAGAGGCTCGCGAGGGGATCATAGGCCAGCGCATCGTAGCCGGCCGAGACCAGGATGAAGTCCGGTGAGAATTCGCTTTCCACCTGGCGCACCGCCTCGGCGAAGAGGCGGAGGTGAGCGATCCGTTCGGTGCGGGCCAAGAGGGGGACGTTCAGTGTCATTCCCCGACCCCTTCCCTCACCCCGCTCCTCGGGGAAACCGGTGCCGGGGAAAAGAGGGCTCTGATGCAGGGACAGATAGTAAACAGAAGGATCTTCGTAGAAGATGTTCTGAGTTCCATTACCGTGATGCGCATCCCAGTCGACGATCGCCACTCTCCGGGCCAAGTTCCCTGCCTGGAGATGCCGAGCAGCGACAGCCACATGGTTCACCCCGCAAAAGCCCATTGCCTCAGTGGCGGATGCATGATGCCCCGGTGGTCGAGTCGCTACGAAAGCATTCCGAAGTTCCCCTCGAGCGACTCGCTCGACAGCGTCGATCGCCGCGCCGGCACTTCCCACGATCGCCTCCCAGGAAGCTCCTGACATTGGTGTCTCAGGCCCTACCAGGACCTGTCCCCCTTCCTTTCCTGCCCGAGAGCAGGCCGCCTGGAGCTGAGTCAGGTACGCAAGGGGATGGATCCGCGCCAGCTGGTCCAGCGTCGCCGGGGCGGAGTTGAACTGTTCGACCTTTCCGTGCAGATCCGGAAGGTGTTTCCCAACCGCAGAAGCGACCGCGCGCAGGCGTCCCTGGTGCTCCGGGTGACCCCACCCGGGGTCATGGAGCGCCGCCGCGGGATGTAGGAAGAAACCTGTGGGGGCATCTCGTCGTTCGGACATCCGTGAACTCAGAAGGCAGTCGGGGCCGCTGTGTGATCGGCCTCCATTCCGATCCGTTCCTGCAGCGCCTGCACTTTCGGAGGGACTGAGCGGAGGGCGATGATCGCATCACAGGCGGCGTTTGTCGCCGACATCGTCGTCAAATACGGCACTCCGTAGATGATCGCGGCTCGCCGCATGGCATAGTCGTCATATTGGGAACGCTTTCCGAGAGGAGTATTGACGAGAAGGTCCACCTCTCCACTCACGATGGCGTCAACGAGGTTCGGGCTACCCTGGCCGACCTTGAAGATTTTACGCGAAGGAATTCCGAGGCGAGCCAAGTACTCGTGGGTCCCCTCTGTCGCGACAATCTCGAACCCGAGATCATGAAATCGTCGAATGATCGGCGTCACCGTCTCTTTATCCCGATCGTTCACAGTGACCACGAGCGTGCCGCCATCCTTCGGGAGTACGTTCATCCCTCCTGCCTGAGCTTTGGCGTAGGCCATGCCTAGAGAGTCATCGAAACCCATCACCTCTCCTGTCGAGCGCATCTCCGGCCCGAGAAGGATATCAACATCGAATCGCGTGAAGGGGAGAACCGCCTCCTTTACTGCCACTCCGGGTACCTGGGGCTCACTCTGAACACCCAACTCCCGGATCGTCTCGCCAACCATAATACGAGCGGCCAACTGCGCTAGCGGAACGCCGGTGGCCTTGCTCACGAAGGGGACAGTCCTCGACGCCCGAGGGTTCACCTCCAGTACGTAGACATCACCATCTCGGATCGCGTACTGGATGTTCAGCAGACCCACCACCCCCAACTCTAGCCCAAAGGCTCGGGTGAGGACCCTGATTTGGTCCAGCTCCTCAGGGCCCAGACGATACGGAGGAAGTACACACGCAGAGTCCCCCGAGTGAACTCCCGCGTCCTCGATGTGCTGCATGATCCCCCCGATCGCTACCTCTTTCCCGTCGGATAGAGCATCCACATCAGCCTCGAATGCGTCCTCTATGAACCGGTCTATTAGAACGGGGTGATCAGGTGAGGCCTGAATCGCGCGTTCGAAATAACCTTCCATCGACACATCGTCGTAGACGATCTCCATCCCCCGCCCACCCAGGACATAAGAGGGACGTACCAAAACGGGATAACCGACCCGCCTGGCCACCTCCATCGCCTCTTTAGGCGAGACTGCCACTCCGTTCTGCGGCACCAAGGCTCCCACCTTGCGGCAGACTCGCTCGAACCGGCCCCGATCTTCGGCTCGATCGATCGCGTCTACGGAAGTTCCCAGGATTGAGACACCGGCCGCCTCGAGTCCCTGGGCGAGATTTAGGGGGGTCTGACCACCTAGCTGAACGATCACCCCTTTAGGCCTCTCTCGGTCGACGATCTCGAGAACGTCCTCGAGCGTTAGGGGTTCGAAGTACAGTCGATCGGAGACGTCAAAATCCGTAGAGACCGTCTCGGGATTCGAGTTCACCATAATCGTTTCGAATCCAGCTTTTTTCAGCGCAAGCACCGCCTGCACACAGCAGTAGTCGAACTCGATTCCCTGCCCGATGCGGTTCGGACCACTCCCAAGAATGATCACCTTTTCACGATCCGAGGGCGTGATCTCATCCTCCGTTTCATAGGATGAGTAGTAGTACGGAGTCTCTGCAGGGAACTCACCAGCACAGGTATCAACCACGTTGAAGGTGGGTCGGACTTTCCACTCCCACCGCTGAACTCGCACCTCTTCTTCCGTCTGGTTACGGAGCTTGGCGAGCTGCGCATCCGAAAACCCGTTTTGCTTCATCCGCAGCATCGTTCCCGGTTCGACCTCTGGAAAACCGCGATACCAGTCCTCCAACTCGACCAGCTCGAGTAGTTGATCAAGAAACCAGGGATCGATAGCAGTAGCCTCGTGAATCTCGTCGAAGGTGGGAGGAGCTGAGGTTTCCAATCCAGAGTGGGCCGCCTCTCGCTCACCGCTCTCAATCAGGTCGACAGCCCTCCCCGGATCAGGCACTAGAGCCTCGAGAGTGGGCCCCCCATGAGCCGCTTGCCCACGCGTGACCGCTTGGAGAGCACGCTTCAGCTGGAAAGGTCGATCCGCGGTCGGCCGGCGGAGCGCAGCGAGAAGAGCCTCCCGATTATCCGCCGTCAGAGCATCGTCCTTGAGTCGGTCGCCTTCCACCCAGCCCGCGCGACCGATTTCGAGCCCCCTCAGCCCCTTCTGCCAAGCAGCCTTGAAGGTTCGGCCGATCGCCATGGTCTCCCCGACTGCCTTCATCTGGATGCCCAGAACCGGGTTCACCTCGCGGAACTTCTCGAATGCGAACCGGGGGAACTTCACAACTACATAGTCCAGCGTTGGCTCGAACGAGGCGGGAGTCGTCTTCGTGATGTCGTTGGGAAGCTCATGGAGTCGATAGCCCACGGCGAGCTTCGTGCCAATCCTCGCGATCGGGAACCCGGTGGCCTTAGAAGCCAGCGCCGAGGACCTCGATACACGAGGATTCATCTCGATCACGATCATTTCACCAGTACCCGGATGAACCGCAAACTGGATGTTACAGCCTCCAGCCTCGACGCCGATCTCGCGGATTATAGCAATCGCGGCATCCCTCATTCGCTGGTACTCCACGTCGCTTAGCGTCTGCACGGGGGCAACCGTGATCGAGTCCCCGGTGTGGACTCCCATAGGATCAATGTTCTCGATCGAGCAGACAATGATGACGTTGTCCTCACCGTCACGCACCACCTCTAGTTCGAACTCCTTCCAACCGATCACAGAACGATCGATGAGGACCTCGTCGATAGGGGAGGCATCAAGGCCACGCACTATGGCCTCTTCAAATTCCTGTCTGTCATAGGCGATCCCCCCTCCGGTGCCCCCCAAAGTGAAGGAGGGACGGATGATCGCGGGATATCGAGTATCCTCTACGATCGTGAATGCTTCATCGAGTGACCTGGCGAAACCGCCGTGTGGAACCGCAAGGCCGATTCGGCTCATCGCTTCCGCAAACTGTCCGCGATCTTCGGCCATGCGGATCGAGCGTTCGTTCGCCCCGATCAACTCCACCCCGTACTTATCTAGCACCCCCTGCTCGTGGAGCTCCATCGCGAGGTTCAGGGCCGTCTGCCCTCCCATCGTGGGGAGGATTGCATCGGGCTTTTCCTTCTCTATGATCCGGGTCACCCACTCACTCGTAAGCGGCTCGATGTAGGTGCAATCGGCCAGCCCCGGATCAGTCATGATCGTGGCGGGGTTCGAGTTCACCAGGATGACTCGGTACCCTTCCTCCTTGAGCGCGCGAACCGCCTGGGTACCGGAGTAATCAAACTCGCATGCCTGACCGATTACGATTGGGCCCGATCCCAGGATCAGGATCGTTTTGAGGTCGTCACGTCTGGGCACGATCGGTCATCCAAATCTATTTCCAGTCCAACAGTGAGAGCTGCCGCCCTCGGAAGGGTTTCCACGAACCAGTGGAGGCCCGAGGGCGGAGGAAGCTTAGAAGAGTAGAAGAAAGGAACCGAGGGAAAAAGAGGAGCCTTCGAGCGGGCGGTCTGGAGCTTACTCCCTCTTCCCTGATTCCCTTCGAATCGCTGTCAGGAGGGCCAAGCCGAAGCCGCCCCAAACCAAGACGAGGATCACGATCATCGTGATCCAAGTGGCCGGAGTCATCGCTCGAACCTGATCTGGATGTCCTCCTCCTCAACCAAAACGTTCTGGCGACCCACCATCTGAAGAATGAAGAACGAAGGGGTAGGAGCAGAGAGTCCCTCCACGTAGAAGTGAGGGGACGTTGGAGAAACCCAGGATTTCGACATGGTAGCTACTTCCTCAGGTCTTCACCCCGGATTCCGAGTTCCGCCCCTTGGGCGCGGAGCCCATCAATGACGTTTTGGATGTGTTCGGCCCTCTCCAATCCCACCAGCTCGATCCCTCGTGCGACCTCCTCCCTACTTACACCTGCGGCAAATGCCCGGTCCTTCAGCTTCTTCACAACCGACTTGGGGCGCAGGTCGTCTATCCCGTTCGGCCGAACCAGACAGCACGCCACGATGAGCCCAGATAGCTCGTCACATGCAACGAGCACCCGGTCCAGATCAGTCTCGGGCTCGACCCCGGTGAACTCGGAACGATGGGCAAGGATGGCATGCGTCACCTTCTCGGGATATCCGCTTTCCCTGAGTAGCTCCACCGCCCTCAGGGGATGCTCATCCGGATACTTCTCCCAGTCCAAATCGTGCAGGAGCCCCGCGAGTCCCCAGAGGTCGTCATCAGCCTCTTTGAGTCGGGCGTATTGACGCACCGCTGCCTCGACGGCGAGCATGTGGTTCTTGAGCCCTGGGCTATCCACCCATGCATCTATGAGTTCGAGGGCATCATTCCGGTCGGGCATGGCTGAGTTCAAGTGGAGAAGTTGAGCTTAAGGGCAGCCGAGTCAATGCCGATCGAGCGAGCAATCCGGTCAGCCCAGTGCGATTTCAAACCCTGGACGAGGGACAGAGTAACGACAAGACACACGCCTCACAGCGTGGAGTGCGTGCGGCACACACCGCACGACCATGAAAGATGAGGAGATGGGAGAGCAGGGTCCAGCGGTCCGTTGGAAAGAGCTGCATGAGGTCCCTCTCGATTCTCTCCGGATTCTTCTCCCGGGTGAGTCCCAAACGCTTAGAGAGCCGGCCCACGTGAGTGTCAACCACTACGCCGCTTGTCACGCCGAACGCATTGCCTAAAATAACGTTCGCAGTCTTTCGTCCTACGCCGGGTAGCTTAACGAGCTTCTCCATGCTGGTGGGGATCTCCCCACCATGACGCTCCACCACCGCCACTGCCATCCCAATCAGATTTCTCGCTTTGTTTCGGAAGAAACCGGTGGAGTGGATGATCTCTTCCACCTCCTCTTGATGAGCCTGCGAGAGAGCCGCAGCGTCGGGGAAGCGAGCGAAAAGATCAGGCGTGACCATGTTCACCCGCTGGTCGGTGCACTGCGCCGACAGAATCGTTGCCACTGCCAGCTCGTAGGCGTTCGCATGATCCAGGGCGCAGCGGGCGTCGGGATACTCTAGGTGGAGAAGATCGTAGGTCTCGTTCGCGCGCTCCCCTTTCCTTCTCTTCGATTCGCGGCTCAAGGATCGTGCTCTGGTGGTGCATTAAACTGCTCCCTGTTCTCGCCGGGGAGCCTGATGCGTCTGAAAGGCAGGAGGCTTGGCCGAGCAGACACACTGCCGATCTCGAGCTCTCCTGAGCGTGGCCCGGTCTCTTCCGGGCCCAGCGCCTCGGGCACTCCAGCAAGATATGCGAATGAACGGCCCACCAGCTTCAACACTTCTCCGAGGATGCCTACTGAGTAAAGACCGCCGATGTCACCCCCAGGAAGCGTGTTCAAGAAGTCTACACCCTCACTCCTGACGGGCTTCGTCAACCACGTCTGCGCATCCCGCAGAACCACGGGAGGCAACTCAGTCAAAGAGATTCCCGGCCGGTTTGTTCGTACACCGAGAGCAGTGAGAAGCGACAGTGTCCCTCCAGATGAACGGGCCCAGAACACTCCGTCCAAGGGCTCTGCGTGATCAGGCGCCCCGGGCGCTGACCAGAACAGGTGGTGGGGGAACTGGAGATATCCAGCATCAGCAGGGAGCTCTCCTCCGTCCCACTTGCACGACTCGAACGACCACTCCACCAGATTTCTTGCGGTGTCTGTCTCAAGCAGGCAAAGCGTCTCGCCGGCCGCATGAAAATGAAACGCTTGAAACAGGAATGCTCCGAAGCGATGGATAGCGTCCCCACCTCGTTCCTCTCCCTGAATTTCACGTATTGCCCGGCCAACCTCACCAAGAAGGATGAACGCGCCCGGATCGGTGAGATCGGAGCCGCGCGCCTCAGCCTCATCGCGGATGCCGCCGAAGACTCGGTCCGCAAACTCCCGTCCAGGAATACCGATCTCGTAGGGGGTGAGACGTGCCCAGGGATTCTCTGAAATCACCGATGATCACCTCTAACCACATCAGCCTCCCTCTCGGACTCGATCATCTCAAAGGGACCCCGAGACAATAGCCTCCCGACCCGCTCCCACACGGAGAGTTCCCGGACGAGAACGAGCTGTACCTGGCCTCCGCTGGTGTCCGGTCCCGTGACCCATACGTAGTGCACGTCGCCCAACTCTCCTGGACGGAGGATCGCCCAGCGGTGCCCGTCCCAGTCGAACTCTAGCCACTCGCGATCCCGAAACTGATTCGAGCGCCAACGCTGCTCAATGTAGATGTCGTCATCCACCCGGTAGACCCCGGGGGCGATCGATACACCTGACTGAAAGTACCAGGGATCGAAGTCGAGACCCTCACTACGCCTGTGAGCCTGCTCCATCGCGTAATCCATCTGTTCCAGAGCATCGTCCTCCACGAGGAACTCCAAGTGGTGCCGCAACTCGTGCGTGATCGTCTCCCAGAGTTCCTCCTCCCACGGAAATTCAGGGTCGGACGCGGAGATTTTAGCGAAAGATCCGTAGTAGAGGGAGAGAATCGACCGAGTCGAGTCCGGGCCCCCGGAGCTGTACGGTTCAGTAAAGCACATCCCCATGGTGAAGTAGTCGGCATGCTCCGGGTGAGCCTCAGAGTCCCGCTTCACCACAATCCCGTGGATCCCCTCCTTGTAAAGGGACGGAACTTCCTCCCACATCCCAAGAGCCGTCTCTTCGAACTCCTCGTATGTCATTCCAGCCCTGCTATCAGCAAGTCACTTACCGGGAGGGGTCGCGACTCAAGACCTTCACCCCGTCTCCTCTCGTGCGGGCAACCAGGAAGCGGTTCAGAGAGATCAGGACGATGAGCACCACGCCCCACTGAACGATGACGGTACCGACATTGAAGGCGGAGAGGGGATTCCAGTTCGCCGCAAGCCCCTCCCCCCAAGCCTGCCAGAGCCACCACGCAATCAGCACCGTCGCTTGAACCACCACGAGGCGAATCGCCCAGTCCCACCAGGCTCCCACATGGATATCGGAGTCGCCGGTGTTGATAAACTCCTCCCTCCACCTTCTCACGCCGTAGCGGAGGACCGCTAACGCGAAGAAGAAACCGGAAAGCATGAGTCCCACACCCCAGACGAAGTCCTGATTGGCGAAAATATCCATGGAGAGAGCCGAAGGCACACCCATTAGGAGCCCACTGATTCCCACGACACCAATGGCCCGATCCCGGGGGAGCCCAACGTCCATCAATACGCGGGAGGCCAATTCGATCATCGCGATCAGAGAACTCCACGCTGCAAACACTAGAGCCAGGAAGAAGAGAGAAAGGAAGAACCGACCGAGGGGGATAGTCGCGAAAAGCTGCGGAACCCAGATGAATGTGAGTCCCTCGTTACCCGCACCCACGATCTCGGCGGCTGCGTTGGGCATGGCTGAGAACAAAGTGCAGAGAACCATGATCCCAGCAAGAAGCGACATGCTGTTGTTGCCAAGACCAATGACGAAAGCATTTAAGGCTGTGTCCTCACGGCTCCCCATATAGATGGAATAACAGAGCACAAGCCCCCATCCGGCCCCCGTGTCCCAAGCGTTTTGGGTCAGCGCTTGGAGCCAGATTCCGGGCTCGGCCAAGTCGGACCAGTCGGGCGTGAAGAGGAAGGCGAGACCATCCGCCGCTCCCGGAAGGGTCACCGCGCGAAGCGCGAGGGCGATGACGAGGATCACAAGCGAGGGGATCAATATGCGGGCAGCAGTCTCGATCCCCCTCACTCCACGCGAAACGACGAACACGCCCAGCGCCATAGCTACAGCGTGGGTCAAGAGAGCCTGAGGCGAAGCCGCATAAGTTTCCCAGAGCTCCCCTGGAGAATCCTCGGGCACAGTTCCGAGTACTGACGCAGCGAAGAAACGGATGGTCCAACCCATGACGACGGAGTAGTAGAACATGATCGCGGTCGCCGTCCATGCGACCCATGCCCCCATCCACCCGAATCGGGGACCCAGCGTCTTGACGAACGCCCCAATCGGACCCGAACGAGCACCCTTTCCCAAACTGAACTCGAGAATCAGGAGTGGCACCGACCAGAGCAGGAGGAACACCACCCAGGCGACGAGGAAGGAGCCCCCACCTTGCGTCGCGGAGATCCGGGGAAACCGCCAGATGTTACCGGTGCCAACAGCCATACCCATCATGGCCATAAGCATCCCCCACCGGGTTGTAAACACGCTTGATCCGCCGGTCGTCATGGGGGGGGGAATGCTAACCGCTCCCGGATCCATTCGAGTACGTTGGAGGCATTAATCCGGATCTGCTGGAGGCTGTCCCGGTCCCTAACGGTGACCGTACCGTTTTCACTCGTCTGACCATCGATCGTGATGCACCACGGCGTCCCAGCCTCGTCCTGGCGTCTATATCGGCGGCCGATCGATCCCGACTCGTCGTAGAAGGCGGGAACGGCTGCTCTGCGAAGATCCTTCACGATTTTCCGCGCTAATTCCGGGAGTCCGTCTTTCTTGACCAGTGGGAACACCGCTGCCTTCACCGGAGCCATCCGCGGATGGAAACCCAGAACAACCCTGAATTCACCCTCGATCTCTTCCTCCCGGTACGCGTCTGAGAGAAGCATGAGTACGGTGCGGTCCACTCCAACCGCAGTCTCAACCACATAGGGAACGAAACGCTTCCCTCCACCGGAGTCGATGTACTCCAAGCGCTTTCCAGAATACTCCCGGTGGCGTTGGAGGTCGAAATCCGTCCGGTTGTGAATGCCCTCTAGTTCCTTCCATCCGAACGGAAACTTGTATTGGATATCCACGGCCTTCTTCGCGTAGTGTGCGAGTTCATCCGAACCGTGTTCGTGTAGGCGGAGGTTCTCGCTTCTGACACCCAAGGATCGGTGCCATGCCTGACGCTCATCCAGCCAGATCTCGAACCACTTCTCGTCTGTCCCGGGCTCGACGAAGAACTGCATCTCAGCCTGTTCGAATTCCCTGGTTCGAAAGATGAAGTTCCCAGGCGTAATCTCGTTTCTGAAAGCCTTCCCGATCTGCGCGATCCCGAAGGGAATCTTTTGTCGAGACGCGGTCTGGACATTGATAAAGTTGACATATGACCCCTGTGCAGTCTCGGGACGCAGGTACACAACGGACCCCTCGCTCTCGACCGGTCCCATGAATGTCCGAAACATGAGATTGAAGAGGCGCGCTTCCCCAAGCTCGCACTCGCCATGGTGTCCCGGCGCCAAGGACGGCTTCCGGCCACACTTGCTGGAATCGATCTGGTCTTCACGGAAACGCAACTTGCAGACCCTGCATTCGACCAGGGGATCAGTAAAGCCCTCCACGTGACCCGATGCCTCCCAGACCCTGGGGTGCATCAAGATCGAGGCGTCCACCCCCTCGACATCGTCTCGTTGGTGAACCATCCGGCTCCACCAACTCTCTTTCACATTGCGCTTTAGCTCAATCCCAAGGGGCCCGTAATCCCACACGGATCCGGTGCCTCCGTAGATTTCGGAGGATTGGAAGATGAAGCCGCGGCGCTTTCCAAGCGACACCAGCTTATCCATCACATCGTGCTCCGCCATGGCATGCCAAGAGTGAGAAGGTGGAAACGGAAAACGAGTCCCGGGGCCACTCATTAGGTCACTGAAGAGGTGCGGGAGTCCGGGACCCGATACGGCCAGAATGATAGGAGCCGGCCCCACCCGTAGCAACCACATCAGAAAGTCGTTGAAGACATGCGGCGGCCTCTCAGCAATCGGACCACCTGAACCCGCACACCGGACCCGGGTAAGACACACACCGGCTAGACAGAACGTTCCGTAGAAATGAAATTGACAGGTCATCCCGGGAGCGGGGCTGCTGACACTGGCTGATACAAGCAACCGTCAAAGGATTCAAAGATGCTGACTTTCACTGATAAAGCTCGCGAAATGGTGCTGAGCTTCATGGACCAGAGCGGAGAGGACCTTCGCGCCCTTAGGATCCAAACGAGCGAAGGCAGCCCCATGGCTCCCTCGTTTGAACTGACGTTAGTGGGAGGCTCGGAGCGTGGAGAAGAGGATCTCGAGGTCGACGAGGGGGACTTCGTGGTCGTCGTTGATCCAGACAGCGCGCTGAAGCTGGAAGGTGCGACTGTAGACTTCGTGGATAGAGTCAACGGATCGGGGTTCGAAATCATCCCCTCCACTGCTTCCATATCTGCTGCCTCCTCTAGTGGGGTGGCAAAAGGCGGGCTCGCAGAAAAGGTCCAGTTGATCCTCGATGAACAGGTGAATCCGTCCATTGCGGGGCACGGTGGACAGATCAACCTCGTCGATGTCAAAGGCACAGAGGTGTTCATGGAGATGACGGGAGGCTGCCAAGGCTGCGCAATGTCGAGAATGACACTCAGGCAGGGAGTGGAGCGCATGATCCAGCAGCACATTCCCGAGGTGACTATGATCCACGATGTCACCGATCACGCTGCCGGCGAGAGCCCGTACTTCAGTCAGTGAGTTCCCCACTTTAGGTCCTATGGTCTCCGATGTAATCCTGGCTTCCCGGCGGTTTGACCTCGTGCGATCTCTTCGGCGAGGCGCTATCGTCTTTGGTCTGGCCATCCCGCTGGCGGTGCTTCCTCTTGCACCTCTCTATCCCCAGGCCCCCCCACCCTCTGTATCGGACCCGGTGGTGGGACCGACACGGGGGAGCCTGGTGGTTGCAGGAGGTGGCGATCTTGGTCCGGAAATATGGGATAGGTTCGTGAGCCTGGCGGGTGGGGAACAAGCCAGGATCGTAGTGATCCCCACTGCGGCGCCGGACGAAGATCTTCCCGACGATTGGAAGGGGCGCGATGGCCTTCAGGCCACCGGAGCCCGCGGCCTCGTCATCCTGCATACGAGGGATCCTTCTGAGGCGGACATCGAATCGTTTGTGCTCCCGCTCCAAGAAGCTACAGGAGTTTGGTTGCCGGGCGGCCGACCCTGGCGGCTCGTGGACGCATATCTGCACACGAGGGTTCACGAGGAACTCTACGGCCTACTCAATCGGGGTGGCGTCATAGGTGGAACCTCCGCTGGAGCCTCAATTCAGGCTTCGTTCCTCATACGGGGAGATCCTGAGACAAATCAAGTCGTCTACTCCCCGGACTACACAGAGGGATTTGGATTCCTCGAGCGGGTCGCCGTGGATCAGCACCTTCTGGCCAGAGGCCGGGAGGCCGATCTCTGGCAGGTCCTAGACATTCATCCAGAACTTCTGGGCATCGGACTGGATGAGGGGACCGCGCTCGTGATTCAGGGCAACCGGGCAGAGGTCATCGGTGAGAGCCAAGTTTTGCTGTACGACGCCTCCGCAGCATCAATGCGGCCTAGCCGACTGGGTGCTGGCACCGTTTTCGATCTCGGATCCCGGGAGCTAATCGGACAGGCTGGTCCTGGCTTTCCCACCCGAGGAACTGTTCACGGCGACGACTTCTAGCGAGAGTCACACTGTGGTATGGGCCAGCTCCAATGAGGCCAAGAGATGGTCCAGGAGTTCCTGCTTGGGCACAAACCAATTCGGTGTCATTCATTGGTTTGGCAATAGACCCCAACTGAACCCCACCGCCCCACACCACCAAATCTCCCCTTCGATCACATGTCGGCTCCCTGCCTTCTCCTTCGGTAGAATTGCCAGCAACCACAAGGGGAGCTTGGGAAAGGCCCCAGGTAGAATTCCCCCCCGTATTGGCCGCAGAGTCGCCAATCCGAGGCATCCACCTACTCGCAAGGGGCACCGACTTGAAAGGTCGTAATCCGTATAGTCTTGGCACCTCCGCCGGGTACCGACCTTCAACGGTCGTAACCGCCGCGGTCCTCTGGCTGTCGGTCCTGGCACTTGCCCTCCTCGGTCCGTCACGCGATCTGCTGCTCCCCTCCCTCCTCGCTTACTCGTTTGGGTTTGCGGCGCTTCTTCGTCTTTGGCGTCACGACCTCGACTTCCTGGACAACCCACGCATCCTCCTGGGAGGGGCCGTCCTGCTTCGACTCACACTCTTCCCCGCACTCCCGGACCTTTCGGACGATTTGTACCGATACGTATGGGACGGGTGGCTGAGCGCGTCAGGAGTCAACCCCTTTCGGTTCATACCCTCGGCACCCGAACTGGGGAGTTTCCAGGATTCGGATTTGTTCAGCGAGATCAATTCCCCCGACTACCACTCCAT
>Ga0310121_10001565_pt1 | contig 23129 bp, 25 predicted proteins | sample CB27_Tmax_986_MG_FD_203504 | JGI IMG/M metagenome (GOLD analysis project Ga0310121, IMG submission 203504) | Marine microbial communities from Western Arctic Ocean, Canada - CB27_Tmax_986 | ecosystem: Environmental > Aquatic > Marine > Oceanic | place: Canada: Western Arctic Ocean | collected...
AAGGGATCCCGGAACCTCTCCAGTCGCTCGGTCACGTCCGTCCGGCGTTCTCGCAGCATTGCGGTTGCTGCTTTGAGCATTTCCGAGAGTGCCTCGGGAGTGACGTTCATCGCCGCGGCGAGTAAATCGTGGGGAATCGGGTGGAACCAAATACCGTGTCGTTCGGCGAGCGCGAAGCCGTCGCGAGGCTCAGGGAGTCGCTCCAACTCCTTCTTCACCACTTCCTCCCCCCAATTCAACTCACGCCAAGACAATTCCAACTCCACGCCGTAGACCTCGTGGAAGAACGCAGCGAACGGCTCGCCATTGATCGCGTTCAACTTCAGCATCTCATCCCAGTTGGCTATTGAGTGCTCGTAGTCCCGCACCAATTGCGAGACATGATAAGGACCCCAGGCATCATCGTCCGGGAATTCCCAGGCCGACCACGAGAAGAGCTCGTCGCCTTCCCCGCGAATCATTCGGAAAATTGGGACCCGAGAAGAAAACCCTTTGGCCTCGATTTTCCCCTTCGATACGAACGTGACCTCAACTACCGTCGACGCAACTGCAACCGAGCCTGAAGCCCACCCACCACCGACCTGTGCTTCGTCACTTGCAAGGAGTCGGGCCGCCAGGTTCACCGCGAGCCCCGATATATCACCGTGCTCGTAGGCAACATCACCTACGTGTAGCGCCAACCGGACGCCAAACTCCCCGCCCTCGTGCTCGTCGCTGATGTTGAGAGCAGCACGGATTGCGTCCTCTACGCGGTCGAACGTTAGCAGCCAGCCATCACCGGTGCTCTTCTTGAAACCATAGCTATGCGCCTCAGCTGCGGCTGTCACGACAGACTCATGAGTCGCCACCGCGCCGCGTAGCGCTTCGTCTCCGTCCGACGCCGCGAGCGCCGTGGAACCGACGATATCGGTGAACATCACAGCGCTCAGGCGTCTCTCAGCAGCCATCGCATTGATCGTATCGCATAGCCTGAGTCGATCGGGACAGACCGGGCCCCTACCCGCCCCCGGTCGTGAGCAGCGCCCGGAGCTCGCCCAACGCAGCGATCGTGGCGTCCGGCTGGACGCCGGCGGGGGGCGGCTCCGCGGTCGCGCTCACCCACACGCCCTGCATCCCGAGGGACTGCGGCGCGCGCACGTCCCACTCGATGTTGTCGCCGACGAACCAGGCGTCGGAGGGCGCGAGGGCGAGCCCTTCGAGGACGCCGAGGTACGTTTCGATCTCGGGCTTGCCGACGCCGCGCTCGCCTTCGATCCATATCAGGTCGAAGTGGCGCGCGAGGTCGAACCGCTCGATCTTCGCCTGCTGATCGCCGTGGTTGCCGTTCGTGACGAGCGCGGTGACGAACCCCTCGGCCCGAAGCCAGTCGAGCGTCTCGAGCGCACCGGGGAAGATCAGGACCTGGGTATCGCGACGCGCGCGGTACCCAGTAGCGATCCCACGCGCCAGTTCCTCTTCGTGACCGAGTTCGCCCAGGGCTTGTGCAGCGATAGCGGTGTTCGCAGGAATTGGGTCCGTGCGTCCCCGCCGGTGCCGCTCGGGGTCGGCCCAGAACCATTCCCGAATCCGCAGGACACCTTCGATGAGCGCTTCGAGATCGGTGCCGACCGACCGTGCCGCTTCCGCCTCACAGGCCTCACGCCAAGCGACATCGGCACCAGGACCGGACTCAATGATCGTGTCGTCGAGGTCTAGGAGCACGGCACGAGGGCGTGGCAGCGGCCCGGGCGAATCGGGGAGCGAAGTCACGCGAGCGCCATTGGCTTGAGAAGGATCAGTTCACCCGCCGGCCCGACTCCGCCCAGTAGGGCTCGCGCAACTCGAACTTCTTGAGCTTGCCCGTCGCCGTGCGCGGCAGCTCCGCGACGAACTCGACCCGGCGGGGCGCCTTGAAGTGGGCCATCTTCTCGCGGCAGAACTCGATGATCTCCTCCGGTGTCGACTCCTGGCCCTCTTGGAGGACGACGACCGCGAGCGGCGTCTCGCCCCACTGCTCGCTGGGGATGCCGACGACCGCTGCCTCCTGCACCTTCGGGTGGCGGTAGAGCACATCCTCGACCTCGATCGAGGAGATGTTCTCGCCACCAGAGATGATCACGTCCTTCGCCCGGTCGACGATGTTGATGTAGCCGTGCTCGTTCACGGTGGCGAGATCACCGGTGTAGAAGTAGCCGTCGCGGACGACCTTGGCCGTGTCTTCGGGCTGGTTCCAGTACCCCTTGAAGACCATGTTGCCGCGGGCTGCGATTTCGCCGATCCCCTCGTCGTCCCAGGGGACGTCATGCCCACCCTCGCCGACCACGCGCAGCTTCACCCCGAGGCTGGGGTGGCCTGCGCGTGCCTTCAGCCGGTAGAGCGCATCGCCTTCGGCGCTGACGTGCGGCTTCGGCTCGGCCACGGTGAGGATCGGCGCCGTCTCCGTGAGGCCGTAGAGCTGCATGAACGTCCACCCGCGCTCCTTCTCGAGCCGCTCGACGTAGGTGACCGGCGGGGGCGCGCCCGCACAGACGAAGCGCGGCTTCGTCGCGATCTCGTACTCGCCCGCGTCCTCGAAGTCGAGGATGCGTGCAAGCACAGCCGGGGCCATGCAGGCGAAGGTGACGCCCTCGTCGCGCATGAGCGAATAGAGGAAATCAGGGTCGGGCGTGCGCACGACCGCATGCTTCGCACCCATCGCCGTAAGGGCGTACACGCCCCCCCAGCCGTTGCAATGGAACATCGGCAGCGTCCACATATTGACGTCGTTGTGGTCGATGCCGAGGTGGGCGATGTAGTGGTAGGCGTTCGTGTAGAAGTTCCGATGGGTGAGCATGACGCCCTTCGGGCGGGCGGTGGTACCGGAGGTGTAGTTGATGCTGACGAGGTCGTTCTCATCGAGCTGGGGATCGTCTGGGGGCACCGTTGGCTGGCCGGCGATGAGCGCTTCCCAGTCCTGCCAGCCATCGGCGAGCGGGGCATCGCCATAGCGGGCGACGATCCAATTTTCGACCTCCGGGAGGTCGGCGCGGAGGCCATCGAGGGCACCCGTCAGGTCGGAGTCGGCGAGGAGCACCTTCGTCCCGGAGTGGGAGAAGGCGTACTGGAAGTCGTCCGGGACGAGCCGGTAGTTGAGGGGGACGAGCACCGCTCCGATCAGCGAGGTGCCGTAAAACGACTCGAGAAAGTGATGGCTGTTGGGGCTGAGGATGCCGACGCGATCACCTTTGTCCACGCCGAGCCCCTTGAGCGCGTGCGCGAGCTGATAGCAGCGCGCCGCAAACTCGGCGTAGGTGAAGCGCTTGTCGCCATCAACGATCGCCTCTTTCGGGCCGTAGAGCGCCTCCGCGCGGAAAAGGAAATCATTGACAACCAGGGGGACTTCCATGCCAGCCTCCGCCGCCCGTCGGGGGCGTGGCGGCATGCTACCGGCCCGCTTTCGGGGACGGAAGCGGTCGGGGAGGGAGCGGAGGCAGAGGACGTTCGGGGATCGGGGCGGCCGCCGGGCAACGCCCTGCTCGCTGCGCTCCGCGAGGGCATGGCCGTCGCTAGCCTTCGCGGCGTCGCTCGAGGGGACGCGCCCTCCTGAAGCGGGTCCGTGCTCGCTACTTCAGCGGGGGGCGTAGGACGGCGTCGTAGGCGTGATGGAGCGCATGGTCGATGGTTTCCATGCTCAGGAGCTCGGCGAGCGGGAGCTCGTAAGGGCCATAGCTGAGTGGCCGGTCTAATTCGCTTGCAGATAGTGCCTTGATGTACGCAACATCCTTTTCTCCGCCCTCTCGTATCACCCGCGCGATTTCGGCAGGTTCGCAACCGAGGTATGGCTGGAATCGCCTCTCGTTGAAGTCACTCAGGTCCGCGGGCCAGTTGGTTTCCCCTCGGACCATGCGATGGACCTCGGCGATGTCACCCGCCCAGTCGGCCAAGTGCGCGAAGCTCTCGCGCGTCGTCCAGCCGCAGCTGAGGCGATAGTCCCAATCATCGACGTAGGCTGTCGCCGCTGCCGCTCGCTGAGCGGCGAACCGGATTCCGTCGATGAGTTCAGGCTTCGTGATTGTCATCGAGATGCCCTCCACGCCTACAGGTTGAACCAGACCCAGTTCGTGTCGCGACCGAGCATGACCTTGCCGACGGATTCGTAGCGGTCCTTTGAGATGAAGGCGTTCTGCTGGTAGGTGTGGATATCTCGGAAGATCCGTTCGAACGGTTGCTCCTGACGGATGCCCGTCGTGCCGAGCACGCTGTGAACGAGGTCGACTGCGGTCACCGAGGCTTCGCAGACGAACGACGCGGCAAGCTGGGCGACGAGGCCGGTCTCTCGACTGAGCTTCTGCCGTTGCATCTCCTCCCACATCTCCCCCGCCGTCTGATAGAGGAAGGCGCGGGCGGCGCGCAGGTGGGCGCGGGCTCGCGCGAGCGCTTCCTGCGTGCGCTCGCTGTCCGCCTGAGCGCGCGCCGTGTAGGAGGGCGCTTGCTCTGGACGAGCTCCAAGGCGGCGTCGAGCGCGGCCTGCGCTTGGCCGAGAGGCTGGATGCAGATCTGCGTGGGCGCCACCCACGCCCCCATCCGATAGAGGGGACCCTGGAACGCGCGGCCGGGGTTCCCGAACGGAGCTACCGTGACGACGCGATGATGGGGGACGAAAAGATCGGTGACGCGGAGGTCGTGGCTCCCCGTCCCGCGAAGCCCGAGCGTCCGCCAATCGTCGAGGTTCTCGGCATCCTCCGGCGGGAAGAAGGGCGCCACCATCACCGGATCCCCAGTCGGATGGAGGGCCGGGGCGTCGCCGTCCATGGCGAGAGCCATCCCAGTCATGTACGTCGCGGCGTCCGCGCCGCTTGCGAAGGGGAACTGGCCTGTGACTTGATAGCCTCCCTCGACTGGGATGGCCTTGCCGGGCCGAGACCAGCCGCCGGCGACAATCGGATCGGGTGTCGCGAAAATCTCGTCCGCGCCCTCATCCGGCACGAGCTGGCAGAGCGTGTGAATGGCTGCGGCGTTCCCGACGACCCAGCCAGCGGCGCCCTCCACGTACGAGAGCCGCTCAAAGATCCGAAGAGCGGGGACGAGGTCCATCTCCATCCCCCCGTACTCGCGGGGCACCCAGATGCGGAAGAACCCGGCCTCGCGGAGGGCCGAAACCGCGCGATCTGTCAGGTGGCGCTCGACCTCGGCCTTTGGGCCCTCCTCACGAAGGAGACGCGCCAGCTCGTCCACGGCAACAAGAAGGTCGTCCGGCGTCGTGATGGTTGGTGCGGTCACGGCTTCACCTCAGTTATCTAAAATTCTCTTAGATTGCGCTATCCTCTATTCCTAACGAGTTGTTGTCAAGCGACCGATAACGTTATCCTGCGCTGTGCGGGAGGGCGACTTGGACGAAGACTTGGACGCCCGCGACGACGATCGCTCCTCCTCGCCGGACGGCGAGTCGGCGCTTGACCTGTTCACGGACGAACTCGCGATGGTCAAGGCGAGCTACCCCGATCTCGCCGAGGTTGATGTTGATGCGCTCTTCATCGCCTTCCTCCTGCAGTCCGCGCGCTTCGGAGTCTTCACCTTCGGGCCGATCACGATCGACGTGCGAACGGTAGAAGAGCGGTACGCGAAGACGTACCGGCGACTGGATCCCGACCATCCGATAGCGGGGATGGGCGCAAGCGCCAAGCGTTTCTACGTCCAGCTCTCCCAGGAGGCCGCCCGCAGCGGGGCACGGCGCTTGGATGAGTTGCACTTCCTGCTGGCCTTCATGCGCACATCCGAGGGCCTCCCCAGGCAGGTGTTCGCAGAGCTCGCGATCGCTCCTGAAGAGGTCGAGTCCTATGGAAGGGGAGCTGGCCCTCGACCGGAAACGCCGGAGCGGCTGTACTCCCCCGAAGAGGCGGCCGCGTACCTTGGGGTCCACCCGCAAACGGTTCGCGTCTGGATCCGCGAGGGGAAATTGCCGGCACGGCGAATCCTGGGCCAGCGGGCGCTCCGTATCCGCCAGTCCGACCTGACCGCCGTCCTGGAGCCGCTCGACGGCGACGACATATGATTCACGCCCGTCAATGACGGGAGGGAAGCCTCATGCCCAAGTACGCCATCCTGAGAGACTGGCCTTCGGATCTCAGCCGCGAGCAGATCGACGGCTCAGTGCTGGAGGGGCTCGTCGCGATGCGGCTGTACAACACGTACTGCCGGCACATCAACGGGGTCCCAGCTGAAGACGAAAGCCTCGATTCGGTGCGCGACGTTGCCGAGCGGTCAGGCTTCGACTTCGACCCCGCAAAGGGGCCGGGGGTCAGGTGGATACGAAGCTACTGGGCACCGGGCACGCGTTGGGCAACCTGTTTGTTCGAGGCATCGAACCTCGCCGCCCTGACGCACTACCACAGCACTTGCGACCAGGACGGCGGCGTCAATATCAGCGAGATCGTCGAGGTGGCCTCCGACCGCTTCGCCGATGAGGCCGGGGAGACCTTGGCACCACCGGACGGTTGGGAACTGCTGGCCGTGGACGGGCAGCGCGAGGGAGGCGCGCCGGAGTCAGCGGATGCTGTCACCGAGCAGATGGAGGCGCTCGCTGCTCTGCCGCCGCTCAAGGGCGATTCAGATGCGCACTGGGTGCGCGCCTACTACGACGCCGAGAACCAGCGCGCGCTTGGGCTCTTTGCGGCAGCTCCGCAGGAAGGGGCTGCGACGGCGACACCCGGGCTCGAGGCGCGACGCATAGTGGAAATCCGGCCGGAGGACTATCTCGCGTAGCCCGCGAGACGCGGAGCGCGATCGCCGGCAAGCCAGCCGCCATCGTGGAGGTCTACCCGGCCCAATACCATTAGGCGACGAGGCCGGCCGTGATCGAGACGATGCTGCGTTACGAGAGCCCGGTCCAGCTGCTCTTCCGGCACACGACGCATGATGTCGCCACGGCGCGGGGTGGTTTGAGGCTACACCCCCGCTTCCGATCGCATTGACGGCGTCCTCGCGCGACCCATGGAGGCGGGCGTCACGCGCACTTTCCCCGTTTTAGGAAGATAGGGGTAGGCGCCCTGACATCGGCCCGCCCCAACCCACCGAAGCTACGCTAGCATGAGCGCGATGGCCCTCGTGGAGACCCAGGCCCTGACCAAGCGCTACCCGGGCGTCGTCGCGCTCGACGCGCTCGACATCACGATCGATTCCGGGATCATCGGGCTCGTGGGCGCGAACGGCGCGGGCAAGAGCACCCTCATCAAGATCCTCCTGGGCCTTCTCCCCGCCACGAGCGGGACGGCGCAGGTACTGACGTTCGATGTCGCGACCGATGGGCCAGACCTCCGCCAGTTCGTCGGCTACATGCCGGAGCACGACTGCCTGCCGCCCGACATCTCCGCGACCGAGTTCGTGGCGCACCTCGCCCAGGTGAGCGGCCTGCCCCGCTCGGCGGCGCGAGAGCGCACGGCGGAGACGCTTCGCCACGTCGGCCTCTTCGAGGAGCGCTACCGCGATATGGGCGGCTACTCCACGGGCATGAAGCAGCGCGTGAAGCTGGCGCAGGCGCTCGTGCACGACCCGCAGCTGATCTTCTTGGACGAACCCACCAACGGTCTCGACCCGGCTGGGCGCCTGGAGATGCTCGACCTGGTCCAGCGCACGGGCCGTGAGTTCGGCATCGCCATCCTCATGGCCTCGCACCTGCTCGGCGAGATCGAGCGGGTCTGCGACTCGCTCGTCGTGATCGACGGCGGTCGCCTCGTCCGCTCCGGAGCGGTGGCGGAGTTCACCGCCGACCTCGGCTCGCTCGAGGTCGAGGTGGAGGGCGATGCGGGGAGGCTCGTGGCTCTGCTCACCGAGCGCGGGTTCGAAGCCCGGGGCGAGGGGCGCCTGGCCCAGATCGCGCTCGAGGGCGCGGAACCGTACGACGCCATCCGGGACTGCATCGTCGAACTGGACATGGGGCTGGTACGCCTCGAGCAGCGCCGTCAGTCGCTCGAGGACCTCTTCCGGCCGGGAGCCGCTGAGGAGAGCGACGAGCCGGAGCCGGCCAATGTCTGAGCGAGCCGCCGGCAGCATCTACGACCTCGGCTACCGCCGCTACAGCGGCGCGCGTCTCGGGCGCCGCCACGCCGTCGTCGCCCTCTACGTGCACGGTCTGCGCGCAGCCTTCGGGCTCGGCCGGCGAACGCGCAGCAAGATCTTCCCCATCTCCCTCGCGATCATCGCGGCCATCCCCGCGATCGTCCAGATTGCGATCGCCTCGATCGTGAACACCGACGACCTCGAGGTCTTCGAGGCGGAGGAGTACTACAGCTACGTCCAGATCGTCCTCGCCCTCTTCGCCGCCGCGGTCGCCCCGGAGCTGCTCGGGCGCGACCAGCGTCACCAGACACTCTCCCTCTACTTCTCGCGCGCGTTGAGCCGCTACGACTACGCCCTCTCCCGCTTCGCCGCGATGGCGACCGCCCTCCTCGCCCTCACGCTGCTGCCGCAGGCGCTCCTCTTCTTTGGCAACGCGCTCGCCGTCGATGAGTTCGGCGGGTACTTCCGCCGGGAGTGGGATCAGATCGGGCCGATCATCCTCAGCGGGCTGCTCGTTTCCCTCTTTATCGCCGCCATCGCCACGACCATCGCGGCCCAGACTCCGCGCCGCGCCTTCGCCACGATCGGCATCGTCGTCCCGTTCATTCTCCTTGCTCCGATCGCGGCCTTGCTTGTGGAGACCCTCGATGGCGCGCGCGCGGGCATCTTCGTCAGTCCCTTCCACGTCATGAACGGATTTACCTTCTGGTTCTTCAATTTCTTCAATGCCACTCCGGATGCCGGCGGCAACCTCGCCCAGGCCGACTTCCACGGCTCGCTCTACGCGATCGTGGCACTGGCGGTCACGGCCATCGGGGTGGCCCTGTTGCTGCGGCGCTACGAACGGCTGAGCTCGTGACCGCCGCGGACAGCGGAAACACGGTTGAAGTCGCGAACGTCTCGCGCTGGTACGGCAACGTCGTTGCCGTCAACGATGTCTCGTTCGATCTCGGGCCGGGCGTGACGGGCCTGCTGGGCCCGAACGGCGCGGGGAAGTCCACCCTGCTCCACATGATCTCGGGCTTCCTCCGGCCCTCCGCGGGCGCGCTCCAAGTCCTCGGCGAACCCGCCTTCGGGACGCCCGCGCTCTATGGCAAGATCGGGCTCGTGCCGGAGCGCGAGGCGGTCTACGCGTTCCTCACGGGCTACCAGTTCGTGTTGCTCAGCGCCCAGCTCCAAGGCCTTCCGGACGCGGAGGCGGCGACCAGCCGTGCGCTTCGCGAAGTCGATATGACGAGCGCCTCGGAACGGCAGACGGGCGGCTACTCGAAGGGGATGAAGCAGCGGGTGAAGATCGCCGCGGCGCTGGTCCACGATCCCCAGATCCTGCTCCTGGACGAGCCCTTCAATGGGGCCGACCCACGCCAGCGGCTGCAGATGATGGACATGCTCCGCCGCATGGCCGCCGATGGCCGCACCGTGCTCTTCTCCTCGCACATTCTCGAAGAGGTGGAGCGGCTCGGCGAGAACGTGCTCGTGCTCGTCGCCGGGCGGCTGGCCGCCTCCGGCGACTTCCGCGAGATTCGCAAGCTGATGACGGACCGGCCGCACACCTTCACCATCCGCTCGAGCGACAACCGCCGCCTGGCCACGGCACTCGTCGGCGATGAGAGCGTCTTCGGCGTGGAGCTCGAAAACGGACGGCTGACCGTGCGCACGAACGAGTTCTCGACGTTCGTTTCGGTCGCGCCGCAAGCCGCACAGACGGCGGGCGTGTCGCTCTTCGAGGTGCGCCCCGAAGACGAGTCGCTCGAGAGCGTCTTCGACTACCTGGTGACGCGATGATCGCGCTGGTCCTCAGCCTCAGCCTGCGTCAACTGCTCGGACAGCGGCGCACCCTGTTCCTGGTGCTGCTGGCGCTCGTGCCGCTCCTCGCGGCGATCATCTACCGGATCGGCAACGCCGACGTCGAGGCGCCGGAGTTCGCCGCCAACGCGCTCCTCAACGGCCTGGTGGTCCAGGGCCTGCTGCCGCTGACGGCGCTGATCTTCGGGACCGCGGCGCTGGGTAGCGAAATCGAAGACGGCACGATCACGTACCTGCTCGCGAAGCCGATCGCGCGCTGGCGGATAGTTGTCGGAAAGCTGTTGGCTTCCTGGACAGCAACGACCGCCGTCGTTCTGCTCAGCGCGGTGGCGAGCGGTGTGGTCGTGCTCGCGGGCGAATCCGAGCCGCGCATCGTGGCGGGTTTCGCGATCGCCCTCGTGGTGGGAGCGCTCGCGTATTCGGCCCTCTTCCTCCTCCTCAGCCTGGTGACCTCACGCGCGCTCTTCGCGGGGCTCGGCTATGCCTTTATCTGGGAAGGCGTTGTCACGAACTTTGCGCCTGGGGTGCAGCGACTGAGCATCCGCGAGTACACGCTCGGGATCGCGGACTTCATTGCCGACACGAGCCGGGGCAACTTCGATGCCGAGCTTGGCTTCACCTACTCGGTGATCCTGATGGCCGTCGTCTGCATCGGCGCCGCCGCTCTCGCCGTGCGGCGGCTCTCGCGCTTCGAGCTCGGCGAATCGGCCTAAAGGGGCGCTAGCTCCCGTCGCCACGGAGCAGGTCTTCGACGTCCCGGAGAATGTCGTCGGCCGAGAGTTCCGGCGGCGTTTCCGCCTCGAGTGCGGGCGTGCCGCTCTCCTCGTACTGCTCTTCGAGTGCGCGCACGTAGGAGCCGATCTGGTCGTCACCGCGCGAGGCGTCCTCGACGCGTTGGAGGAACTCCTCGCATTGGCCCTCGAGTTTCTCGAGCGGGGGGACGAAGCCGAGCATCGGCTCGAGCGCCCGCAGCAACGCGATCGTCGCGGGAGGGTTCTCCTCGGCGCTGAGATAGTGAGGAACCGAGGCCGCGAGGCTGACGAGCGAAAGGCCGTGTTTGCGCATCTCGTCATGAGCGACGCCGATGAGGCCGGTCGCGCCCTGGTACATCGAACGACCAAGACCGAAGCGGCTAGCCAGGGCCGCATCCGCGGACGAACCGCTGACGGGGATGGGACGGGTGTGGGGCGTGGCCGCAGGCCGGGCCACGAGCGTGCACACGAGCGAGGGCCGGAGCGCGGCGATCGCCTCCGAGAGGCGCGTCGCGAACGCCTCCCAGCGCAGGTTCGGCTCGGTCCCCTTGACGATCACCAGATCGTGCTGGCTGTCGCCCAAGCGGGCGGCATGGGCTTCATTGCTCGGCCAGTTGATCTCGCGCAGCCCCCCTTCAATGAGCCGCACATAGGGGCGCGTGTCGGTGAAAACGAAGTACTCCTCGGGATCGACGCTGAGGAAGCGCTCCGCGTGGTAGGTCTGGATCAGGTGGTCGGCGGCATCGGTAGTGACCCGGCCGGTGTCACTCCACCCCGAGAAGGCGATCACGACAACCGGCGAGCGCAGGTCTTCGACGGGCGAGACCTCAAAGCCGTCCACGAAACTATCGTAGCGTGTGCCCCAGCCACGCGCCCGCGAGCGTTCTAGGCCATGCCCGCCCCGCCTCTGCGGTGGTACATCGGGGCGCCATCGCCACCCCGCCGCTGCATCACGACCTCGGCCAGGATGCTGATCGCAATCTCCTCCGGCGTCTCCGCGCCGATGGCGAGCCCGATTGGGGTGCGCACCTTCGCGAGCTCCTCTGGATCGAAGCCTTCCTCGCGGAGGTGCTCGAGCACGGCCGCCGTGCGGCGCTTCGAGCCGATCATGCCGAGATAGGCCGCGCCCCGGCCGAGGCAGCGCCGCAAGGAGAGCTCGTCCTGCTTGTGGCCACGCGTGACCATCACGACGGCGGTGTTCGCACCGATGGGGTAGCGGTCGAGCGCCGTCTCGAAGTCCTCACAGATGACTTCATCCGCTTCGGGCACGAGCGTGGCGTCGGCGAAGTCCTCGCGGTCGTCGAGGATGACGACGTGGTAATCGAGGAAATCGGCGAGCTTGGCCAGGGCCCGGCCGATGTGGCCCGCGCCGACTACGAGGAACACCGGCTTGGCCTCGACAACCTCCAAATACACGCTCGTCGCGCCCGCGATCGTGCGTTCGGAGAGCCCCTCGGGCCCGACGTAGAGGGTCTCGGCCGCGTGGCTGCTGAACGCCAGGGGCGCGCGCTCCGCGATGAGGTCGTCGAGGGCGACGTCCCCGAGCGTGCCGGCGCGCTCACCCGTGGGCTCGACGAGCATCTTCGCCCCCTGTTCGAGCGCCCGCGGTCCGGGCTCGAGAACGGCGGCAAGGAGCACCGGCGTGCCACCGGCAGCGGCTTCGACCAAGCGTCGTGTCTGCTCCAGCATATCGGTTCAGTCTACGGCCCTTCGGGGAGGCGAGGCCGCCGCACCCCGCCTCCGCCGCGTTCGCGCTAGGATGCCGCCATCCCCCTCTGTGAGGAGCCGCCGTGAGCGCACTGGAGCAGCGCGATCCCGATGTCGCCGCGATCATCGCCGCCGAACGGGTGCGCCAAACGGAGACGCTCGAGATCATCGCGAGCGAGAACTACGCCTCGGCGGCGGTCCTCGAGGCAACCGGCTCCGTCTTCACGAACAAGTACGCCGAGGGCTACCCAGGCAAGCGCTACTACGCGGGAAACGTCCATTCCGACGAGATCGAGTCGCTCGCGATCGCCCGGGCGAAGGCCCTCTTCGGGGCCGAGCACGCGAACGTCCAGCCGACGTCCGGGGCCGAGGCGAACATGGCCGCGTACCTCGCCTTCGCCGAACCGGGTGACACGATTCTCGGCCTCGAACTCACGCAGGGCGGGCACCTGACGCACGGCTCGCCCGTGAACTTCAGCGGCCGCCTCTACAACTTCGTTCCCTACTCCGTCGACCGCGAGACGGAAATCGTCGACATGAGCGTCGTTGCGGAGCTGGCGGCCGCGAACAGTCCTCGGATCATCGTCACCGGCGCCACCGCCTACCCGCGTCAGTTCGACTTCGCCGCCTTTGCCGAGATCGCGAAGGACGCGGGTGCACTGCTGCTCGTCGACATGTCGCACTTTGCGGGCCTCGTCGCGGGCGGGGCACACCCCTCCCCCGTGCCCCACGCCGACATCGTCACGAGCACGACCCACAAGACGCTGCGGGGCCCGCGCGGCGCCCTCGCACTGACCACGGAGGAGCACGCCGCCGCCATCGACAAGGCCGTGTTCCCGGGGACGCAGGGCGGGCCGCATCTGCACAGCATCGCCGCCAAGGCGGTCGCCTTCGGCGAGGCGGCGCAGCCGGAGTTCCGCGATTACGCCGCCAAGGTGGTCGCCAACGCCGCCCACCTGGCCGCGGCGCTCCAGGCCGGTGGCATCCGCTTGGTCTCGGGCGGCACCGACACGCATCTCATCCTGATCGACTGCAACTCGTTGGGGATCAGCGGCCTCAAGGCACAGAACGCCCTTCAGGGCGCCGGCATCATCGCGAACAAGAACACGATCCCCTACGACGAGCGCTCGCCTTTCGTGACCAGCGGCCTGCGCATCGGGACGCCGGCGCTCACCTCCCGGGGGATGGGCGGCGAGGAGATGGAGCGGCTCGCGGCCTGGATCGTCCGTGTCCTCGGCGACCCCGACGGCGAGGGCGTGCGTGAGCGCGTACGTGAGGAGGTGGCCGAGTTCGCGCAGGCGTTCCCCGTACCGGGCATCAGCGATGCGTAGCGCTCGCTGACGAAGACGGTATTGCGAAGAGCAATGGCGTTGAGCGCACCTAGGCCCGGTGCTACGCTCCCTGAGCAGCCGGGCGCCCCGGGCTTGGGTCCGGGGGAAACCCATCGTTCGGCATCCGGAGCCCCATGCGCGAATACGAGCTCATGGCCGTCTACGACCTCGTGGTTACCGAGGAGGGCGGCGAAGACGCCAGCGTTGAACACCTCACAGGCCTGGTCGAGCGCAACGGTGGATCCATCGTCAAGATGGACCACTGGGGCCGACGGCGGCTCGCTTACCCGATCAACAAGCAGCTGGATGCGGACTTCATCGTTACGCGCGTGGAGCTCGATCCGCAGGCCGTAACACCGCTCAACGCCGACTTCGAGATCGAGGAGCGCGTCTACCGGCACCTCGTGGTGCGCGCCGACGAACTGCCGCCGCCCCGAGCGCCGACACTCGCGCCGGCAGGCCCGCGGGGCCCGGGTGCGCCCACCGGCCCGCCGGCCGCACCAGCCGCGGACGCTGCGCCCCCCGCGCCAGCGCCAGCGCCGGAGGGCGCGGCAGCCGCGCCCCCGGCCGAAGCGACGGCAGCAGCCGAAGAAACCGCGGCCGCGCCAGCGCCGCAGGGCGCGGACGCCGCTCCCCCGGCCGCACCAGCAGCGGACGCTGCGCCCCCTGAGGCCCCGGCGACGAAGGGCGCGGACGCCGCTCCCCCGGCCGAAGCGACGGCCGTAGCCGAAGAGACCGCGGCCGCGCCGGCGCCGGAGGGCGCGGACGCCGCTCCCCCGGCCGAAGCGACGGCCGTAGCCGAAGAGACCGCGGCCGCGCCAGCGACGGAGGGCACGGACGCCACACCCCCGGCCGAAGCGACGGCCGTAGCCGAAGAGACCGCGGCCGCGCCAGCCGACCAAGCCGCTGCCGATGAGACAACCACGCCGGTGGCCGATGAGCCGGAGGCAGCCTCAGCCCCCGAGGAGCCGGGAACCACCGGCGAGCCCACTGAGGAATAGGGAAAAGGGCGATGGCCAACCTGAACAAAGTGATGATCATCGGGAACACGGGCCGCGACGCCGAGCTTCGCTTTACCGCGAACGGCACGGCCGTCTCCGACTTCAGCGTTGCCGTGAACTCGCGCCGACGCGGCCAGAGCGGCGAATGGGAAGAGGAAACGGAGTGGTTCAACATCACGCTCTTCGGCGACCGCGCCGAGCGCATCAGTCAATACATCACCAAGGGCAAGCAGATCTACGTCGAAGGCCGCCTGCGAACCCGCAACTGGGATGACGACCAGGGCGTGCGCCACTACCGCACCGAAGTGATCGCCAACAACGTCGAGTTCCTCGATCGCCGTAGCGATTCCGGAGGGGGCGGCGGCGGCGACTGGGATGGCGGCGGCGAAGCGCGCAGCGCGGCCCCGGCCGCGGCCGCGGCCCCCGCAGGCGCTTCAGAGGTAGACGATTTGCCCTTCGAATAGGCGCGGGCTCGCGCCCGCCAGGGCCGTCTCACGGCCTTGATACCCGGTGCGCCTGAGCGCACGAACCCATCGGGAGGACCAGAGAGTGACCGAACCACAGCCAACTCCAGCGGCGCCAGCGGCGCCTCCAACACCCGTGCCAGCCCCGCCGGGCGCCGCCCCCGGTGGGCCACCTCCGGGGGACCGCGGTGGCGACCGTGGCGGCGACCGTGGTGGCCCCGACGACCGACGCGGTCCGGGGGACCGGTCCCGCGGCCCCGGTGACCGCCCCCGGCGGCCGGGCGGCGGTGGTGGTGGTGGACGCCGTTTTGGCGGCCGCCGTCGCACCTGCCGGCTCTGCAACAAAGTGCGCTGCTCGCCGGGAAACGAGTACAAGGTCGACTACAAGGATGTCGATCGCCTACGTCACTTCATCAACGACCGCGGCAAGATCGACCCGCGACGCAAGCTCGCCACGTGCGCGCTGGCACAGCGCGCGATCTCGCGCGCAGTGAAGCGCGCGCGCCATCTGGGACTGCTGCCCTACACGATCCACCACATCCGCCAGACGCGCATCTTTCCGATTCGGGGCTAGCGGAGGGCCGGCGCTCGTATGACTCGCCGCGATCGTACCACCGGGCTGCCTGCACCCCAGCCGCGCTCGGGATCGCAGGGCTCCATGGGGGGCACCCTCTTTTCGACCCGCCTGGGTCAGATCGCGGTCATCGGGACGGCGGTCGTGGCCCTGCTCGTGGTCCTGGGGTTCTTCGCCTACCAGTGGTACGACGAGAACGTCGCTCATCCGGGGAAGGTCATCCTCAGCGTCGCCGAGGAGGACTTCACGCTCTCCTACTATGCGGACCGGCTCGCGCCCTTCGCCACGGCGAACCAGCACACGGACCTGGGCATTGCCGCGCAAGCGCTGATGGTGAAGCTCGAGGAGGAGGCCGTCACTATCACGGCCGCGGCCCAGCGTGGGATCGACGTCAGCGATGATGACGTCAACCAGGCCATCGCCACCACGCTCGGAGTCCCCTTTGGTGGTCAGGGCAGTGCGTTCGACCTCCGCTACCGCGGAGAACTGCGGACCGTCGGTATGAGTGACAGCCACTATCGCCAGCTCACGGCCGCGCTCGACGCGGCCCGGCGCCTCCGCGAGGCGCTACGTGCGGAGATCGGTGAAGCAGGCGAAATCCTTCTCCTCCGCGTCGTCGCCACGAACACGATTGAAGAGGCGCTGGCGGTGCGGACACGCATCGAAGGGGGCGAGGATATGGGCACGATCGCCCAGACGGAGTCGATCCATCTGCCTTCCCGTCAGGAGGACGGCCTTTTGCTGGCCCCCCCGACTCTCCTCGACGAAGTCCTCCAGCAGGCGCTCGTGGGCGTCGAGATCACCGAGCTCGCGGGACCGATCCAGGTGGCGAACGGCTTCTGGGTCATCCGCCCGGAGCGCACCGACCCCGAGGGCACCTATTCGCCCCAACAGCTCGATCAGCTCCTGCAGCTGCGCTTCGCCGAGGTGCTCGCGGAGGTGCGCGAGCAGATCACCGTCGAACGCGACTTCACCTCCGACGACATCGACTGGGCCGTCGCCCACACGGGCTAATCTGTGACGCGCGAGATCGGTATCGGCTTTCTCGGGATGGGCAACGTCGGCAGCGTGGTCGCCGCGACGTTGCTCGAGCGCGCGGATGAATTCGCTGCCCGGGTCGGCGCGCCGCTCGTCCTTCGGCGCGTCGCCGTCAAGAACCCGGCGAAGCCACGCGATGTCGAACTGCCGCCAGGCGTGCTCACGGACGCGGCCGACGAGGTCCTTACGGACCCGGCGGTGGACATCGTGGTCGAAGTCATCGGCGGTCAGGGCGATGCGGGGGACTACGTCCGCCGGGCCCTCGCCGGGGGCAAGCACGTAGTCACGGCGAACAAAGAGCTGATCGCGAAGGCGGGCCCGGAACTGTTCGCACTGGCCCGCGAGGGCGGGGCGGCGCTGCGTTTCGAACCGAGTGTGGGCGGGGGCATTCCCGTGATCTCGCCCCTCCTCCGCGATCTGCCCGCGAATCGGGTACAGGCGATCCGCGCGATCATCAACGGCACGACGAACTACATCCTCACGAGCATGGCCCAGCGCGGCGAGAGCTTCGAGGACGCGCTCGCCGAGGCGCAGGCGCTGGGCTACGCGGAGCCTGATCCCACCAACGATGTGGACGGCCACGACGCCGCCTTCAAGCTCTCGATCATGGCGAGCCTTGCCTTCGGTACGCACGTGCCCTCCACCGCGGTTGCCACGGAAGGCATCCGCAGCCTCACACCCCAGGACTTCCAGTACGCCCGCGAACTGGGCTATGTGATCAAGCTCGTGGCGATCGCGGAGCGGCGCGATGACGGCGTGCTCGCACGCGTGCATCCCACGCTCCTGCCCGACTCCGAACCCTTGGCGCATATCGACGGCGTGCAGAACGCGGTCCAGATCCGGGGCGACCTTGCGGGCACGCTCACGTTCCAGGGCGCCGGCGCAGGCGCCGCGCCAACCACCAGCGCGGTCCTCGCGGACGTGCTCGATATCGCCCGGACGCTCGCCGCCGGCGCAGCGCCCGCCTGGGATCCGGGAGACTGGCGGAGCGGCGAGACGCTCCCCGTTGACGCGCTGGAGACGCGCTACTATCTCCGTATGACGGTCGTCGATCAGCCCGGCGTCCTCGCTCAGATCGCCCGCGTCCTTGGTGATGGGAGCGTAAGTATCGCCGCCGTCCAGCAGAAGGAGACCGATGCCGAGCAGGGCACGGCCGAGCTGGTGATCATGACGCACGCCGCGCGCGAGCTCGCGGTCGCCTCAGCGTTGGTGACCTTCGAGGGACTCGATGAGGTCCGCGAGGTGAACGCACTCCTGCGCGTCGAGGGCGGAGCGTGACGACAGAGCCCACGGTGGACACCTCCAGCCAGACGGTCGAGTGGCTCGAGGAGCAGGTGCGGGCACACGGCGAAGCGCAGGCCGCGCTCAAGATCGAGATCGAGCAGCTTCGCCGCCAGGTGCAGTTCGTCGCAGAGCAGAGCGACGCCGCCGAGCGTTCCGTTGCGCAGGTCGATCCGAAGCTCGTTCCCTACCAGGGACTTCCCGAGAGGGTCGGGGGGCTCAGTGAGGACGCGGAGCATACCCGGCAGACGGTCTCGTCGAATCAGGGGAAGGTGGATGCCGCGCTGCGCCTGCGGGAATCGGAGGCGCGGTCCGATCGCCAAGAACTCGGCGAGGCCGTCAAGCGGCTCGACGGGATGAGCGGACGCCTCGACCTCCTGGCGGCCGACTCCTCTCGCCTCGAAACGCAGATCACGCAGGTGGGGCAGGCGCTCAACGTCCTGCCGGAGCAACAACGGGAGACGGCGGAACAGGTGGCCCAGTTCGGGTTGCGCCTCGACCGGCTCACCGAGGTCAGTCAAGGGATCGAAGAACGCGTGATTACCACCATCACCGAGCAGCAAGCGCCGGTGCTCGATCTCATCCACGAACGCCTTCAACTGCTGGGCGAGATGATCCGGCGAGCCGAAGAGACCAGCGAGCAGCGCTCCCAGCAGATGAGCGAGGACGCGGAAGCAGAGCTGAACGCGCGCCGGGGCGAGCACGAACGCATCGAGGCGCGCATCAACAGCGTCGAAGGCACGATCGAGCCGCTCCTCCGGGAGCTCGATCAGGTGCGTGGAGAGACAACCCTCTTGGATGGCCGCCATTCCGGCCTGAGCGAGCGTGTCGGCGCCATTCGGCGGGATATCGCCGAGATGATCGACCACGTCCGCGCCGAGTTCGCGAAGTTCACCGAGATGCAGGAGAAACAGCGGCGCAAGCAGCTCGATCTGCTCGAACAGGAGCTGCGTGAGCTCAAGTTCCATACCCTCCGGCCGCCGGACGAGCCGTGATCGAACCTCCGCCCCGGGGCGTGCTTGCGCGCTGGGGCGACGTCCTCCCCCTCACCCCGAACACCCCGCGCATCACCCTCGGCGAAGGCGATACGCCCCTCGTTCGCTCAGCCACGATCGAGCGGGAGTGCGGCCTCGACGAGCTTTGGTTCAAGCTGGAGAGCTCGAACCCCACGGGCTCGTTCAAGGACCGGGGGATGGTGGTGGCAGTCGCGAAGGCGATCGAGCGCGGGGCGGAAGCGGTGCTCTGCGCGAGCACCGGCAACACGAGCGCAAGCGCGGCGGCCTACGCCGCGCACTGCGGTTTGCAGGCGAGCATCCTCGTGCCGCAGGGACGCGTGGCCGCCGGGAAACTTGCGCAAGCCGTGGCCTTCGGCGCGCGCATCGTCGAGGTCGAAGGCAGCTTCGATGACGCCCTCCGGCTGGCCCGCGCTGTCGCTGATAGCCATCCGGTTGCCCTCGTGAACTCCGTGAACCCGGATCGGATCGAGGGCCAGAAGACGGCCGCCTACGAGATCTGCGAGGTCCTTGGCGACGCCCCGGACTACCTCGCGATCCCGGTTGGGAACGCGGGCAACATCACCGCCTACTGGAAGGGCTTCGGCGAGTGTGCCGAACGCGACCGCGCGACCCAGCACCCTCGGCTCCTGGGCTTCCAAGCCGCCGGCGCCGCGCCCATCGTTCGGGGCGAGGTGGTGCCCAACCCGCAGACCGTGGCAACGGCGATCCGAATCGGGAACCCCGCAAGCTGGCAGCTCGCGGAGGCCGCGCGCGATGAGAGCGGCGGCCGCATCGAGGCCGTCACCGACGAGGAAATCCTCGATGCCTACCGCCTTCTCGCCCGCAGCGAGGGCCTCTTCGTCGAGCCCGCCAGCGCGGCCAGCGTCGCGGGGCTGCGAAAGCTGAGCCGCGAGGGCTCCCTGCGCGGAGGGCGGGCGGTCGCCGTCCTCACCGGCTCGGGGCTCAAAGACCCCGAGACGGCGGCCGAGCACCACGTGCCCGATGTCGTCACAGCGCCGGCCTCGCTCGAAGGCGTCGAGCGCGCGCTGGGGCTCTCGTCGTAGTCCCCGCTTGACGAGCGAGCGGCGCGCCGTAGACTCAGATTTCGGCATGCTCGCCCTCCAACGGCTTCTCATCCCGGCGCTTCTCGCCGCCGCTCTGGCGGTCGCCGCGGTCGCACCTGCGGGTGCTCGCCACACGGCGCCGGGGCCTGCGGCCCCTACCCTCGCGGCGCAGGAGGCGGACGGCGAGCGGGACGTGAAGCCCGTGGCAATCTGGGCCGTTGTCGGCGTGGGGCTCTTCGCGGCGGCGCTCGGGGTGCTCTACCTCCTCAAGCGCGAGCTCGGGGGGTTCGAGCCGAAGCTAGGCACCTGGACCGCGCCCATCACGGTGATGAGGAGCGGCGAGCTGCCCGTGGAGGATTCTGATTTCGCGGACGACGACGGAGACGACCACGGCCACTGAGCCCCGCGCCGCCGCGCCGGCGATCACCCGCCTCTTGCTCGCGACGAGCAACCCCGGCAAGGTCCGCGAGCTCCGGCGCTTGCTCGCTGCCGTCGTCCCCGAGATCGTCACCCCGGCCGAGCTCAGCCTCGCACTCGACGTGGACGAGCACGGCGCCACCTACGCGGAGAACGCAACCTTGAAGGCGCAGGCCTTCGCCACGGCGGGCCGCTGCCCCGCTCTCGCCGACGACTCGGGCATCGAGGTCGATGCGCTCGGAGGGCCGGGACCGCGCTCTGCCCGTTACGGGGGACCGGACCTGGACGATGCCGGGAGGACCCAGCGGATGCTCGAGGAGATGCGCCAGGTCCCCGAGGGGGCGCGGGGCGCGCGCTACCGCGCGGTCGTTGCCATCGCTTTGCCGGACGGCCGAGTCGAGCACTTCGAGGGAACGTGGGAAGGGCAGATCGGCCACGAGTTCCGGGGCGAGGGCGGCTTCGGCTACGACCCCATTTTCGTGACCGCTGACGGACGCACCGCCGCAGAGCTCAGTGCGGAGGAGAAGGACGCCGTGAGCCACCGTGGACGGGCCGTGCGAGCGGCCGCCGACTGGCTGCGGAGCGCACAATGATCGCGCGTCTGGGGCTGGCCGCACCCCTCGTTGCGCTCGCGCTGGCGGCCTGCGCAGGCAGCAGCCTCGACATACCGCCCTGTACGACACCGGTACCGCTTGCCCTCTCTGACGGGGCGGGATGGGGCCTGCAGACGCGGGAATACATCGGTCACGTGGAAGCGGGTGCCGTCCAGCTGCAGGTGCTCTCCGAGGACTTTACGGATCGCTGGCCCGCGCGCGAGCTCTCCAACGACGCGCGCTTCCGGAGCGACTTCGCCGCCTATGCGAGTGCCGCCCAATGCAACGCCGAAGCCCTACGCGACCTCTCGCCGCCGGACTGGGCGGCACTGGGCGCGGACGCCGATACCGTCGCCCAGATGGGAGCATTCGACGAGGCCCGTGCCCGCCTCATGCGCGAGTACGAGGAGGTGACGCAGCTGGGGATCAAGGCCGTCGGGACGCGCAACAAGTCCGATTTCCGGCGTTGGGAGCGACGCGAGCGCGAAGTGGCGCAGGAGCTGGCCGACACCTTCGGCAGTCCGTAGACCAGCGGCCGTCAGCCGCGCGGCAGGCCGAGGCCGCGGGTCGCAATGATGTCGCGCTGAATCTCGGCGGCACCGCCCGCGATCGGCCCGGAGACGGAGAGCAGGTAGGCCGTCTCGACCCGCCCGTAGAGCTGCGCCCACTTCGACTCCGGGGTGAGCTGACCGTAGGCGCCCATCAGATTCACGCCCGCGTTGGCGACCTTGATGCCGAGCACCGCCATCCAGACCTTGCCCATGCTCGCCTCGTAGTTCGGCACGTCGCCCCGCGACTGCAGCCAGGCGGTGCGGTAAGCGATGAGCCGGCCGACCTCGCACTCAGTGTGGAGAGCGGCGAGCTTCGCCCGCACGTGGATGTCGTCCCAGGGGCGGTGGCCGCCGTGCGTCTCCTTCGCCCAACGCACCAGGTCGGCGGCGGTGCGGCGCGCGCCGCTGATGGCCGCGATGTTCGAGCGCTCGTAATCGAGCACGGTCATCGCCACCCGCCAGCCGTTGTTCTCGCCACCGAGGAGGTCGCTCGCAGGCACGCGTACGTCTTCGAAGAAGACCTGATTGAAGTCGTTGCGATAGGCGATGTTGGGGACGGGCTGCACGCTCACGCCGGGCGCGTCCATATCGAGGACGAAGGCGCTGATGCCGCGGTGCTTCTGCGCTTCCTGATCGGTCCGCGCGAGCACGATCATCTTATCGGCGAGATGGGCGTTCGAAGTCCAGATCTTCTGTCCCTGGAGCACGTAGTCGTCGCCGTCGCGGACCGCCCGCGTCTGGAGCGAGGCGAGGTCGCTGCCAGTTTCGGGTTCGCTGAAGCCTTGGCAGTACCAAGCCGCCCCGGAGGCCATGTCGGGGAGGAGCCGGGCCTTCTGCTCATCGCTGCCGTGGACGAGCACCGTGGGCCCGGTGATCCCGATGGTGAAGAGGCGCCCGCCCGAAGGCGCGCGGTGATACGCGAGCTCCTCGTTCAGGACCATCTGCTCGAGCGCGGTCTTGCCCATGCCCCCGTACTCGGTGGGCCAGGGCGGCGCGAGCCAGGTCTTCGCCCCGAGCTTGCGCATGAACTGCTTGGCGAAGCCCGCCTGCGCTTCGTTATCGAAGAAGTCGTCGTCGCCTTCGAACCCTTCGGGGATCTCTTCGCGCAGGAACGCGACGAGCTCTTTTCGCCAGCTTTCGGTCTCCGCGGGCAGGTGGAAATCCATGCGAAAAGTAGTCTACACGGCGCCCTTGTTCGCGCCCGCGTGGAGCCCACTGGCGCGAACCCCACGCTGAACGGGGCCGGGCTCGCGAACATGGATTGAGTTACGATCAGCCGCCTGCGCGGTGGGCGTAGCGTAGTGGTTAACGCGTCAGGTTGTGGCCCTGAAGATCGAGGGTTCAAATCCCTCCGTCCACCCCAGCTTTGATAGCGCCTCGCGGGGCGGAGCAGGCGCGCAGGAACCGAGCTGCCCCCGATAGCGCCTCGCGGGGCGGAGCAAGCGCGCAGGAACCGAGCTGCCCCCGATAGAGCCTCGCGGGGCGGAGCAGGCGCGCAGGAACCGAGCTGCCCCCGATAGCGCCTCGCGGGGCGGAGCAGGC
>Ga0310121_10001567_pt1 | contig 23128 bp, 19 predicted proteins | sample CB27_Tmax_986_MG_FD_203504 | JGI IMG/M metagenome (GOLD analysis project Ga0310121, IMG submission 203504) | Marine microbial communities from Western Arctic Ocean, Canada - CB27_Tmax_986 | ecosystem: Environmental > Aquatic > Marine > Oceanic | place: Canada: Western Arctic Ocean | collected...
CAACTGGCAGCCGCCGGGCGACGACTGGCTAGACTGGCCAACGGTTAGCGGGCCCTCTCGCCTCCGCGCCGCACGCCCAGCCACCCCATGGGGCTGGTGGGCGCTTACGCTGGCATTAATGTCATGCCAGTGAACGGCATGGTGACGAACGAGTCAGGCGGATCAGCGGCGTTTTCCGTCGCACTCACTTCTCAGCCACTGAACGATGTCACCATCGCTACGAGCAGTTCGAACACCAGCGAGGGAACTGTTGCTCCACAATCTCTGGTATTTACTCACGAGAACTGGAACGTTTCGCAGCAAGTCACCGTCACCGGTGCCGATGATGCAATTGACGACGGAGACGTACTGTACGACGTGCTAACGGCTCCAGCCGTGAGTGCGGATGGCAAGTATCACGGACTTAACGCCATTGATCCAGCGGTGACCAACGAAGATGACGACACGGCAGGTATCACGGTCGTTGCCGAGCCTAATCTCAGAACGACCGAGTCTGGTGACACGGCACAATTTACGGTTGTGCTAGATACACAACCAACGTCCAATGTCAGGATTCCTTTCAGCAGTTCTAATCCCAACGAAGGAGACACATCAATCCGCGGGGTGACCTTCACAGGTTTGAATTGGAGCAGCGTGCAAACGGTGACGATCACCGGTGTCGACGACGCCATCGTTGATGGTGATGTTGCTTACACGATTGACATCAGCGCTGCCACAGGCGATCCGACGTATTTAGGGCTCCAGCCAGTGCCAACCGTACCGGTCGTGAATGAAGATAACGACACGGCTTCTGTTATCTTGACACCCGAAAATGGAATTCAGGTCGTGGAGGGCGGTGCTGCCGCATCTGTGGCAGTCGAACTCGGTTCTCAACCGTCAGGTAACGTAACCGTTAGCCTTTCCGTCTCGCCGTCCAGCCAAGCGACGCTCTCCACGAACTCGCTTACATTCGCGCCTGGAAGCGGGACGATACCCGATGGTGTCATCACAGTCGACGGAGGTGGAAGTGGAACACTGGAGGATGATGGAATGTCTGACTTCGTCTCCACTGCCGGTTCAGCTGACGGGTGTTCGTATACGGGCGGCTTTAGTATCGACGGCGTAAACGCCAGCGGTTCGTGGCAAGCCACGCGTGTTTCTTCGTTGCGCGCAGATGTTGAACATCTCGCTGCTGTCTCCGCTCCCAGCCTAACGATAGAACAAGCCAACACGATCGTTCCATCAGCTGCTTATTTGTGGCGTGACAACGTTCGCCTCGAAGGGATTGAGCTCCGGCTTGTCGACTTACCAGGCTCGTTGCTGGGTCTGGCAAGCTCAGAGGTCATCTATCTCGACCACAATGCCGCTGGCCATGGATGGTTCATTGATGCGACGCCAGGCGAGCATGAAGAATTTACGATTCACGATGGCGTCTACCAGGCACTGGGCGATAGCCATGCAGATGGCAAGATCGATTTGCTGACCGTGCTAGCTCATGAGATGGGACATCTTCTGGGGTTTGGCGATCTCGACTCTGATCTTCACACCGATGACATCATGGCCGACACGCTGCCACCGGGAGCGAGACGTTTGCCATGGGCGGAAGCGGTGGATCACGCCTTGGGCAAGATTCGGTAACGATTGTCTGCCTTCTTTTGGGCAGCTTTGGGTAAGTGCTCACGGATCAGATCGGGGTCAGTCGATTTCGAATTCCACCGTGAATTGCTGATCTTCATATTGCACGACATCGCCGTTGTGCAGCTGCTTACGGCGGCGGGTTTCGACTTCGCCGTTGACGAGGATTTGACCGTCTTGGATCAGCAGTTTCGCCTGCCCGCCGGTGCCGACCACGGCATGGGCTTTCAAGAATTGGTCGAGGCGGATGGTCGGCGCGTCTTCGGAGGACATGCTCTGATTGTAGCTCGGTGAGTCGTGTTACTATTATCGCACGTCGACGGTTGCTCCCACTGCGTGCCGCTAAAGAGACGCATGTCAGGCTACCGATCAAAAAGCCGTTTGAATGCGTAGCCGGTCGTTTGTCGCCCAGCGCGGGCGATCGACGTGGTGAGCGGAATCTCTTTGGGACAGACCGAGACACAGTTCTGGGCATTGCCACAGACTTGCAAACCACCAGGGCCCATCAATGTTTCGAGGCGTTCGCCTGAGTTCATCTGGCCTGTCGGATGCTCATTGAAGAGTATCGCCTGACTGATCGCGGCGGCCCCGACAAACGACTGGTCGTAGGCGGCCGCTTGCCGCTCGGTAAACTGCTGTTCGGATTCGTCGTGATACCGCGCGAGCTCCACCTTCGTAAATTGTGGGCAGGCTTCCACACAGCAGCCGCAGGTCATACACTCGGAAAGCGGATAGCGGATTTCCTGACCTTGTTGCGACTCGCGCGGCCCTGGCCCGCGATCGCCGTAACCGTCGACCGGAATCCAAGCATGCACTCGCTGCAATGCGTGGAACATGCGTCCCCGATCGACCACCAAGTCGCGAACCACGGGAAACTTGCTCATCGGCCGCAATTCGATGCTCCCTGGTTCTTCGGCCAACAACTTGTCGACCAAGGCGGAGCAGGCTTGTCGTGTTTTGCCGTTAACCAGCATCGTGCAGGCACCACAAACTTCTTCCAAGCAGTTGCAATCCCAAGCCACCGGCGAGGTGCTCTTGCCTTCGGCTGTCGTCGAGTGCATGGCGATTTTTTGCAGCACACTGATGACGTTGAGATTTGGCTCGTAGGTGACCCGATGCCGCTCCCAGTGGCCTGGCTTACCAGGGGCGTCTTGCCGGAGGATACGGACCTCGAATGAAGCAACTTGGTGCGAATCGTGAGCAGGGGCAATCATTGGGCGATTCTCGCGTTTTTTGCGGATGCAGCCAAGGATTCTAGACGCTTGACCGTCGTTTATCTTATCTCATCTTGGCGGCATGGCCAGAGCATCCTCAGGAGAACTGCAAAGTCAGGAATTAAGTGGCAGCCGCTAAATAACTTTCCGCTATTTAGCGAAGCGGTTAGACTGACGGGGAGTCCGTTTTTCGTTTTTTTAAGGAATGGATTCTCGCAAAGGCGCAAAGATCGCAAAGAATGGATGAGGCTTGGTTACCTGCTCAATTTTGGAGAGGCCATGATGAAGACTAGGATCACCCAGACCGTCGACGGTCTCTTGCGAGCAGCAGTGGTCTTGGCGATCTTGGCGTCTTGGCGAGAGGCAATCTGGCTGCGCGTGAGGTCTTACAAAAGCGGTAAGTTATTTATCGTTCGCCCCTCCTTCGCCAAGGCTAGCGAGTACAGATTTGTCAGCTGGCAATGACAACAAGTCACTGCCCCAAAGTGGCACTGTCTAACTTGGGGGCTGCTAAGTTGACGCGGATCAGTTCCTTGTCGTTGCGGGCAAACAGACTCTGCTCGGCAAACGCAGGATGCGACCAAACGGTCATCCGCCGTTTGACAGGCTGTGTCGGCTCGATCAGCTGGGCCCGACTCAGCTCTTGATAGCCCTCGCGGGAGAGTTTGGCGAGGATCAGCTCGCCCTGCTCGTTGCATATAAAGACTCTCTCGCCGTGGGGGACCAAGAACGCATTCCACCAACGTCCTGCGCCAGTCGCCTGATTGGTTTCCCACAACTTCTCGCCCGTTTGGGGGTCAAGGCAACGTAGTTCACCATAGCTGCCGACGCCAATGATCGCCTCGTCGGTCACTAGCGGCGTACACATGATCGCGTGCAGGCTGTTGTTCTTGATCTCGGTGTTGTTTGGGCCAGAGCGCCAAAGAACTTTGGGACTGGCTCCCGAGGGCCCCAGGTCGATCATCAGTGGCCCATCATAAAAGCTGGTGACAAACAGTCGCTGGCCCAACTGGCGAGGTGTGGGAATGCAGAGGCCGAATCTGACTGGAAAAGGGACTTCCCAAAGCAGTTTGCCGCTGGTTGGATCAAGTGCCGAGACAGCTTGTGGGTGCCAAACGATGAGCTGACGTTGGCCACCGTAGTCGAGCACAACCGGTGAGCAGTAGCCGACCTCCTCGTCTTCGAGTGAGCGCCACAACTGGCGCCCCGTTCGTTTGTCAAAGCTGACGACTAGGGCCCCAGGCGTACCGCCCACCAGCACGATCAGCTGATCACCATCGACCAATGGCGCGGCGGCCATTCCCCAAGTGGGAAGCTGCGTGCCGTAGTCCGTCGGCAGGTTTTTCTGCCACAGTACCGCGCCAGTCGCCGTCGCGAGACAAAATAAATCGCCCATTGCCCCCAAAGTGTATACGCGGTCGCCGTCGACACAGGGAGTCGCTCGCGGCCCGAGCGGATAGCTGATCGAGTACTTGGCTGAGTAAGTATGATGCCAGAGTGGTTGGCCAGTTTGGCTATCGAAGCAATGCACTCGCTCTGTCTGCTCGTCGGCCAATCGATCGGTCACAAAGACTCGACCGGCTGACACGGCGGGGCCTGCGTAGCCGGCGGCGATCGGTGCGGACCAGAGCCGTGGCAGGTCTCCGGCCGGCAGCTCATCGACGATGCCTTGTTCGCGCCATACCGAGTCGCGCTCAGGCCCACCCCACTGTGGCCAATCGTCGGCGAGTAGGGGCTGAGAAAAACAGATGAGCAACAGACCAACGGTCAAGCCAAGTTGCTGCTTCATAAAATTAATCCTTAGCGTCAATCAGCGGTTCAATACGACACGGAAATCACGTAGCCGCTCTTACTCAAAATTCCTGTCCTAGGCTTTGTGAGTGCAACACTTGCGGTGTGAAATGCAGAAAACTACGGTTATTGAAACGGCGAACTTGTTCTTGCGCCGCTGCCTAACTGGCGGCCGGAGCGCGTGTCCCAGCGCGTGTCCCAGCGGGCGTCCCAGCGGGTGTCCCAGCGGCCGGGGCGCCGCCCGTGCGGCCCGAACTCGCTGCTTGCCGTTCTTTCCAAACTTCTTCGATCACGTGCGCGCCGACCAAGCCGTAGAGGCGGGGACGCGGGGGGATGAGCGAGGTATCGACCTCTTCGTAGCTGAGGGTTGGTTCGCCTGACTTGTCGAAAGTGGCGAGAGTTGTCTTGAGCCACTTTTTGTTCTTCGCTTCGAAGGCGTCGCACCACCGCTCAGCTTGACGGCGCTTTTCGCCCGGGTCGTCTGCTTCGATGCCAGGCATTTCGAATTGCGGCTTGTAATGGGCACCGCGACATTCGTCGCGGGCCAAGGCGCCCTTCAGGAGTGCCTTTGCCAGCGGAAACATGTCGCGCAGCGCCTTGGTGAAAATCACATTCTGGTTGGTCCAGCTTCCGGTGTCCGATAAAGAACATTTTTCGACGCGTTGGGCCAGTTCACTGACCTGTTCCAAACCGGCTTGGAGTTGAGTATTGTCGCGAACGACGGTGGCGGCTTTAGTCATCACGTCGCCCAGCTCTTGATGGATGACGTAGGGATTCTCTCGACCGCCGTCGCGGCTGAGTAAAGCGTCGTGGTCGAGTTGTCGGACCGCCCGCTGGCCGCGAAGCAGGGTATCAAATCTCTCGTCGTGGGCCGAATCGTGTAGCGAGGCGAGCATGTTTCGGATGCCAGGAGCGACGAACAGGCCTGTGAAAATGCAGGAAAGCAACGAATTGGCCCCCAGGCGGTTGCCGCCGTGGAACTGATAGTCACATTCGCCGATGGCATAAAGACCGGGGACATTCGTCTGGTGATTGAGCGGCGAACCCGGCACTAAACCCCCATCGGCCGTGCGCTCGTAACCAGCCCACATGCCGCCCATCGAGTAATGGACAGCCGGAAAAATTTTCATTGGAGTATCACGTGGATCAACGCCCTGGAATTTTTCGTAAATGCTCAGGATACCGCCCAGCTTGCGATCAAGTTCTTCGCGCGAGATGTGGGTAAGGTCGAGATAAACGCATTGGCGATCGGAATCGACACTGAGGCCTTCGTTCACGCAAACGTTAAAAATTTCGCGGGTGGCAATGTCGCGGGGGACCAAATTGCCGTATCGGGGATAGCGCTCTTCCAGGAAATAATAGCGCTCGCCTTCAGAAATGTCACTCGGGTCACGAGCGTCATGCGGCTTGCGAGGCACCCACACGCGGCCCCCTTCGCCGCGGGCCGACTCGCTCATCAGTCGGAGCTTGTCGGCGCCGGGAATCGCGGTCGGGTGGACCTGAATGAATTCACCATTCGCGTAACGGACGCCGGCCTGAACACTACGGCTGGCGGCACTACCGGTGCAGGCCAGCGACATCGTGCTACGGCCGTAGATCAGCCCGCACCCGCCGGTCGCTAGGATGACCGCATCGGCGGCGAAGGCGCGGATTTCCATGGTGACTAGGTTTTGAGCAATCGCCCCGCGGCAACGACCGTCGTCGTCATTCACGGGGCCGAGGTAGTCCCAACCCTCATACATTTCGACAAGCCCGTCGGCGTGTCGACGGCGGACCTGTTCGTCGAGCGCGTACAGCAACTGCTGTCCGGTCGTGGCGCCAGCAAACGCGGTCCGCTTGAACAGCGTGCCGCCGAAGCGACGTTGGTCACGAAAGCCTTCGGGCGTCCGATTGAAGGGCACACCGAGGCGATCCATCAAGTCGATGATTCTGGGGGCCCAGTCGGTCATTTCTTTGACGGGCGGTTGGTGTTGCAGGAAGTCGCCGCCGTAGACCGTATCGTCCAAGTGGAGGTATTCGCTGTCACCCTGCTGTCGCGTCGCTTCGTTGACGCTGTTGATGCCACCCTGGGCGCAGACGCTATGCGATCGTTTTACCGGCGTGAGACTCATCAGGTCGACAGGGATTCCCAGTTCGGCCAATTTCATGGTTGCGGCTAAGCCGGCCAAACCACCACCGATGACTAGTACGCGTTGTTGTGTCATAGCTTCATTCACCGCTGCTCAAGGTTAACGGCCCGTTTTCGCGAGATCGTCTCTAGCTTTCTGTTCGGGTTCAGATCTCTTGTGTTCGTCCGGTGCGACTTCACCAGACTCCGTCTTGCTTTCATACATTTGAGCTTCAGCTTGGATCGCTTTTTCCAAGCCCTCCCCAGTGCCACTGGCTCGCATACCGAACAAGGCGCCCATGCTCAGTGCAGCCAACAACAGGCCAAATCCTCCGCAAACTGCCGAGGCACGCGCCTGAGCAGCGGTGCTCGTCCACACGCCCCAGGTGATACCCATCGTCCATACACCGTTGGCCAAATGGTACACACAGGAGATTACCCCCAGCATGTAGAAGCCGACCCAGACATAATTTTGCAAAGCCAGCCCAGCGGTCGAGGCGGCATTGAAAGGTTTAAATTGAGCTCCGCCCAGAGGTCTCACAACATTTTCCAGCCAGACATCCGCATGAAACCAACCGTGCATGTGAAACACATGGATCATGATGAACACAAACGCGATCATGCCCGTCGCGCGCTGCAATGTGTAGCGGTAGTTGGCAGCGTAGCGATACTGATTGCTATTGGGCATCCCGCCCGCGACGATGACCATGCCAATGACGGCATGAAACAGCAATGGGATAAAGATGAAAGCCCACTCTACCAATGGCAACAAAGTGCCCAGACTGTGGATCGTGTAGACATTCTTTTGAAATGTAGCCGCGCTTTCTAGCACGCTCGCATTGGTCACCAGATGAATAATCATGTAACCGCCCACCGGCACCAAACCCGAGAGCGAGTGCAGTCGGCGAATCAGAAAATCGTTACGGGCCAAGAACGATTGCGGCGAACTATCCACGCTAGCAAATCCCTGAAAATGAGGCTGCAAAAAATTTCCAGCGGGCTTTGTAAGAATATTTGCAACTCAGTATAGAGCAGCCCAGGTGCAAGACAAGCGGGTGCTGGTCGCTATTGGCGAAGGCCGGCGCAAAAAGAGACCGGCGGTCCAAAAATCTGGAGCCCGCCGGTCGAAGTACCTGTCAGTGTGACCAGTTGGTGTTGCAGTTGGTGGTTCGCATTTTGGGCTAACGCACCGTTTTGGCCAGCGTCGTGGTATGGATTGGCGCTAAGGGCGTGGCGTTTTAGGGCAGCGTCTTGATTCGGTTGTCATACTGATTGCCGAGTCCCGGCCGGCCTAAAGTCCGCATGACGCGGGCCGAGCCAAGATTCGCGTCGGCGAAGTCGCCGTCTCTTAGCAACGCGAGCTGATAAGAATCGAGTGCCTTTTGCGGCTCGCCGAGCAACTCGTGAGCGACACCTCGCTTGTGAAAATGTTTGGGCTCAGTCGGCTCGGCTCGAATGGCTTCGTTGAAGTTGTCGACCGCTTTCCCGTAGTCTTTCAGCTGCATGTAAGCCAAACCGCGATTGACGAAGGCGAGGGCAAAGGTCGGGTTCTTAGAGGCCGCTTCTCCGTAGTTCTTGATCGCTTTGCGGTGTTCGTTTTCTACCGCATGAGTGAACCCAATCCACAAATGGGGCAGTGGGTCTTCCAGACTGTGTGAGGCAGCCTCTTTGAAATCTCCTCGGGCGAGGCTGTTCTGTCCTTGGTAGAACCAGCTGATGCCTCGAATCAGATAGGCTGCACCGACATAGTTGCTGTCCTCACCGGGAGGAACTAATCGAATGGCATCGGTCAAGGCTGTGATCGCCTCGGCAAACAATCCCCGCATACGCGAAGCTTTTCCCTTTAAATAGAGCGCTCTACCAGACTGCGGATAACGGTCGGGAAATTCCCTGAGAACTGCATCCGCATCCTTCGCCACCGCTTCATACAGTTTGTCTCGCTCCGCGGTAGTTTCTTTTTCCTTGGCTAGCAACATCCTCACTTCGGCAAGTTGCAGATAACCGTTGATATACGAGTCGGGCTCGCTATTGTCTTTAGGCTTGTAATAGTCGATTGCTTTGGAGATCGCGTCGATTCCAAGCTGGTAGTTCTGTTCGTAGAGGTGGGCCGTGGCAACTCTTTGGTACGTCTCGTAGTCTTCTGGGTCGAGCTCAATTGCTTTGTTGAGGTCGGCAATGCCCTCCTCAAATTCACCTAACGATGCGTGGGCCCATCCCCGATTGCGATAAACCTTTGCGTCTGCGCCCTTGTCGCCGGCAGCAGTGATTTCGATAGCCCGATCCAAAAACGACATCGCTTGCGCAAATTGTTGGTAGCTAACCAAAATATCGCCAAGATTTGCGGCGATCTCCGGATCGCTACGATCTAATTCGACGGCGCTGCGAAAATCGTTCAGTGCCATTTCCGCTTGGCCAATCTCGCGCAAACTGATGCCGCGGCCATTGTAGATCCTCGCAAAGTTTTCGTCGGCCCGCTGGGCTCGCGTGTAGAGCTTTATCGCCTCTTGGTAATCCTCGAGCTGCCGAAGAGCTTCCGCCTTACCGAAGTAAAGTAGCGTGGTAGTGCCGTCAGTATCTAAGCTGATGCCTTTGTCATATTCAACGATCGCCCCTTCGAAGTTTCCCGCTTGCCGTGCTGCGTCGCCAGCGGCGACAGCTCTGAGGATTTCTGGATCACCTTCAGACTGCGCACTGGCCAAAGTAGGCAACAAGCAGCCCATCACGATTGCGGCAACAGCAATTAGACTTCGCTTCCGAGTACTCATAGGACTCAACCTCAAAGGAATCGTACTTATCAAGGAGGCTGGAGACAGGGGAGACGCCATACTGGCAGTCGCCTAGCCCCGCACGTGCGGCAGAATCGTTGCCGTGTTACGCGTGGGTTACCAACCCTCATAATGTACCACGATGTTTGGGGACAACGCACGCGAATTGAGCGTGCGAAAAGGCTTTTTAACAGCCTACGTACCGATTAAACCGGCCGCCCGAATCGCAGTGGCAAAGGAGCCAAGGGAGAACTTCACGGCGGCGACTCCACAAAGACCGAATGCAACGAATATTCGGATTTGAGCGGTACAGGCCCCTCAGGTAGAAACAGCTCTCAGGTAGAAACAGCACTCAGGTGGAAACAGCCCTCAGGTGGAAACAGCCCTCAGGTGGAAACAGCCCTCAGGTGGAAACAGATAGCGCGGCTTCCTCGTCCTTGCCTGCAGCCACGGCCAGGCGGCTGTGGGCTGTCGAAGTGCGGTTATACTCGACAGCGAAGGCCTCGGCATCCTCGGACGTAAATTCACGCGCAATCGTGCGAGTGAAATCACCAAATTCGTAAAGGTGAACCACGTGGTCGGTGGGCGGCCCTGGAGCTTCTGCTGGCTCGGTACCGCTTTCTTCGAGCGTGCTAGCCTCAGCACCAGAGTCCTGCTGCGAACTTTCGGTAGCGGCCGCCTCGTCAGATTCTCCTGCCTTCAACTTCGGCTTGTTGCTGCGAGCCGTGCGAGTCTTGGATTTGGCCCCACGGGACCTTTTCTTCGGTGCCGAATCCTCTTCGACTTCCGCGGGCTCTTCCCCCGCTGCGGTATCCCCACTCTCGGTATTCCCACTCTCGGCATCGCTGTCCTCGAGGTCATCTTCATCTTCATCCACGAAGTCGAACTCTTCGTCAAACAAGTCGTCTTCGCCGTCGTATGTCATGGAAATGCCTAAAAAGTGAATCGAGGGCCAAAATCGGATTGGAACACAGTCTGGGAGGTGCCTGGCCAAAGAAGTGGCGAGGATCACATTATTAGAGGGCAACCGCCAGCTGACGGCAAGTATCGGCCCTCTGCGGCGGCACGTCAACAGTCAGTCGGACAGCCTTCCAGAGCGCCTCAACTTCAGCGGGGAATCGGTACTCCCGCCAAGCCTATCTCGCGTATTTCGCCGGCCCCCCCAAGAGGGTTGATGAAATATCCGCGCCTAGCGGGCGGCAACGTGACTGCGAGCGGCACGGATGCCAGCCTCAAGGATCGCATCTTCGGCGTGGCTACCGACGTCGCCCAAGCCGTCGGCCGTCGGCTTGGCCACCACTCGGACTCGAACCACATTGTGCGGATTGACGCCTCGATGGCTGATTGGTGTACCATTGGGCGAGAAAAACTTCGCCGTGGTCAACCGAATGCCTGCACCAGCGTAGCCTAGCGGGAAGATCCCCTGAACCGAGCCTTTGCCGTAGGATGTCCTGCCGACAACGGTCCCACGCTTGTTGTCCTTGATTGCTCCCGCAAAGATTTCGCTGGCACTGGCACTATCGCCATCGATCAGCACCACCAACGGCACTTGCCAAGTGCCACCGTAATGGGCCTGGTAGTTGAAGTCTTCCTGGGCGCTCCGACCCTTCGTTGAGACGATGTTGCCCTGCGTCAGGAACTTGTCGGCCACTTCGACCGACGAAGTCAGTAGTCCGCCGGGGTTGCCACGCAGGTCTAAGATGAGCGAACGCATCCCTTGGCGGTGCAATTCCCAAAGAGCAGCTTCTAGGTCGCGGCTGGTGGTCTTTTGGAAAGCAGGAATACGGACATAGGCGATGCCGAAGTCGGGGTCAACAATCTTCACGCCCTCTAAACTGGGAACTTCGACATGCTCGCGGCGAATATCTAACACGCGTGGTTGTGCCCCCGGCGAGTAAGCCGTAACCCGGACCCAACTCCCCTCGGTGCCAGTGAGCATCGAGGCTGCTTCGTCGGTGGAAAGCTCGGCAGTGCTATTGCCGTCGACAGCCACAATGCGGTCTTTGGCCAAAATACCCGCGCGCTCGGCTGGGCTGCCAGGAATCACGTGGACGATTAGCAGCGCTCCTGTTTCGGCTTTGAGCTCAACGCCCAGGCCGACAAAGTTGCCTTCGATTTGCTCATAAACTTCGCGTAGTTGATCGGCCGTCAGGTAGGCCGAGTAGTCATCCAAGCCGTTCGCGGCAGCGGCGACGAATTCCAACAAGGTCACCGTCTGTGGCAATCCCGTACGGGATTCGATCAGTCGTGCCACCTCGCCGGCCAACGTGACCACGTCGCGGGAATTCTTCAGAGTGCGCCTACCAAGCCTTTGATACATCTCGCGGCGGAGCTGAGCCAGTTGGTCGGGCGAAAATTGCAGTCGATTGACGCTCCGAAAATTGGGAGTGGCCAGAGCGATATCGATAGCTCTCGTGCCCCGCGCCCCCAGGTTGCGCCAGGCAGGACTGTTGACGTAATGGGTGCTGGTCTTATGGAGCAGCTCCGAGTACAGCGACAATGCTTGGTGGCTACTCAGGGAGCTGATCGACTTGCGGAAGCTACGATCGTGATAGCGGCGATCCAAGCTGTAGTGCAGCTTGGCGAGGTCGTGCCGCTCACGCAGCGCTGTGTTGCCACGGTGCTCGCGGAGAGCGTCTTCGTAGTGGCTCAGGGCTTCGCCCCAGCGGCTATTCGATTCGAGCTGACGGCCTGCTTCCAACACGGCGCCCAGGGCGGTAGCTGGTAGGGCATCGGGGACGATGGTGACTGGCTCGCCGACTTGCCCCAGGGCCGCTGGCCTAGCAGTCGCAACAATCAGCAAGAGGGATCCGAGCAGTCCGAATCCTAAACGCTTCGTAACTTCAAAAGTGCCGCCAAGTTTAGCGACAAAATTTCTCGAAGTTGCCCAGTTTTGCATGGAGATGCTCGTTCCGTGTGTCGGGAGGTCGCTTCGTCAGCCAACAGAGCTTTGTCGTTAGACAAAACCGTCAACGCTAACCTGCAGCTGCGAGTTTGCAGACCTGTTCGCTTACGCTACCCGAAGAAAGGACTCAGGGACGCTGAAACATGGTCGGTGCGCAGCGGCAGCAACGGGGTCTTATTGCTGCCCAAGTCAATATAGGTCACTATTTGGCACCGGTCAAAAAATCGCCGACGTGTTTGAGAGCAGTTCCACCGTCGCCCCTTGATGCGACCGTCACAGCCCTTGCGGCAATTACCACCGGCTGCCAGTCACACCCGCTGTGGCGAAATCTCCGGCAGGTCGGTTTGTGCCGACCTCAACAATGAAATCGCCTGGCTCATCTGAAAAGGTTCCTAGCGATGGGACGCCAGCGATGGGATGCCAGCGATGGGACAAATGTTGGGAGTGGAGCATCCTGCCAGTCAAGCCGGCCAATTCCTGGTGGCCGGCGGCCTCTGTCCATTGTACGCAGCGGCGAACTTCGAGGTTCAAACTCGTTGGAACATAGGTACAGGGGGTGAAAATTTGTCGGAGCGGGGGCGTTTCCCGTCTGATTCTGAGCTGTTATCGTAGACCAGCGCTACCACAATTCGTGCACTCAGCGTTCCGCCTTTGTCGTCGTCAATGTCCCCGTGACTTCCCCTCCCATGGTCCCCATGACTTCCCCTCCCATCCAACGCGCCCTGATCAGTGTCAGCGACAAGACTGGCCTCGCCAATTTTGTCCAGGCGCTGGTGGCCGGCGGCGTCGAAATCTTCAGCACCGGCGGCACTCGGAAGCACTTGGAAGACGCCGGCATCGCTGTCCGCGACGTCGCCGACTATACCGGTTTTCCCGAGATGATGGATGGTCGGGTGAAGACGCTGCATCCCAAAGTGCATGGCGGACTACTCTGCTGTCGCGACAACGAGGAGCACAGGGCGGCTGCCAAAGAGCATGGCATCGAGATGCTCGACCTGGTCGTGGTCAACCTCTATCCGTTTGAGGAAACCATCGCCCGCCCGGGCGTGACGGTTGAGGAAGCCGTCGAGCAGATCGATATCGGTGGCCCTTCCATGGTCCGTTCCGCGGCCAAGAATCATGCCTTCGTCACTTTGGCAACCGAGCCGTCGCAGTACGCTCGCATCGCCGAGCAGATCGCTGCCGAAGGCTGCACAACCCCCGAGCTGCGTCGCCAGCTGGCTGGCGCTGCCTTTGCTCGCACAGCGGCTTACGATACCACGATCGCCAGCTATTTTGCCCGAATCGCCACCGACGAAACCACCCATGCGTTTCCCGAGCGGGTTGTTTTACCGCTCGAGCGTCACGCCGAACTGCGTTACGGCGAGAATCCTCACCAGTCGGCCGCGCTCTACGTTTCTGCCGATGCCAGTCCCAGCAGCCTCGTTCTTGCCGAGCAGCTCAATGGCAAAGAGCTGTCGTACAACAATCTGCTCGACTTAGACGCGGCATTGGCGATTGCCCGTTCGCTGCCGCAGCCGGGTGTGGCCGTGTTGAAACACAGCAACCCATGCGGCGCCGCGACGGGCGGATCGCTTGGCGATGCGATTCTCAAGGCTTGGGACGGCGACCCGGTCAGTGCGTTCGGCTCGGTGTTGGGCGTCAACGTGCCGGTCGACGGGGCGATGGCCGATTATTTGGCCCAGCCAGGCAAGTTTGTGGAGGCGATTGTCGCTCCCGATTTCACGCCCGAGGCGCTCGAAATCCTCACCACCAAGCCGAAATGGAAAGCCAACGTCCGGCTGCTCCGTGTTGGTCAAATCGAAAAGGGCAACGCCCGCGCGCAGTTCCGCCAGATCGATGGTGGCATGCTCTGCCAGGCAGCCGACGACCTCGATGATGACGATTCGCAGTGGAAAGTCGTTACCGAGACGCAGCCTTCGGACGCCCTTCGCGACGATCTGGCTTTTGCCTGGGCAGTCTGCCGGCACGTTAAATCGAACGCCATTGTTCTTGCCAAGGGGGGCCTGTTGGTCGGTGTCGGCGCTGGCCAAATGAGCCGCGTTGATTCCGTGGAAATCGCCATCCGCAAGGCGGGTGACCGGGCTCACGGAGCGGTGCTCGCCTCCGATGCGTTTTTTCCGTTTGATGATTCGATTCACGTGGCTGCTGCAGCGGGCCTTGCTGCCGTGATCCAACCTGGCGGCTCCCGCCGCGACGACGAAGTGATTGCCGCCTGCAATCAGCATGGCTTGCCAATGATCTTTACTGGCAACCGGCATTTTCGGCACTGATGTAGTTGACGCAAGCAAGGTTTCTTACTTGCCTCGGCTGACTGCCAAGCCGCTCGCCCCGGCGATCAGCAGTAGCGCGAGCGAAGCTGGCTCGGGCACGGCATGCAGCGCGGCCAGCAAGGTGGCAGCACCATATTGGCTTTCCCAAATAGCGAGATCAGAGCCAGTCACCGTACCGTCGTGATTGCCATCGCCGTCGGTAATGCCGGCCAGAGTCGCCACCCCGAAGCCTCGTTGCCAGGCTAGAAAATCAGCGCCGTCCGAATCGGTGTCTTGATCGAAGTCGCCCGTGTCGAGATCAAACGGGATCGATACGGCTGGTGTAGCCGTGAGGGCAACAATCGTATTGCTGCTTAAGACATCACCGTCGTCGACAACCCCGAGCAAAATCCAATCTCCATTGGGAAGCCGGGGCCCCACGGTAAGCCCTTCGAGGTTCTGGCCGAAGCCACCGCCAGCAGGCCCCGTCCAAAGCAGCGATTTGCTGACCTTGGCGAAGATTGCCCCGCTCAGGCCAGCGTCATAGGGTGCGACACTGACGTCGGTGGCGGCGCTGAAATCAATTTCGAAAAGCTTGCTGTTGTAGGGCGGAATAGCGCCCGCCAGCGATCGCTCCAGACCGAGCAGCGTGCCGTCGGGGAGCGTTACTAAGTCGACCAGACCGGTCTGGGCCGAACCACTAGCAGTGCCATGGATCGGCTCAACTTCATAGGCGTATTGGCTGCCGGGTAAGAATTCGTTACCACTACGGTTCAATTCTAATAATCGCACTGTCGTACCAGCTGTCGCGGTAGCCACCCCGCCATCGACCGTCAATGCAGCCTCGGTGGCCGTCCAAAGTCTCGAACCGTGCGCGTCGTAGCTGAGCGATTCGAACCCTAGGTTGCTTCGACGGTTGCTTGTAAACAGCGTAGGGATACTCACGTTCTGCAATTCATTACCGGTCGTGGGGTTGTACTCACGCACCCCAGGTCCGGTTTCTTCGCTAAGAAAAACCGAACTGCCGACCTGGGCGATCCCCTCAAAATCTTGACTCATGCTGAGCGACTGGCTGCTGACGGCACCTGCCGAAACAAGATTTCCGCTGAGATCAAAAGTAGCGTCCAAGGTAACGATCCCATTGCCGTTGTCTTGCACGGTCAGAAACCGGTGTTTGCCCCCTGCTGGCGAAGGCCCCAAATAGGTCACACCGCTCAACTCACCAACCGTGGCTCCAACTCCCGAAGTGTCGAGCACGACGGCATTGCGAGCGGCTACAGACCAAGTTGCCGCCGAACTGCTGTAGAGAGAAAACGACAAGCAGAAGTGAACTGCAAGCACGAAGCAGGAAACTCTCCTCGCGGCTGTCGAGAGGCAGTAAGTATTTTTTGTCATGAAATGGCCGACCTGATTGGGCCCTCATTTATTCCAATGTGAGCGGCATTGGGCGGTAGCGCTACCTGTTGCCTTGGGTCGCGAAGCTAAGCCTCCCACCTTTCAGTGTAAATGGCAGGCCAGAGTCCAGCCAGAAAAAGAGCAATTCAGCGCCGGCTGGCCCCAGGTACGCCTGAACCTGCCGGAAACGAACAAAGTCTGGCTTTTTCCACAGATATCGGCGATAATTAGGTGTCCGGAAAATCAGGGGTTAAATGGGTGCTCCTCCTGGCGCGCTGGGCATGCAGGGCGATGGCAGCACTGGGCACCCGCAGGTTATCTTGTCTGGAACAGTTTCTGCAGATTCGTAGTCGCTCGATGCGCGAGCTTGCGAAACGACTTTCGGGCTTTAGAGGAGAGCAAACGATGCAACCACAATTTTCTCAAGGCTTAGCACGTCGTCTTTCTCGGTCTCGCGATTGTTCCGAGGCGCGTCGCTTCCCGGCGGCAGATCAGTCCTCTGGGGCCCAGTCCTCTGGGGCCCAGTTCTCCGGGACACGGCGGGGATTCACGCTCGTTGAACTCTTAATCGTCATCGCCATTATTGGCACCCTGATGGCGCTGTTGTTGCCGGCCGTGAATGCCGCCCGCGAGTCGGCTCGTCAAACGCAATGCAACAACAACCTGAAAAACCTTGGCTTAGCCATGCAGGCGTACATAACGAGCAAACAAAGCTTTCCAGGATATTTGCAAACGGAACTACTCGATCCGAATGCTCCGGTTGACCAATACGCCGATACCACGGCAATCGATGTCGCGGTTTCGTGGGCTGCAAAGCTCATTCCCCATCTCGATAACAAAGCACTTTGGGACCAGATACGTGCCGGCAATACGAACAGCTTCAACTACGTGAATCCGATTCGGCAAGAAGTCTATCTTTGCCCGAGCGATGCGAAGACCAATGACGACGCCGGACTGATGAGCTATGTCGCAAATACGGGGACTCCAGACTTTATTCCGACCAACGCTGGCAGCGCAAGCGACAGCAAGTTTAACGGTATATTCCATAACCGGCTCCCTGGTTTTGGCGGACCCAAACTTCGCGATTCCGACATTCGTGATGGCCAAGCGAACACGCTGCTGCTCTCAGAAAACATCCACAAAGATGAGCTTGTCGCGAATTGGCTGAGTATCGCGCTGGACAACAACAAGCAATTCATCGGCGATCCGCTCTATTTTGAACAACCGTTTGGCATGGTTTGGTTACCGGTCGACCCGAGCACGATCCCGACAGCAGCGCAGCAGGAAGCGATCAGTCGCGACACGCTCAATGCGTCGAACTACTCGCAAGCACCCGCTGGGCCGGCGCAGTACGCCCGCCCTGCCAGCGATCACCCTGAGATTGTGCTGGCTGTTTTTGCTGGTGGAAATACGCGAAAGCTGCGAGACAACATTGCCTACTCGGTCTATCAACGACTGATGTCACCTAACGGTGCTAAGGTGGTCGATCTCAACGATGGAACCGGCGCCCCCAGCGCTGCGATCGTCAACATTCGCCAATTGCCGACCCCCTCAGATTCGGAGTATTGATCGAACGTAGCTTCAAGTTATCGACGATCGCTCCGGCATCCTGCCAACGAAGCCCCGCGCTGTGCGCCCGGGGCTTTTTTTATTTGCCGCGCTCCAGAATCAGCTCCAGGCAAACCAGTCGATCCTTCCCCCGCACGTAGAGCAAGCCGTGGCTGAGCACCGGCGCGGCCCAGGCGGGGTATTTAAGCAGCGCGGTGCCTCGCTGATCGCGGAGCTTGAGCTCGCCGACGACTTCGCACCGCGCTGGAGTCGCGCGAAGCAGGCGCAAAGTGCCGTCCTCGCCGAGGCAGACGAGATGATCGTCGACATAGAGCAGCGACGAACGGCTGAAGCCAGGTTCGCTCCATTTGACATCGCCCGTCTCCATGGCGACGCAGCGCAGCTCAGCGGGTCCGCTGTGGCGGCCACTGCTGCCATAGAGGTAGCCGTGGTGGTGGATGGCGGTGTTCCAGTGTAATTCGAGTGACTTGCCGCGGCTGCGGGGCTTGTCTTGCCAAACGACCTGGTAGCCGCCCGGTTCGACTTCGACCAGAGCGCTGCCGATCTCGTAGGTCTCGGAGATGAACACGCGATTCTCAACGATGACCGGTCCGCTGGCGTTGACGCTTTCGAGCATCTTTGCCCGCCAAGGGAATTGAAAGTTGACTTGGCCGGTGCGCGGTTCCAATCCAACCAACCCGCCGCGGGCGAACACAAATGCCCAAGGCCGACCGTCGATGTTCGCCGTGATAGGGCTGCTGTAACTGGCCAATTCATCGGTCGCCTGCCAGCGCAGTTTTCCGGTGAATTTGTCGAAGGCGACGATGCCTGTGCCGTTCCCTTCGACTTGGCCTTGGGCGGCGTAAACATCTTGGGGCCCTGCGGGCGGGCTGCCGCCGATATTGGCGATCAGCAAATCTTCAAAAACGATCGGCGTGCTGCCGACGCCGAAGAAGTTTTTCACAACGCCAAACTGCTTGCTCGTGTCGATCTGCCACAGCCGACTGCCGTCGTCGAGCCGGACTGAGTGCAATTCTCCCTCCGCACTCAACAGAAAAACGCGGTTGCCATCGACCACCGGCGAGCAGCGGGGGCCGTTGTTGTAGCCGAGCATGTCGGTGTACTGCGTGTCGTGCTCGTACCGCCACAACTCTCGGCCGGTTTCGCTTTCACGACAGGTAAGCCGGGCGCGATCCCCAAAGCGATCATAATGCAGCAGGCGGCCACGGGTGATGGCCGGTGCCCCGTAACTGGTACCGAGCGGGCACTGCCAGACGATACGAGGAGGCGTTGACCAGTCTCCGTTGAGCCCCGTTTCAGGCGATTTGCTCGCCCTACCTGGGCCGAGGAAATCGGGCCAATCGATGCCCTCGGAGCGAGTCCCGAGCTCAGGGGGAAGCGTTTCGGCGGTGAACGCCTCCGCAGCGCTCAAAGCCGCAGTCGCCACGGTCAGACAGAGCCACATCAGCGACAGCAGGGTAATAGCACGCATCCCACGATCGTAGCGACAGGCGGACAGATTGGCCACTCGTCGCGTCGGGCGCGCATATGATAAGCTGTGTAACGCAAAGAATCCCCTCCCCAGTCCCACAGTCCAACAGTCCGTCCAACAGTCCAACAGTCCAACAGTCCAACAGACCCACAGTCCCACAGACCCACAGACCCACAGTCCCCCACTCCCCCCTCACCCATGCCCAGTCCCACTGCCGACGCCTCGCTTATCCCCCCACGGTTCTTGTTTCGCTTTGCGATTCCGGTGCGGCAGTGTGAGAAGCTGTGGTCGGCCAAAGCTGGGGCAGTCCTTGACGAAAGCTATCGTCTGCCCCTGTTGGCGGAATTGGATAGCGAACGCTCGTTGGCCGATGTGCGGATGGCTTGGAGCCCGGCGGGTCTCGCTTGGTCGGTTCGAGTCGATGGAAAGCGGCAGTTGCCCTGGTGCCGAGAGTCGCGGCTCGACGAGAGCGACGGGCTGCAAGTTTGGGTTGACACTCGTGCGACGACCAATGTGCACCGCGCCAGCCGGTTCTGCCACCGGTTTTCGTTTTTGCCGCGTGGCGGCGGGCATTCGGCGGAAGATCCAGTCGCTGATCAGCTGCTGATCAACCGCGCCCGAGAAAATGCTCGTCCAGTGCGTGCACGAGAACTACAAGTGCTGAGCCGTGTGAGTGAAAAGTCGTATGAGCTTTCGGCATTTGCGCCAGCGGAAACGCTAAGTGGGTTTGATCCCACGGGACAACCTCGGTTGGGATTTACTTATGCCGTCCTCGACCGTGAGCGTGGGCTGCAGACGTTTTCGGCCGGGACCGGATTTCCCTATGAGGAAGACCCTAGCTGTTGGGCTGAAGTGCACTTGGTCCCCTAAGGTGAGTCTCCCTTAAGTCTTGCTGGAAACAAGCAACCGGCGGGCAGCTTGGGCGCGCTGGGCCGCATCTTCGGCAGTGTCGGCCAGTACGGTTAAATGGCCCATTTTCCGGCCGGGCCGCGGCTGAGCTTTCCCGTAGAGGTGCAATCGTACATGTGGGTCGGCTAGCACCGATCGCCAGCACGGTTCGCCGGTTTGCCAAAGATCGCCGAGCAAATTGACCATTGCGGCCGCCGAGATCGGCTCGGTCGATCCGAGCGGCAGTCCACAGATCGCGCGGACTTGCTGTTCGAATTGTGAGGTGGTCGATGCATCGATCGTCAGGTGGCCAGAGTTGTGTGGGCGGGGGGCGATTTCGTTGACCAGCAGTCGGCCCCCCTTGGTAAGAAAAAACTCCACGCAGGCAAAGCCGACCAAGTCGAGAGCTGTGGCGATCTTGCGACCGATCTCTAGCGCCGCTTCAGCACACGATTCCAACTCAGCCAGCGGAAATGTCGAAATGTCGAGAATGTGATTCTCGTGATCGTTGGCGATCGGCCCATGCACAGCCAATTCGCCTGACGGCGAACGGGCAACAAGTACCGAGAGTTCGCACTGATAATCGATCCAGCCTTCCAAAATGGCCGGCTGACGGCCGATGCGATCCCAGGCGGCATCAGCCGCGCTAACTGCTTTGGGATCTCCCTTTGGGCTCGCGTGAACAACGGTTTGGCCCTTGCCGTCGTAGCCGGAGTCGGCCGTCTTAAGCACTGCTGGCAGCCCGATCTGGTTGATCGCTACCGCCAGCTGAGCGCGCGTTGTCACGTCAGCGAAGGGCGCACAGTCAATCCCCATGTCTTCCAGGAATCGCTTTTCGCGGAGGCGATTTTGAGCAATGTGCAGCACGTGGCCCGAGGGCCTGACCGGCGCATACTGGGCGACAGTGTCAGCGGCGGCGGTCGAGATGTTTTCGAATTCGAGCGTGACGACTGCGACCGATTGCGCAAACTTGGTTAGAGCGGCAATGTCACTGTAAGCGGCAACGGTCTGCTGATTTGCGACCTGACCTGCGGGGCTATCTTCGTTGGGCGAGTAGACATGCACACGGTAACCGAGCCGCGCTGCCGCCTGGGCGAACATGCGTCCCAGTTGGCCGCTGCCTAAGATGCCAAGCGTTGCCCCTGGAAGAATTACGTCGGGGCAGATTGCTGGGGGAGAGACTGGTCGTGCGTCGTGCGTCATAAGGCTACGAAAGCGAGTCGTTCCTGACAGTTTTAGCTTGCTGTTGATGAAAAGCATGTAATTGATCTCGCAACTCCCCTTGGCTGTTTGCCAAGATGCGAATCGCGAGCAGCGCTGCGTTTTTCGCGCCGGCCGTGCCGATAGCTAAAGTGCCGACCGGTACACCGCCAGGCATCTGCACGATCGACAGCAGCGAATCGATGCCTTTGAGCGCACGGCTCTCGACTGGCACGCCTAAGACGGGCAATACGGTCATCGAGGCGACCATGCCCGGCAGGTGGGCTGCGCCGCCAGCACCAGCGATGATCACCTGCAGCCCCCGTTTTTCGGCTGATTCGGCGTACTCAGTCATCCATTGCGGAGTCCGGTGAGCTGAGACAATTCGGCATTCGCGGGCGACGCCGAATTCGTCGAGCAACTCGGCGGCGATGCGCATCGTCTCCCAATCGCTCTTGCTGCCCATGATCACGCTAACCGTCGGTGCGGAATTGTCGGACATAGGGGAAAGATTCCTCAGGCAAGGCAAGGGCGTAGCAGCGGCTTATTTTCTGCCGGGCAGCAGCGATTGTCAACGAGCCCGCACGGCGGTGCCGTCGGCCACATCGTCGCCGGGATGAACTACGACCTTGTCTGCGCGGCTGAGCCCCTCAATCACTTCAGCCTCCAGGCCATTTTGCATGCCGAGTCGGACAACGGTTTGGCGAGCCGTGCCGTCGATAACTCGAAAAACGGCCCAATCGTCGCCGACACGGAACAGGGCGCTGGTAGGAGTTTTGAGTACGTCGGTCGCTTCGGCGACGATAATGCGTGCCTCGACGCGAAACCCGTCGCCCAGCGCCCTGCGATCTTGGGGCGGATCGACCAAATCGACGATCGTATTGACGCGTTGTTCTTCGACCCCCAGAGTCGAAACTTTGGTGAACGCCGAGGGCTCAACCAGCCGCACACGGCCTTGCAACGTTTTTTCGCCACCCCAATGTTCCAGGAGGACATGCGCCCCAGGGCGGATTTTCACTGCGTCTCGGGAGAGAACGTCGATTTCTACTTCGAGGTCGGAGGGGTCACCCAACTCGAGCAGCGATGTTCCACTGCTGACCACGGCACTGCTCTCTTGAAACACCCGCAGGATGCGCCCATCGATGGGTGAACGGATGGTGAAGTCCCAGTTGCCGTTCGTGGTTTTTTCTTGGTCGCCGCCGGGGACCGAACGCATTAAGGCAGCCCGCGCCTGGTCGAGTTCGAATTTGGCAATCTCTTGATTATGGCGAGCCGAACGTAATTGGGCGGTAGCTGTCCGATAAGCTAGGAGTTTGCTTTCGACGTCGCTGTTGGAGACCGATTGTGGGCTTTTGCTGTTGGCGGCGCGGACGCGAGCCAGCTCTCCTTCGGCAAATTCTTGAGCGGCGATCAACTCCTCGAGCGTGGGCTCCATGCGTTTCAAAGCCGACTCGGCCGCTTTGACGCTTGCCTCTGCCTGGGCGATGGAACGGGCATCGAGTAATTCGGGATCGCGCGGTTCGATGGTGGCCAGCAGAGTATCGCCCGCCTCGACTTCGTCGCCCGGCTCGAGGCTGATCCGCAACAAACGGCCAGCCAACGGAGTTGAGACGACGTATTTTTCGCGAATCCGCGTCTTTCCATCTTGATCGACAGTGACGCGGATCGAGCCTTCCCGGAGGGTCGCCAAATCGACCTCAACTGGAGCAGGGATCAACCCATAGACGATCGCGCCGACGACGCCCCCCACGAATAAGACAGTAATCAGACGACGGAAGAGGGCTTTCATGGTTTCAGGTTACTCACGAGATTTTAAAACTGCGACTAAATCAAGCTCATCAAGCCGACGACGGACGATCAGCCCCGACAGAGTCGCCGCGACCAACACGACCGCAGCAGCAAAAGCATAAGTCTGTTGGCTGATCACTAGGGGGAAGCGAAACAATTCTTGATCGAA
>Ga0310121_10001568_pt1 | contig 23116 bp, 17 predicted proteins | sample CB27_Tmax_986_MG_FD_203504 | JGI IMG/M metagenome (GOLD analysis project Ga0310121, IMG submission 203504) | Marine microbial communities from Western Arctic Ocean, Canada - CB27_Tmax_986 | ecosystem: Environmental > Aquatic > Marine > Oceanic | place: Canada: Western Arctic Ocean | collected...
TACCTGGTCAATGCGCAGTCGTTTGGCGATCTGACGCTGCCGTACGAGATCGAGGAGGGGATCGGCCTTCTAGAGGCGTTCCCGATCGAGCGCCTGCGACTGCTGGACTACGAGGAGATCGTGCTAAACGACAACATCGTCATCGTCGCGGACGAGTCCATTTACGCCGATCCGCGCGAGGTGGAGTAGCCGCTTACTGGCCGCGCGGGGTGAGCAGGACGACGGGGATGCGTCGCTCGGTGCGTTTCACGTACTCGTCGTAGGTGGGGTAGATCGCGGTCAGTTCGGGCCAGAGCCGATCGTGGTCGGCCTGGCTTGCCTCCGCCGCGGCTACCGCTGTTGAGTCGCCGCGAATCTCGATCGAGGCGTTGGGCTCGGCTTGGAGGTTGAGCCACCAGACCGGCAGCGCATCAGAGCCGGCGCGGGAGGCGACGATGGCGTACTTGCCATCGTCCTCGACAAAGATCAGCGGCACCCGGCGCTGCTTGCCGCTCTTGCGTCCCGTCGTGGTCAGGACGAGGAAGTGGGCGCTGCCGGGCAGGCGGCCACGGGTCAGGCGCAGCAGACCGCCGTGGATCGTGCTGAAGAGGATGCGCACCAGCCGGATCTCGAAGAAGCGTGCCACCATCTCGACCCCCAATCGGCGTCGACAGGCGGAGCCTGTCGGGCGAAACCTAGCCGAAACCTGCGCGACATCTGCCGTTCATCTCGCCGTAATTCGGCTGAAACCTCCCGAGACGGAGGTGTGCGTACGGTCGATTCCAACATCTGGGACCAACTCAACCGTCCCTAGCGAGAAGGACTCGGAATGGTTTCAGCGAGTTATCTGAGTAAGGCGGGCATCGGCCTGGCCATGGGCCTCCTGGTTGGTGTGCTGGCGGCCGGCGGGATCGCGTTCGCGCAGGAGGCGGACGACGCGGCGGCCGCGCTAGCCGACTTGATCTCGGCGGTCGACACGTTCTGGCTATTGATGGCCGGATTCCTGGTCTTCTTCATGCAGGCCGGGTTCGGTTTGCTGGAAGCGGGCTTCGTCCGGGTCAAGAACACGACCAACATCCTGATGAAGAACGTGATGGACGCCTCGCTCGGGATCCTCGCCTATTGGGCGATCGGATTCGGATTGGCCTACGGCACGGCGGGCTCGTTCGTCGGTTTCGACAAGTTCTTCGTGACGGGCGCATCGACGGGCGACGCCGGAGCGGCCTTCGGGGTGCTGGGTGAGGTCCCGCTGTTCGCGACGTTCTTCTTCCAGTGGGCCTTCGCGGCGACGGCGGCGACGATCGTCTCGGGCGCGATGGCCGAACGCACGAAGTTCAGCGCCTACCTTTTCTACACGGTCTTCATCACCGGGATCATTTACCCGGTGGTCTCGCACTGGGTTTGGGGCGGGGGCTGGCTGTCGGACATCGGCGCCAACGGATTCCTCGACTTCGCGGGCTCCACGGTGGTGCACTCGGTGGGCGCGTGGGCGGCCTTGATGGGCGCAATCCTGGTTGGTCCGCGAATCGGCAAGTTCGGGGCGAAGGGAGAAGTGCACGCAATCCCAGGGCACAGCATGCCGCTAGCGGCGCTCGGCACGCTGATCCTGTGGTTCGGCTGGTTCGGATTCAACCCCGGCAGCACGTTGGGTTTGAGCGGCGGGGGCGCGTCGTTGGCAGCCTTTGTGGCGGTCAACACGACGTTGGCCGCCGGAGCGGGCGCGGTGACCGCGATGGCGATCTCTCACCTGCGCTACGGCAAGACCGACTTGGGTTTGACGCTCAACGGCACCCTGGCCGGCCTGGTGGCGGTGACGGCACCGGTTGGCTTCGTTGACCCCTACGCCGCGGTCATCATCGGGGCGGTCGGGGGAGCGATCGTGGTCTTCTCAGTCGCGATGTTCGACCGTTTGCGGATCGACGACCCGGTGGGGGCGATCTCCGTGCACGGCATCGTGGGCGTCTGGGGCACGCTCTCGGTGGGGCTGTTCGCCACGGAGGAGCTCGTGGGCGGCGGCACGGCGGGCCTCTTCACGGGCGGCGGGATCGAACAGCTCGGCGTGCAGATCGTCGGCATTCTAGCCGTCTTCGCCTGGGTCGTCGTGACCTCCGGCGCGCTCTTCATGCTGATCAAGTACACGATCGGGCTGCGCGTCAGCGAGGCCGAGGAGCTGGCCGGACTCGACGTGCAGGAGCACGGGATCGGCGCTTACCCGGAGTTCAACGTGGCGCCGCCCGGCGCCGCGGTGGAGACCTCGGCGGGCGAGGCGGTCACCGCACCAACTGCGTCGGATGGGGGAGACTAGCGAGGATCCAATGGGTCGAATGCAGCTCTCGCCGCGCCGGCTCCAGGCCAGCGCGGCGGAGGCGGAGAAGGACAAGCAACCATGAAAATGATTATCGCGATCATCCGGCCGGAGCGGCTCGACATCGTGCGACACGCTCTGGAGGAGATCGGCATCGTCAGCATGACGATCAGCGAGGTGCGCGGTCGCGGCGCCCAAAAGGGCGTGACGCAGGAGTACCGCGGCCAGCCGGTGACGGTGAACTACCTGCCCAAGGTGAAGATCGAGCTGGTGGTCAACACGACCCCAGTGGACGACGTGATTGAGGCGATCGTCGAGAACGCCGGCAGCGGCAAGATCGGCGACGGCAAGATCTTCGTGCTGCCGGTGGAGGACGCGGTACGCGTGCGGACCCGCGAGCGGGGGCCTGCCGCGGTCTAAAGCGCGCTGTTTCGGCGCACGCCGAGCGCGGCGCCCCCCTTCGAAGGGATCGGTTGAGTGGCCGTGGGGCTCGCCTTCGGGCGGCCCCGCGGTCGCGTTTCTGTTGGCGCCAGCGTGGTTGTGACAGCCGCAGGATCCATCTTTTCCACGGGGGTTGTCCACGGGATCCACGATCCGAGCGAGGCGAGTCGTGCTGGCAGTCACGGCGTCGGGGCGCTCCGTATGATGCAGGCATGGCCTTCCGAGTCGAGAGTCTGCCCAGTCTGGAAGCGGTCGAGGAACGGCTGAGCGCCGCGGTGGCGGCACTGCAGCGATCGCCGCTGGACCGAGTCAATGTGCTGGTGGGCTCCAACCTGCAGCGGATCTACCTGCGCCGCCGCATCGCGGAGCAGCTCGCCTTCAGCGCCAACGTGCGCTTCCATACGCCGCTGGACCTGGCGGAGGCGATCCGCGAACGCTCGGCGATCGAGGCGCGGCATCCGCTGCCCGAAGGGGCTGAGCCGATCCTGCTCGACGGGATCATCCGCGAGTTGCGCGGCGAGGGTTCGGTGGCGCGGCTGGATCCGGACGTGCGGGGTGTGCCCGCGGCCGTGTCGGGATCGCTGACGGATCTGCGCGAAGCTCAACTCGACCCCGGGGCGTTCCACGCCCTGCTGGCGATCGAGGACGACCGCAAGCTGACGGAACTAGCGCTGATCTACGACCGCTTCATCAAGCGGATGGAGCGCTTCCATGACCGCACGGGCGCTTATCTGGACGCGCTGGCGGCGCCGGACGATGTCATTTCCGCCGCCTTGGGGGGGCAGCCCCTGTTAGTCACTGGGCTGTACGACGCACCCGCGGTGCAGGCGGCACTGATCGCGCGGGTGGCGAGCGTGATCGACACCCGCGTGCTGCTGGTCGCAGCCAAGGAACCGCAGTTCAACTTCGTGCGCGCCTTCCGCGACGAACTGGTCGAGCGGGGCGCGACGGCGATCGACTCCAGCGACGAGCTGTCGGCTGCCGAGCCGGGGCTCGACTCCAGCCTCGATGCCCGGCTGCGACCGTGGTACTTCAGCGCGCCAACGCGGCAGGCGGAGGCAGAGGAGGTGGTGCGTCGCGCGCTCTGGCTGGCGCGCGAGCACGAGGTGCCGTTCGATCAGATGGCCGTGTTGCATCGGCTCGACCACGCCACCGACGATGTGCTCGCGGCAGCCTTCGAACGGGCGGGGATCCCGGTCTACCGGGCGTCGGGCCGACCGCTGCGGCACTCGTCGGTGGGGAGAGCAGCGCTGGTCCTGCTGGAGCTGATGTTGGGCGAGCCGCAGCGGCATCGGCTGCTGGAGTTCATCGGCAATCCCAGCTTGCGGCCATCGCTCACGCTCGGAGGGGATCAAGCCAGCGCGAGTGGCATTCAGCCGAAGCCGCTGCTCTGGGAACGAGTCAGCAAGCAAGCCGGGATGGTCGCAGGCTGGCAACGCTTCCTGGATCAACTCGACGCGCATATCGAAGAGCGACGGCGTGACGATCATCCCAGCCGCGACTACGCAATGGATACGACGAGCGAACTGCGCGTCGTGGTGGCCGATCTGGCGGAGCGGGTGGGCGCGGTCGACGGACTCGACACATGGTCGGGATTTTCCACCTGGCTGCTGGAACTGCTGGACGTCTACTTGCTGCCGCCGACCGACCAGCGGCCGGACGGTCGTCATGATCCGGGGGTCACGTTGCGGGACCGGATCGAGGCGCTCTCCCATCTCGACTCCGCCGGTGTGCCGGTCGACAGCGAGAGTTTCGGCCTAGCGGCGGAGCAGGCGATCCGGCGGGCAGTGGTGAACGACCGGCCGCCGCTGAGCCAGGGCGTGTTTGTGGGCAATGTGGGCGCGGCGCGATCCCTGCGCTTCGAGGCGGTCTTCCTGGTCGAGTGTGCGGAGCGAATCTTCCCGCCGCTGGTGCGACAGGACCCGCTGCTGCTGGACACGGAGCGGGAACAGATCAACGCGCGCGCCGGACGGGCGGCGCTGCCGTTGAAGCGGGACCGGCTATCCGAGGAGGAGATGCTGTTCCAGCTGGTGTTGCAGTCGGCGAGACGCTTCTTGACGATCTCGTGGGCGCGACGCACGAACACAACGGGCGCACCGCGGCTGCCCAGTTCGTATCTGCTGCGTTCGATTCCGGGGCACGCCGAGGAACTGGCGCGGGTGGAGGATCTGTTCGAGAGCGGCGAGATCCACAAGCTCGCGACTCGGCTGGCAGGGGCCGGACCGACGGTGGAGCAGATCACGGCCGGCGATTGGGATCGAGCGACGGAGGCGCTGGACGAGTCCGACCTGCGGCTGGCGATCCTGGAATCGACGCCGCGCACGGCGCGCGATCTGATCTCGCAGCTGTGGGACGGCTACGAGCGCTGGAATTTGGCGCGGCATGCACGGTCGGCGACGAGGTTCGGAGAGTGGGACGGGATCATCCCCGTGGAGGCGATCGGCGACCAGCCGCTCGAGCGGCGCATGTCGCCGACGGCGCTGGAGACGTACGCGACGTGCCCCTACCGCTATTTCGTGAGGCAGCTGTTGCACGTACGGGCCATCTCCGAGCCGGGCGAGGCGTTGCAGATGTCGCCGCTCGACCGTGGGTCGATGGTCCACCGCATCCTGGAGGACTGGGTGCGGGAGGGCATTGCGAGCAAGGATTGGGCGACGTACGTGGAGGACAGCGAGCGGCTGTTTGCGATCGCGGAGGAGTCGTTCGAGAGCTGGGGCCACGGGGGATTGTCGGGGCTGCCAGCGACGTGGGCAATCGTGCGGGCGGAGGTGCGCGCGGACCTGGAGGAGTTGGTACGTCGGGAGCAGGTGAAGGCACGGGAGGGAACCGTGCCGGTCACGGTGGAGGACGACTTTGGCTTCGCGCGCGACGTGGAGCTGGAGCTGCCGGACGGGACGCGGCTCAAGATCTACGGGCGGATCGACCGAGTCGACCGCGACGCGGAGGGGCGGCTAACGGCCGTCGACTACAAGACCGGCAAGGCGTTCAAGAAGGCGGAGTCGTACAAGAACGGGTCGGCGCTGCAACTGCCGCTCTACATCCACGGCGTGGCCGACAAGTACGGCGTGCCTCGCGACGAGGTGGCGGCGGAGTACTGGTACGCCACGCACAAGGGGGGCTTCGAGCAGAGCGGGCTGCGCGGCGTCGATGTGTTCCACGACGATGTGCTGTGGACGACGTTGGACACGATCGTGCGCGGGATCCGCGGCGGGGTGTTCCCGCCCTACGCGGGCAAGAGACAGGGTCAGCGTGAGCGGCCCAACTGCACGTTCTGCGACTACTTCGATGTCTGTACGACGGATGTACACCGTCGCTTCGATCACAAGCTGGCGGGCGACATGGACACGGTGCGCGACTTCCTCGTACTGCAGGGGCGGTCATGACGAGCGACGCCACGACCAGCGGCGGGGTCGCCCAGCCTTCCGACCGGGCCACGCGCGATCGGGCGATGACGGGGCTGGATACCTCGGTCTTCTTGCAGGCTGGGGCGGGGACCGGGAAGACGTCGGTGTTGGTGGGGCGAGTCGTGGAGGCGGTGCGCACGGGGCGAGCGGCGCTGCGCGAGATCGTCGCGATCACCTTCACGGAGAAGGCGGCGGGGGAGTTGCGCGACCGCGTGCGGCGCGAGCTCTACGAGGCCCAGCGCGAGGCGGACGACGACCTGCGCGAGGAGGAGGCCGAGCGCCTGACGCTGGCGCTGCACGAAGTCGACGCGGCGCACATCGAGACGATCCACGCCTTCGCCTCCAGCCTCTTGCGCGAGCGGCCGTTGGAAGCGGGGCTGGACCCCAACTTCCAGGTGCTGGACGCGGTCAGCGAGCAACTGGACTTTGAGGAGTCGTGGCAGAACTGGCTCTGGTCGGAGGAGGAGGGCGCGGCGCGACCGCGGATCGAACGCTGCCTGCGGCTGGGGCTGAGCCTGGACCATCTGCAAGCGCTGGCGCACACGATCACGGAGTTCCGCGAGCTGAATTCGCGTCAGGAGGCTCCGGCGGTGACTGCGGCGTCGACGATCTGGGAAGCGGAGCGGGCGGCGGCGGGGCAGTTGATCGGCTTGGCGGAGCAGGTCTCGGACGCGGTCGAACGGGATATCTCCACGCTCGTGCACACGCTGGACGAGCTGGAATCGCTGCCGCTGGAGGCGCTGGAGGCGGGCCTGGTGGGCCTCAAGCTGCCGGTCGTGCGGGCGGGGCGCAATCCGGGCGAGCCGCGCGTGCGCTGCGCCGACGCGGTGGAGCGATTCCGCGAGGCGCATCTGGAGTACGTCGAGCGCGTACGGGTTCAGGCGCTGGCGGAGTTCATCGAGGTCGTGGCGGACTTCGTGGAGCGAGCGGCGCTGGAACGTCGACGGCAGGGACGGTTGAGCTTCCAGGATCTGCTGATCGAGGCGCGGGCGCTGCTCGATCAGCAGCGCGTACGGCGCTACTTCCGGGCGCGCTACAAGTTCTTGCTGATCGACGAGTTCCAGGACACCGACCCGCTGCAAGCGGAGATCGTGATGCTGCTGGCAGCGCGCAACGACCCGGCCAACTGGCGCGAGGCGGAGCTGGAGCCGGGGCGGCTGTTCATCGTGGGCGACCCCAAGCAGTCGATCTATCGCTTCCGGCGAGCCGACATCGACATGTACGCCGACGTGCTGCGGCTATTCAAGGCGGAACACGAGAGCAGCGGCCAGGCTGAGGTGGCGCACTTAGACGTCAACTTTCGCTCTCGGCCGGAACTGGTGGAGTGGCACAACCATGTCTTCGAGGCGCTGATTCGGCCCAATGCCGAGTTCGTCAACGCGCAGCCCGAGTACCACCCGCTGGCTCCGTTCCGCACCGACGACGGCCCGGCGGTGCTGACGCTCTTGCCCAACCGCGGCATCGCCTGGGCGCGCATCGGCGAGGCGCGCCAGGACGAGGCGCAGGCCGTCGCACGCTGGATCCGGACGGTGCGGGATAGTGACCAACTCGCGGTAAAGGTGGTGGATCCGGAGGGAGGAGAGGCGCGGCGGCCCGACTATCGCGACATCTGCTTGCTGGTGCGCAACCGCACCAATATCGAGATGTATACGGAGGCGCTGGCGGCGGCGGGAGTGCCGTTCCATCTCGACAGCGGACGCGGATTCTTCCTCCAGCAGGAGATCCGCGACGCGGGGGTGATCCTGCGGGCGATGGATGATCCGTCGGACGAGGTGGCGGTGGTGTCGGCGCTGAAGAGCGCGCCGTACTCGGCATCGGACACGGAGCTGCTGGCGTTCGCGAACGCGGGCGGCAAGTTCCAGCTGCGCGCCGGCGCGGTGCCGGACGACTACGAGGGAGCGCTGCGTCCCGCCTTCGAACAACTGCTCGGCCTGGCGGCGGAGCAGGCGGAACGATCGCTGCCGGCCTTCGTCGACCGGGTGCTGCGGGCGACGCATCTGGCCGAGATCCAGTTGGCGCGGACCGACGGCGTGCAGCGCGCGGCCAACTTGCAAATCATCGTGCAGCGGGCAGCGGACTTCGCCGCCAACGACGTCGATTCGCTGCGGCCATTCGTGCGCTGGCTGGGGCAGCAGACGCGGACGGACCTCGCCGAGGCGGAGTCACCGGTGACGGAGATCGAGGACGACGTGGTTCGGATCCTGACGATCCACCAGGCGAAGGGGCTGGAGTTTCCGATCGTGGTGATGCCGAAGATGGCGTCGGAGCGCTGGAGTGAGCGGGCGATCTCCGTGGTCGACCGCGAGGCGGATCGAATCGACTTCCAGATCGGGCGGGCGGAGCAGCGCTTCAAGACGCCGGGCTACGCGGCAGCGCATCAACGCCAGGAGGTGTACGAGGACGCCGAAGAGCGTCGATTGTTCTACGTCGCGGCGACGCGAGCGCGCGACTGGCTGGTGCTGCCCGCCTTCTTCACGGAACGCACGCGGGGCTATCACGACCTGCTGGACGAGGCGCTGCCGGGCTGGCTGAGCCTGCCCGAGAAGGGAATCGGGCCGGGCTCGGTGAGTTACCGCGTAGAACAACTGGCGCATGTGCCGCATCAGGAGCCGGAGCTGATCCGGCCCGACGTCGCAGCGCTATCGAAGCGCTGGCGGGAGTTGCACGACCTGGCCCTGGAAGAGGGCCAGCCTCGACGCGAGGTGGTGGCGCCGTCGTCGTTGGGGCACGATGAGCCAAAGCTGCCCCGCGAGACGGAGCCGCTGGACCGCAGCGCGGAGGCCGTCGATCGGGGGGCGTCGAGCGACTCCGGGGACTCGCTGGGCGGGACCGACGCGGGCGTCACGTTGCGCAGCGCGCTGCGTTTCGTGCCCGGCGGAAGCGACGGCCGGGAGCGAGGCTCGGCGGTGCACGACGCGCTGTTCCTGGCCGACTTCGATGATTGGGAGGCGACCGAGAACGCGGCGCAGCGCGTCTTCACGGAGCAGGGCCTGGGCGACGACGCCGAGGAGTTGCTACGGCACGTGCGTCGCGCGTTCAAGTCGGAGCTGGGGGATGCGGTGCGATCGGCGGCGCGGGTGGAGCGGGAGTTGCCGCTGGTGGCGGTGGAGAGCGATCGGATCATGGAGGGGTACGTCGATTTGGCCTACCTGCCGGAGGGGGCGGAGGCCGACGGGGGCTGGGTCCTGGTGGACTACAAGACGGACCAGGATGCGAGCGTCGAGACGCGGGCGGCGTACGAGGAGCAGGTGCGCGCGTACGCGCGGATGTTTGCGAGCACGGGTGTAGGGGTTGAGGCGGCGTATCTGTTGTTCACGACGTCGGGTGACGCGTGGCCGGTCGAGTTGGGATAGACGCCGCCGAACTACGAGATGCCTGCGGCCTTCCCGATTCGCTCCAGATTCTCCAGAGCCTGAGGACCGTCGCCAAGGATCCCTACTCCCCACCCGAGGGCACCGCCGAGGTGAAAACGCTGCTCTGAGCGACCCACCTGCTAAGCGAAACACCATCCGACCGTTACTGCGCAAGACATCGAGCTCGCCCGTGGCCGACACCTGAGCACTGAGGATAGTCTTGAGTTCATCAAGCCCAGGGAGCACAGCGTCCTCGAGGAACCCAACTCCCGCCTCTCCGAGTTCCTCGCGGTGCGCGTCCACATCCGTGTGGACTCGGTCTGTTAACTCCTGAAGGATCCCAAGCGCTTCGTCGTTCTGCTCCTGATCGGGAATCAGGCGGAGTTCAGGGAGCGGCGAGTCTTCCGCCTCAGGTGTCGCCTCCTCATCGTCTTTGCCTGCATCGTGTACTTCGAACGGCAGCGCATCGAGCTTGTCCCGATAAGTTTCGCGCCTAGCGTTCGCTTGATTCTGGGCGCGCTCCACGAGGGCAGTCATCTGATCTTTGAGTGACTCCGAACGGGCGAGGATCTCTGCATCGCGGAGGGTGCAATTCCGCCGAAACTCCTCCACGGTCCGTCCGATCTCACCGGGGGAAGCGGAGTCGAAAGACACGACTCCATCGGCCCCGTACCGAAGCGGAGCCGGCTCCTCATAAAACGTTGACGGCTGCAGCGCGAAGTACCGCTCGACGATCGGATGATCTGTCCGGATGCGGACAAGCAGATCGCGCTCGATCTTGGTGCCAGGTTGGACTTCGATGCTCACGTCATCGCTCGTGATTTCACGTCCTAGCGGCGGGATGTAATGCCGAGCGTGAGCGTCCGCGGTGTATCTAGCGACATCGAGCGCGATCAGGTCTTCCTCCGGGAGGTCGGTAAGTTCCTTGCTCAGGGTCTCCAGAACGATTTCCGGATAGTAAAGCTGAAGATTTTGCACGCACGCAGGTTACAACGGCTCCCCTCGGATTAATCCGCTAGGGAAGCTTGGACCCGGTGTCTTCGGGGCCTCGCCTCTGCGACTGAGTCCTAGCCTAAGGAATGCGGCGGGAGGCCGTGGCCGCGGAGGTGCCCGCGATCCGACCGAAGACGGCGCCGGCCATGAGACCCGAACCGCCGGCGTAGTTGTTGTAGAAGAGGCCGCCGACGAGCTCCCCCGCGGCGTAGAGGCCGTCGATGGGGCGCTCCTCGGTGTCGATCACCTGGCCGCTGGCGGCGTCGATCTTGAGGCCGCCGAAAGTGAAGGTGACACCGCAAGTGACGGCGAAGCCGAGGTAGGGGGGTGAGTCGAGGGGGAGGGCCCAGTTGGACTTGGGCGGTTCTATGCCCTCGGTGTGGAGGCCGTCGAGGGTGGAGGGGTTGAACGGGCCGTCGACGCAAGCCTGGTTGTAGGCCTCGACGGTGGCGACAAGGCCGTCCTGATCGATGCCGAGCTGGTCGGCGAGCTCGGGGATCGTGTTCGCCTCGGCCTTGGTGACCTGGCGGATGCGGTACTCGTCGCGCAGGAGCGGCTCGGTCTTCTGGTCGAAGAGCTGGAAGGCGACGCGCTGGGGCTGGGCCAGGATCTCGCGGCCGTACTTGGCGTAGGTGTAATTGCGGATGTCAGCGCCCTCATCGACGAAGCGCTGGCCGTCGACGTTGACGATCAGGCCGTAGGGGTAGGAGTGCTTCTGGTAGAGGTCGGTGATGGCGCGGTTGCCGAAGGGCGGGGCGTTGAGGTCCCAAGCGACAGCGTGTGCGCCGGACCAGTTGCCGAAGGGTTGCGCGCCGGCCTGGAGCGCGGCGGTGATGGCGTCGCCGGTGTTGAAGCGGGTGCCGCGCACCTTGGCCAGGTCCCAGCCCGGGCCGAGGTAGCGAGTGCGCATCTCGGCGTTGGCCTCGAAGCCGCCCGCGGCGAGCACGACGGCGTCGGCGGGTATCTCCTCGTCGCCGCTGGGGCCCCGCGCGAAGACGCCGACGACGGCGGGCCCGTCGAGCAGGAGGCGCATCAGCTTGGTCTCGTAGCGGATGTCGACGCCGGTCTTCTGCGCGACCTCGAATTCCTGGTCGGAGAGGCCCTTGCCACCGCCCACGGCCTCCACGATCAGGCCGCCGTAGAAGACGAGTTTTCCGTCGACTTCGTTGGCCTGGCGGCCGTACATCAGGACCCAGGCGACGCCGGAGTCGCGCAGCCACTCCATGGTTGGCAGGGCCTCGCGCACGAGGGTGTCGGCGAGGCGGTCGTCGGTCAGGCCATCGGTGACGCGGGCGAGGTCGGCGCGCATCTCGGCGGCGGGGTAGGCGCCGACGTCGATGCGGGCGAGTTCGTCGTCGGAGAGGTCGGGAATGACGCGCAGGATGGTGTCGATGCCGTCGTAGGGGAAGCGGAAGCCGCCGCCGGTGAAGTAGGTATTGCCGCCGCGCTCCGCTTCGGGGGCCTTCTCCAGCAGGGTGACGCGAGCACCGGCCTGCGCCGCGGCGACGGCGGCGGAGAGGGCGGCGTTGCCAGCTCCGACGACGATGACGTGGCGGTCGCTCGTGGAGGTCATCGCTGTCCTGTTCGTGCGCTACTAGCGCAACGCAAGATTGGGGTCTTTCTGGCGGGGCAGGTTGTACCAAGGCTCGTCGCAGAAGGCGAGGTCGTCTTCGCTCAACTCGATGTCTTGGTACGCCAGCGAGTCAACGACTTGCTCGGCTCGGCTGGCACCGACGATTGCGGAGGTGATGCCAGGCTGCTCGACACACCACGCGATGGCGGCATGGGTGAGGGAGATGTCGCGTTCGCTGAAATAGCTCTTGAGACGCTGGACCTCGTCGAACTGGACCTCGTCCCAGTAGCGGGCGCGGTAGCGGGGACCGGCGTCGCCTAGCGTGAAGCGAGTGCCATCCTGCAGGTCCTCGGTCGACTCGTACTTTCCGGTCAGGAAGCCACCGGCGAGCGGATTGTAGGCGATCGTGCCGACGCCCTCGGCGTCGCAGAGGGGCAGGATCTCACTCTCGATTTCGCGGTAAAGGATGTTGTAACGCGGCTGGTTGCAGTCGAAGCGGGCGAGGTTGAGCCGCTCGCTAACACCGAGCGCCTTGGCGAGTTCGTAGGCGCGGTAGTTGGAGGTGCCGACGTAGCGGACCTTGCCCTGACGGACGAGGTCGTCGAGCGCGGAGAGCGTCTCGTCGATCGGGGTGGCGGGATCGGGGGCATGCATCTGGTAGAGGTCGATGTGGTCGGTCTTGAGTCGACGCAGGCTGGCCTCGACGGCGGACATGATGTGGGCGCGGGAGAGTCCGACGTCGTTGGGGCCCGGGCCCATCGCGCCGCGGCACTTGGTGGCGAGCACAACGGAGTCGCGCGGCTTGCCGGCCAGCCAGTCGCCCACGATCTCCTCGGTCGTGCCGACTTGCGGCGCGCCGATCGGATAGACATCGGAGGTGTCGATGAAGTTGACGCCGCCGTCGTAGGCGGCGTCCATGATGCGGTTGGCTTCGTCCTGCTCGGTCTGGAAGCCGAAGGTCATGGTGCCGAGACAGATTTCGGAGACGCGCAGACCGGTGCGCCCCATGCGTCGATATTTGATGCCAGCACCTCCGCGCTCGATTTGTTCCCCGCGTTCGGGGGGGGGCCGACCTGCCAGGTTTCGACTCGTGACCGTGAGGCATGGTAGACGCGGCCACTGGTACCAACGAGCCCAGACGAGCGGCTATCCTCGCGCGCATGCACATTCTCATCATGACCGGCCTGACGATCGCGACATTGACCGACGAGCAACTGGCGTCGATACGGGAGGCGGCGGGCGCGGAGGCGGAGATCACCGTCGTGAACTCGGCGCAAGAGGCGCTGCCGTACGCGGGCGAGACGGACATTCTGTTCGGCGCCCTGAGCCAGGAGTTCTTCGCCGCCGCGCCGAACTTGCGCTGGGTGCACGCGATCGCGTCCGGCGTCGACGCGATGCTGTTCCCCGCTTTTCGCGACAGCGCGATCCCGCTGACCAGCGAAAAGGGGTTGGTGGGGCCGCATCTGGCCGACCACGCGATGGCGCTACTGCTGGCGTTGACGCGTCAGGTGGGGCAAGCGATCAAGGACGGCCCTCGCTCATGGGAGAATCGCGTCCAGTACCGCCAGATCGAGGTGGAGCTGTCCGGAATGACGATGGGGATCGTGGGCTTCGGCGGGACGGGGAAGGCGCTGGCACAGCGGGCGGCGGGCTTCGACATGAAGATTCGCGCTGTCGACCGGGACGCGGTCGACGGGACGCCGGAGGCGCCGCTGGTGCATACCTTGAGCGGTCTCCCGCGCTTGCTCGAAGAGTCGGATGTTGTCGCGATCTGCGCGCCGCTGACGAGCGAGACGGGCGGCATGTTCAACGACGAGCTTTTCGGTCAGATGAAGCGGGGCGCGATCCTGCTCAACGTGACGCGGGGCGAGATCACGGATGGGCCGGCGTTGGTGCGCGCGATCGAGTCGGGCCAGTTGGGCGGGGCGGGGTTGGACGTGCACCACACTGAGCCGCTACCGGCGGAGGACCCGCTGTGGGACTTCCCCAACGTGATGATGACGCCGCACACGGCCGGGGCGAGTCAGTTCCGGGCCGGGCGCAACGTGGAGCGCTTCGCGGGCAACGTGCGTCGATTCCGCAACGAACAGCCTCTGATCGGCCTGATCGACAAGCAGCTCGGCTACTGAATGCTCGTTCTCAGCCGGAGGGGGCGCCGCTGAGGTCGTCCCAGCCGTCGTCGTTCCAACGATCGAGGCTCCAGCCGCTGTCACGCCAGAGTTTGAGCGCGGCGGCGTGGAGGGTGGGGTTGGCGGCGATATAGGCGGGGGCGAAGGGGTCGGGCTTGTTGAAGACGAGCGGATCGCCGTCGAGGTCGGTCAGCGTGGCACCCGCGGCGAGGACGAGAGCGGCTCCGGCGGCGATGTCCCACTCCTTGCGTTGATTGATGGTGAAAAGGAGTCCACCGGTGCCGCGCGCCAGTAGCGCCATGCGGTAGGCGATGCTGCCGACGACAAGTGCGCGCGTACCTTCCGGCAAAGGCGGGATGCCGCCCCAGCGCCACTCGCCGCGCCCGAACAGGACCTGGGTCTCGGCCAGCGTGGGCACGGGGGAGAGCTCGGTCAGTTGCCCGTCGCCCACGGCAGCGGCGACCAATTCGTCCTGGGCGGGATTGTAGACGGCGCCAACGACAGGCGCTCCATCGACGACGAAACCGATGGAGACGGCGTACTCGGGCACGCCTTGCAGGAACTCGCGGGTGCCGTCGAGCGGATCGACGATCCAGACGCGGTCGGCCTTGAGGCGAGCGGGGTCGTCTTCTTGCTCCTCGGACAGGTAGGCGTCGCTGGGAAACGCGGCGCGGATCACGGTATGGATCGCTTCGTCGGCTTCGAGGTCGGCTTCGGAGACAAGCTCGCGGCCGCGTTCGGGGTTGGCTTTGTAGCCGTAGCGCACGCCGTCGTCGGCGAAGCGGCGCAGGATCTCGCCTGCGCTGCGGGCGGCTTCGGTGGCTGTGGCGAGTTCGTCGTGGAAGGGGGTGTCGCTGGGGGTGTGGGGAGGGCTCACGGGTGCATCATTGCAGGATGGGGGCGTTCGGGCTGCTGCACGACAGAGGCGCTGGTGTGAGGGGAACCCGGAGTCGGGCCGCTTGAAGCGGCCTCGTTCAACCAACCCTCCCGCCCGTAAGTAAGAGGTGTTTCAAGGGGGTTCACGGTATACCACCCGCAGAGGGCGCGCCCTCTGCGGGTGGTAGCAGCGTGGGGCGGCGCGCCTGACCGCGGCGCTGCGCCTGGTTTTGCGGGGCGCGAGAAGGCGGGCCCGCGAGCCCGCCTTACCCCGTTCTCTGGAGGAACGCTATTTCGACGCCTTGAGCTCGGCGACTTCGCTCTGCAGGTCGCTGACCTGGGCGGTGAGCGCTTCGACGGCGCTGCAGACGTCGCCGATGTCGGCGGAAGTGCCGGCCTCGCCCTTGAGCGCTTCGAAGCAGCCTTGGAGCATGCGGCCGCTGTCGTGCTCTTCGGCGACGTAACGGCCCAACAGGGCGCCAGTCTGAATGTCGATCGAGGTGTCGCCGAAGATGTCCTCGAAGGGGTTGGGACGGTCTTCGTCGGGGCCGTAGCTTTTGTAGCCGAGCGCCTCGAACTTCTCCAGATCGGAGGCATCCGACTGCACGCACTCCATCTTGCCGTCGAAGCTGGCGTCCGGGCGGTCCTGGACCTCGAAGCCCAATTCGCTCATCCGCTTCTCGAAAGCCCAAGCGTGCTCGGTTTCGCGGACGGCGACGGTGGTCAGGATCTCTTTGACAGCGTCGTTGCCGGTCTTGTCGGCCCAGGCCTTCAGATAGATCCCGGCGCGCCGTTCGCCGTTGGCGATTGCGTTCAGGGTTTTGAGGTACGTGGGTTTGTCGCTCATGGTTTCCCCTTGAGAACGCCAGGCTGTCGTTGGCGGCGCCGTCGTGTCGGTGTCTCAGTCGGTTTCACTGCGCGGCGGAGCGTAGCTGAATTTGCGCTGGGTTTCGTGCTTTGTATCACGAGACGTCCGGCGCGGATTGGGTCACGTATCGATCGGTACGGGGGCTCGTGATGCATCGAGGCGGTGGTGGCGGAAAGGATGTGAGTCGTGGCACTGCTGAGGAGACGGTCGCAGTCGGCGCAGACCGGGGTCTGCGAACACGAACTGCGCGACGCTCGTTGGGAGTCGATGGCGGACGCGGGCAACGAGAGCAAGATCGACCACTTCATCTGCCGCGCCTGCGGCCAGAAGCTGCCGAAGGACGCCCTGTCCGGCGCTGACGCGGATGAGAATCCTTAGGCGTCCACTTCCCCGCTCACAGATCAGCGAGAGGGCCCCTCACGGAGCCCTCTCTTCGTCTGGACGGCGTCGAGCACTGGTTGCAGCCGGTCCTCTAAACCTGGGATGCGCTACCTTCATCTGCGGCCTGCCGACTGTTTTCGCGGGCCCTCACCGAACGCACCCGGCCCGGCGACGAAGGAGCAAGACGGCATGGCAGAGCTGAGCGGCGCACAGATCATCGCGAAGAGCCTGAAGACACAGGGCGTGGACCACATGTTCGGCGTGGTTGGCGTTCCGGTGATCCCGATCGCGATCGAGGCGCAAAAGGAAGGCATCAACTATGTCGGCGTGCGGCACGAACAGGCGGCGGCCTTCGCGGCGCAGGCGGTGTCGTACATCAACGGTCGCATCTCGGCGGCGCTGGTGGTCTCCGGCCCGGGCATGACGAACGCGATCAGCGCGCTAGGTAACGCCGAGGCGAACTGCTGGCCGATGATTCTGCTGGGCGGCGCGAGCAACCTGGCGCTGGCCAACCGCGGCGACTTTCAGGTGGCGCCACAGGTGGAGGCCGCGCGGCCGTTCGTGAAGTACTCAGCCCAGTGCAACGACCCGCGCACGATCCCGATCTTCATCGCGACCGCGGTCCGGGAGGCGATCAGCGGCCGCCCCGGCCCTGTCTACGTGGACCTGCCGGGGGATGTGATCGATGGCAAGGTCGATGAGGAAGAGGTGCAGTGGGAGCCGCGCGTGGCGGACCCGCATCGCTCCAAAGTGGCCGAGGAAGACATCAGCGCGGCCCTAGAGGCCCTGAAGAGCGCCTCCAACCCGCTGATCATTGTGGGCAAAGGCGCGGCCTGGGCGCAGGCTGAGGATCAGGTGCGGGAGTTCATCGACAAGACCCAGATTCCGTTCATCCCGACGCCGATGGGCAAGGGCGTCGTGCCGGACGACCACCCCTTGAATATGTCGGCGGCGCGCACCAATGCGCTGCGGCAGTGCGATGTGGTCTTCACGATCGGCGCGCGCTTCAACTGGATCCTGCACTTCGGCAAGGCCCCGCGCTGGCGGGAGGACTTGCGGGTCGTGCAGTTGGACATCGAGCCGGAGGAGATCGGCACCAACATCCCGACAGAGGCGCCGCTGCTAGGCGACGCGCAGGCGGTGATGGGCCAGCTCAACACGGCGCTGGACGCGAACCCCTGGGAGTTCAGCGACGACTCGGAGTGGGTGGAGTCGTTGCGAGCCGAGACGGAAGAGAAGCGGGTGCGCAACGAGGAGTCGTACGCCTCCGAGGACGTGCCGATGGGCTACTACCGACCGCTCAAGATCCTGGACGACGCGCTGCCGAAGGACGCGATCTTCGTCTGCGAGGGCGAGAACACGATGGGCGTCGCGCGCACAGTGATTAATTCGCACGCGGCGCGGGCGCGGCTGGACGCCGGGACCTGGGGCACGATGGGCGTGGGCCCGGGCTTCGCTTTGGGGGCGGCCGTGGCCAACCCCGGCAAGCGCGTGCTGGCGCTGGAGGGCGACGCGGCGTTCGGCTTCGGTCCGGCCGAGGTGGAGACGTCAGTGCGGCATCGACTGCCAATCACGTGGGTGATCTTCAACAACAACGGCATCGGTGGCGGGCTGGACGAGATCGACTACAGCAAGCCGATCCCGCCCAGCATCCTCACGCCGGACGTGCACTACGAGAAGATCGGCGAAGCGTTCGGCGCGCCGGGCTTCTACTGCGAGACGCCGGAAGAGGTGGAGAAGGCGATCGCGGAAGCCTTCGCGCTGGAAGGCCCGTCGGTGATCAACGTGAAGCTGGCCTCGCGTGCGCCGCGGCACATGGCGAAGTTCGCCTGGCTCACGCGCGACTAGCCCCACGAGCAGTTCAAGCTGCGAAAAGGACGGCCCCGCGCACCGCCTACTTCTCACGCCGCTCCGCGCACGGATCCGTCCGCTTCGCGGGTGAGCGGGTGCTGGCGTCCTGGTGGGAACGCCAGGAGCCAAGACGCGGGCCCGTTCCCACGCTGTAGGCGACTTGCGTGAGCACGAAACGAGTAGTCCAGAGACTGGAGAAAAATTAATGATCTTCTTTTTGCGCCGCCATGGGCCGTGCGTAAGCGGCGCATTGCTGGGGCTGGCACTTCTCGCCGCGGGGATCTTCGGCTTGGTCGCGGGGTTGAATACGCGTGCTGAAGTGCGAGATCAGTTGGTCGATGAGCAGATCGTGACGGGTCTGGGCGCCGACATTCCCGGTGTTCTGGTGACGGACGCGAAGACCGCGCGCTCGCAAGCTGAGCTGATTAAAGAGCACACGTTAGGAACCTGGGGGCCCTACTCGGAGCTGGCGCCCGACGATCCGCAACGGACCGCGTTTATCGATGGCGTCGCTCTGCGCACGGCGCTCAACTTAGCCGTCGTCGGCTTCGGCGTCACCGATCTGGTGATTGGCATGGCGATCATTCTTGTCTTCGCGGGTGCTGCAACCGTCGTACTGGCGGCGCCGGCGCTGTACCTACTCGCGGGGATGGTGATGCAACGCCAGGGCGCTGCTTAGGACGACAGTCCTCCCGGTGCGGCGGACCGACTACGTCTGCTGCCAATCGGCGGCGCGGCGCATCTCCACCCAGACCGCTTGGCCTGGGAGAAGCACTTCAAGGTCGTTGAGGAAGCTCGGAGCGTCGACGCGATAGGCCAAGTAGCGCTGCGCCAGGGGGTCCCAGGCGAAGACGGCGGTCACGTCGTCGCCGAGCGAGGCCAGGGCAGCGCCGATCTCGCGCACCCCGGCGGTCCAACTCACGAGGTTGAAACCTGACGTGAGCGGCACGGCCCGGCTGAGCTCGACCTGGGGACGGGTCCAGCGCAAACCGCTGTCATCTTGGACGTAGACCCAGACGCCAGTGCCGAACTCGAGCGATTCGATGTCGCGCAGCGCGACCGGCAGAGCGGGCGACCAGGCGCGGAAGCGCTGCGCCAGCGAGTCGTAGGTGTAGAGAGAGCTGATCTGTGTCGCGATGGGTTCGATCGCGACGGCCAGGTCGGCGTCGCCGGTCCAGCCAAGGAGGTTCCAGCCCGGAACGAGATAGCTGGGGTCGGCGGCCACGCTGGCCACGATCTCGGGGCGGTCCTGCGGCAACAGGACCGGCTCCGCCAGCGGGGCGCCGCTGCTGGAGGTCAGTCGCAGCCCGGAGTGTTCCAGGAAAGTGCCACTGTCGAACAGGTTGCGGCCTTCCAGGGCATACTCGCCGGTGAAGGGCACGGTCTGCAATCCGCTGCTGAAGTGCTGATGAATCGCGTAGCGGATGTGGGGCAGGCCGTTGTTCCCGGCGTAGCCGGCGGGGGCGACCGTGGCAAGGAGATCGCCACGCTCGACCTGGGCGCCACTCTGGACTCCGTCGACCGGCCAGATATGGCAGATGAGGTGCCGCATGCCGTTCTCGTCCTGGACGGTGAGGCAGTCGCCACCGAAGTAGCGCAGTTGCCCAGCGACAGGAGAGCGAACTTCGGATCCGGCCGTGTCGGCGTCGACGCGGACGATGTCGAGCGCATGGGGGTCGCCCCCGACGTGGGTATAGGTGTTGTAACCGGCGACGACCTCCCAGGTGCTACCGGCGGCGACGGGCAGAGGCACGCCGTCGATGGCGGCGGACGCGGGGTCGGCGCGAACCGCGAGCAGGGCCAGGATCGTGGCGAGGGCGAGAACGGCGATACGCCAGACGGGTGCGGGCGGCGTCCCCGGGGAGGACGTTGTCATGGACGTGATTATCGAGCCGGGTCCGGTTGGCACTCTGTGAGGAGCGCGTAAAATGCGCGGGCGGTAACGGATTCGTGAGAACACTGCGGACACGCTCGCATCCCAGCCCCGCGACCTCGCAGATGGGGTCGTGTGGGAATGATCGACAGAAACGCGCCGAAACTTAAGGGAGATCGACTATGGAATTTCGCAATCTCGGTAACTCGGGGCTCAAGGTTTCCGTCGCCGGCCTGGGCTGCAACAACTTCGGCATGCGGCTGGACGAGGCCAAGACGAAGGTGGTGGTGGACGCGGCGATCGACGCGGGGATCACGCTGTTCGACACGGCCGACGTCTACGGGCAGACGAAGTCAGAGGAGTTCCTGGGGCGGGCGCTCGGCGCGCGGCGGCACGACGTGGTGATCGCGACGAAGTTCGCGATGCAGTTGGGCGAGGGACCGTACAAGACCGGCGGATCGCGGCACTACATCTACAAGGCAGTCGAAGACAGCCTGAGCCGCTTGGGTACGGACTACATCGACGTCTATCAGATGCACAGCCCGGACGACGACACGCCGATCGAGGAGACGTTGCGTGCGCTCGACGACCTGGTGCGCCAGGGCAAGATTCGCTATATCGGCTCATCCAACTTCAGCGGCTGGCAGATCGCGGAGGCGGATGCGATCGCGCGCAACGCCGGGCTGACACGTTTCGTCTCGGCGCAGAACGAGTGGAGCCTGCTAACGCGCACGATCGAGCATGAGGTGATCCCAGCCTGCGGCCACTTCGGCGTGGGTCAGCTGCCCTTTTTCCCGCTCGCCAGCGGGTTCCTGACGGGCAAGTACACGCGCGGCGAGGAGTTGCCGGAAGGGACGCGATTGGCGGCCTGGTCCAAGGTGATGCCGGACCGCATCGCGGCCGCCACGTCGGACAAGAACTGGGACAAGCTGGCCGGGCTGACCAAGTTCGCCGAAGATCATGGACACACGATCTTGGAGCTCGCGCTGAGCTGGCTGGCGACGAACCCCGTCACCTCCTCCGTGATCGCGGGCGCGACCAAGGTGGAGCAGATCGAGAGCAACGTGGCCGGCACGATGGCCTGGCGCCTGAGCGACGAAGAGATGACCGAGGTCGACACGATTCTCAAGGGTGCCTAGCACGGCGGCCTCACGAGTGCATAGTAGTATGGGGGCTTAGTGCCCAAGCTGTTCTGGTTCCTGTTCGCGATCGCCGCCGCCGGAAGCGGTCTAGCCGGCTACGCCTGGGCCAACTCGAAGCGGGTGATCACCAGCGACGTGACGATCGCGATCCCGGATCTGCCGCCGGGGCTGGACGGGCTGCGCATCCTGCACGTGGCCGATACGCACTTCCCGGCCAATGGGGAGTCGTTGGAACGCTTCCTGGCTACGGCGAAGGGCCTGGACTATGACTTGGTCCTGGCGACGGGCGACTACGCCGAGAGTGCCGACGGCTGGCCGGTCGTGGTAGAGGCGTTTCGACGCTTGGATCCGGGGCTGGGGATCTTCGCCAGCCTGGGCGGGCACGAGCGCTACGCGGGGACGCCGAGTTGGCGCGGCGACAACGTCGTTCGGGATCTGCTCAACGTGGGGCAGCTTCTGCGTCGACGGCGGCGGGGGCTGATCAGTCCGTCGCCGCTGATCGCGGCGTTGGAGGCGGTCGGCGTGACGGTGCTGGAAAACGACAACCTTTCATTGGAGATCGGCGGCGAGCTGGTGCGCCTGGTGGGGATCGACGACGCCTGGATGGGACTGGCGCGGCTCGATCAGGCCTTGCCGCCCGCGGAGGCCGCGGGTTTCCGTCTGTTGCTGAGTCACACGCCGGACGGGCTGCTGCACGAGCGAGCAGGGGAGGTCGATCTGGCACTCTGCGGGCACACACACGGCGGGCAGATCCGTTTCCCCTTGGTAGGCGCGCCTGTGCGACACGCGCGGTCGGTGGAGCGGCATGCGGCGGCGGGGCTGCTGCGGATATCCGGGGTGCCGACGTACGTCAGCCGCGGTTTTGGCACCACGATGTTGCCGTTCCGCTTGGGCGCATTGCCGGAGTTGTCGGTGCTGGAGTTGCGGCGCGAGCAGAGCGCCTGATGGCCTTCGGCAAGCGGTTCGACGGCCGCATGGCGGATCTGACTAAGCACGCTGGCGGTGGTATACGCGTGTCACCGGTCGTATTTGCGAGCATCTGGGTTCATCCATCGTGCCCACGACCTCACTTTCTTGACACATCGAGCCGCTGCTGGAGCCCGGCGTGGCGGACCATGTGCGGACGATCCGGATCGGCTCCAAGGCGTTGGCCTATTGGCCGCAGCGCTTCGTCTCCGACGATGATGCGGACGAGCTGCTGGCCCTTTGCGCCGCGTCGTGCTGTCCGGCCGACAGCTGGCGTTCATGGCGCACTTCAACCACCCGCGTGAGTTGGAGAGTCCGGTGGCGCTGGAGGCGGTGCGTCGACTGAGCAACGCGGGAGTCCAGCTTCGTACGCAGACGCGCTGCTCAATCAGATCAACGCGGACCCGGCCACGCCGTCGCAGATGCGGCGCAAACAGACGCAGTCCGGGTTGGTCCGGTACTACCTCTTCATCGCGCGCGACACGGGCGCCCAGCGCTACTTCGCATTGCCGCTGGAGCGCTGCTGAGAGATCTACCGCGAGGCGATCCAGCGGGTGAGCGGGCTGGCGCGCATCGTGCAGGGGCCAAGCATGTCGGCGACGCCGGGCAAGGTGCGGGTGCTCGGGCTGAGCGAGGTGCAGGGCGAAAAAGTGTTCGTGCTGGGCTTGTTGCAGGGCCGGAACCCGGACTGGGTGGGGCGCCCATTCTTCGCTAAATATGACGCCGACGCGCGCTGGCTCGACGATCTGCGTCCCGCCTTTGGCGAGTCGGAATTCTTCTACGAGGTCGAGCTGAGTCGGATGTTGTCGGAGCCGGGCAGCCCCTGGGCGCGCGGCGCTTTGGAACTGGCCGCCGGGGGCGACTGATGGAGCTGGCGGCTGGCGGCGACTAGGCGCCTTCGGCCGACGACAGTGACTGAGTTCCTCATGTCCCCTTCGACGAGAGTCAGGCGAGAGCCGGAGCGCAAGCAAGCCTCAGGTGA
>Ga0310121_10001569_pt1 | contig 23109 bp, 20 predicted proteins | sample CB27_Tmax_986_MG_FD_203504 | JGI IMG/M metagenome (GOLD analysis project Ga0310121, IMG submission 203504) | Marine microbial communities from Western Arctic Ocean, Canada - CB27_Tmax_986 | ecosystem: Environmental > Aquatic > Marine > Oceanic | place: Canada: Western Arctic Ocean | collected...
ACGACGTGAAACTGCTGGCCATCGGCGAGCGTGCCGCCGCCGACAGCCGGCGAATCAGTCTACGCGTGCATCCCTGCTTCGTGTCCAAGGATTTGCCGTTGGCGCAGGTACACGGCCCGTTCAATGCCCTGAGCGTGTACGGTCACGCCACGGGCCAGACGATGTACTACGGTCGCGGCGCCGGTCAGTTGCCGACCGCCAGCGCAATCGTCAGCGATCTGCTGAACATCGCCGCTGGTTGGTACCCACGTGCCTTTGCCGGGCTGAATCTCTGGTGTGACGCACATGATCCGGTGGAACTGGTCGATCCCGACGATCTGGTCAGTCGCTTTTATCTGCGCATCAGCGCCAAGGACGTGCCCGGCGTGATGGCCAAAGTGAGCGAAATCCTTGGTGATGCCGGTATCAGTCTCGGGGCGTTGTTGCAGCACGAGGTGGCTGTCGGCCAGTTCGTGCCGGTGGTCATTATCACGCACGAGGCACGTCAGGGATCGGTGATCAACGCGTTGCGCGAAATCGAAAAGCTCGATGTGATCGACGGCACGCCCGTCTGCATTCGCATCGTCGATTTTCCGGAAGGCTGAAATGCCTCTTTACGCTTCGGCCTTGCTGAAGCGCCGTAGAATGTCGGGCAGGTTAGCGGTAAATGCGCTGCGCGCCATGACGAAATCCGCACCGTGCTGCTTGGCGCCGTCGAGGATCGTGGTTGCGACGTGTGACCCGAACGCAATGACCGGGATGTTCTGATCGTGGTGCTTGACCTGCTCGATCAGGGCCATCGCCTGATCGGCCAGTTCCAGGTCAATCAGTACGCCCGTGATAGGCTCGTTGGGTTTGCCGTCATCGACCTGCTCGAGACGGTTCTTCATCGCCTCGGCGGTGCGCCCGGGGCGCAGGACAAGACCCAACGCTTCGGCCGTCGATCGGATCTTTGTCGCAAAAATAAGGTCGCTGCAGCAGTAAACGATCATTTTTGTGCCCGATACAGGTCGTGCCGGTCAATGTAGCGGGCCACCGCGCTGGGGACAAGGCCGTCGAGCGGCAGGCCGCGTGCGCTTCGGCGACGTACATCGCTCGAACTGACGTTGATCAGTGGCAGGTCCACCAGCCGTTTTTTCCACGCGTTGCGATCAAATCCGGCCGGCAGCGACGCCAGTAGAGTCTGGCGCGTCTGCGGTGGGCGGAGCATGACCACGGGCTCTGCCAGTTCGAGGATCCGCTGCCAGCAGCGCCACCGGTCGAACACCAGAAGCTGATCGACACCGATCAGCAGGCGCAATTCGACTTGGTCGTCCGCTTCCGCTCGCAACTGCTCGAGCGTATCGACCGTGTAGCTGGCTCCGCCATCGCTCGAGGTCGCGGCGCGGTCGATCTCGTTGGTCAGGACGATGGTGTGCGGCAGACCTTGTAGCGCGAGCTCGAGCATCGCCAGCCGGTGTGATGCCGACGCATGTGCACCATCGGGCTTGAGAGGTTGCTGCGCTGCGGGGATATAGGCTGTTGCGACCGCATTGATCTTGCGCATTGCCAACGCTGGCAGCTTCACATGTGCCACGTGCGGCGGATCGAAGCTGCCGCCATAGAGCAATATTCTGCCGCTTGTCGGAAACTGCATCGCAGGTAGTGTAGCAGCGGGTCACATCCCCATGATGATCCGCAATTCAGCTGCGAGGTTGTCGCCGGCGATTTGGGCTTGGCGCTTCATCCGCAACAACCGGTGCAACTGCCATGGGTGTGTCAAGATGAATCGCGTGACGGCCAATACACGCACGGCGCCGTTGGTATCCACCCAGTCGCCCACGCCGCCGGGTAGGGGGCAATCCGCCGGATCGCTGACGGCCCGCAGCACGGTTAGGGCTACGCCGTACTCGGCGGCAGTCCGCGCGATCGAAAACGATTCGGTGTCCACCATGGCGGCGTGGTATCGAGCATACAACGCCTGCTTGCGCTGCACCGTTGCGATCACACTGGTCGTGGTGAGGATCGAATCGTCGCTGGATCGGCCATCCGAGTCGGCCGTGACTTGCGGCGGCCGATCGGTCAGCAGCGCGGCCGACCCCTGTTCATCGATCACCCAGCGGGCACGCATCAGGCGGCCCGTCGGCCAATCGGGGTCCAGGCCGCCGGCAAAACCGCACACAATAATCCAGTCGATTTTCCGCTGCTCAAGCAGTTGACGCGTGTGCTGCTCGGCGGCCTGCGGCCCGATGCCGGTCACCGAGGCGATGTATTCGGTGCAACCAAATCGGAATGTCCACCCGTTGCCCTCGCTTTGCCAAGGCAGTGCGGCGGTCACGCGTCGCATCTCGTTGGCCGTCGCGGTCAGCAGCGCGATCGTTCTTGACCGCCCGGATTGGTCGTCCAGAAACGTCACCTGCGCATTGTAAGTTCAGTTGACCTGATTGACCGGCTTGCCGGCAATGAACGCTTTGAGATTGTCCACCGCGATATCCATCAGTCGCTGGCGCGATTCCTTGGCGTACCAGGAAATATGCGGTGTGACGATGCAGTTGGGCGCGCCTATCAGTGGGTTGTCTGCCGGGGGCGGTTCGATGTCAAGCACGTCCACGGCGGCTCCGGCGATGGTCCCGGCGCGCAGCGCGTCGGCCAACTCTTGATTGTTGACAAGCGGGCCCCGACTCGTGTTGATCAGCACGGCGGTCGGTTTCATTAACCCGAGCCGCGTGGCGTTGACCAGTCGATCCGTCTTCGATGTCAGCGGGCAGTGAAGGCTGATCACGTCCGCCTCCTGGAACAGCGTATCTACGTCAACGTATTGCACCGCGACGCTGCCGAGTTGCTCGGCCGACATGTGATACTCGTCGTGCGCGATGATACGCATGCCCATCGCGGCACAGATTTTGGCGAAGGCCAGGCCGATCCGCCCCAGTCCGACGATACCCAGCACCTTGCCCGTCAATTCTGTAATCGGCTTTAGGGCAAAGCACCAGTCGATGCACGAGGTCCATTCGCCGGCGTGCACCGCGTTGCTGTGCACCGCGACGTGCCGGATCATCTCCAGCATCAGGGCCGTCGCGTGCTGGGCGACCGAATCGGTGCCGTAGGTCGGGATGTTCGTCACTACCACGCCCCGTTCGGCGGCAGCTTCGGTGTCGATGGTGTTGTAGCCGGTCGCCAGCACGCCGATGTAGCGCAGGTCCGGCAACGCGGCCAGCGTTTGAGCCGAAAACACGACCTTGTTTGTCAACACGTATGGGCAACCGGCAGCCCGTTCGGTCGTCTGATCATCGGGCGTGCGATCGTAGACGGCAATGTCCCCGATTGACTTGAACCCGTTCCAACTGAGATCGCCCGGATTTAACGTGTGGCCATCGAGTACAACAGTCTTCGCGTCCACTTTTTTCGATTCTCTTTTTGTGCAGTCCATGGGGAGGGTGGGCATGTTAACATAACCGACACTGCGATGACAGGCTGATCGCATGGGCGCAATCAGGTCAACATGCCGGTTCGCAAAGCCGGCGTCAAAATGAGTCGCGATCACTTTGCCTGCACGGTGCAGCCGACGAACTGCTGCTTCGTGCGAAATGTCCAGATCGACGGCAGTTTTGCCCGTGGCAGAACCAGCGAGGAAGGTCCAGCATGATTAGGATACGCTGGCGGGGGTTTACCCACGATTTACAGCAAGAATTCGCTCGCAAATCGTCAGCTGACCTGCCCGGTAACCCGGGCCATGATTTCAGACCATGGCGGTCTTTTAATAATAGTTGGTGCCGTTCCGGCCACACGGCCGGGGCCGGTGGCGGACATTGTTGTTGCGGCCGCCGGTTGAGGTGGCGTAATATGCCCGCATGCCGATCTATCTGGACGATCAACCTGTGCAGTTAAGCGGCGTCGATCTGGCGTCGGTGCTGGACTCGGCGGCCGATCATCTCCGCGCAAGCGGGCGCATCGTTGTCGAGGTCACACTCGATGGCGAACCGCTTGTCGATGAGCAGTTGGAGAGTCGCCGCCACGACGCCGTCGCTGACGGTGAACTGCGGCTCTACTCGGCCAATCCCCGCGATCTGTCACGCACCACGCTCGAGGCGGTGCTCGGTCGACTCGACGCCGTCGCACAGCGCCAGCGCGAGGCGGCCGACCTGATCAGCAGCGATCAGCAGAATGAAGCGATGACCGCATTGACACAGGCGATCGAGGGTTGGCAGCAATCACAGCAGGTGGTGATCCAGACCGCAAGCCTCACCGCAACTGATCTGAGCACGTTGGATATCGACGGTGCCTCGGCACAGGAGGTGATTGAGCAGGTCATCACCATGCTCCAAGTGGTGCGCGATACAATCGAAGCACGTGATATGATTGGCCTGGCCGACACCCTGGCCTACGAGGGGCCCGCTCTGATCAAACAGTGGCAAAAACTGGTCACGGCGTTAATCGAACGCATCGATGAATCGAAGTAGATATTCACAAGGGACTTGGCGGTTTTCTGCGGTTATGGACTCCGGACACATGACATTGGATTCAATAAAAATAAATCTCGATCATCCGACGCTGACGCTGGTGAAACAGCGGTTCGCGGACGTGAAGCTGTTTGCCACGGAGTTTCGCGGCCAGACGACATTGGTCGTGCCCAAAAACCACCTGCACGACGTGATGCTGTTTCTCCGTGACGATCGCGACTGTGCGTACGATTTCCTGTCCGACGTGACGGGCGTGGACTACCTGAACTACCCGTCGCCCGCTGGTTTGGCCAACGGTGACCGTGATCGATTCGGAGTCGTGTACAACCTCTGTAGCTGTAAGCACAATCGCAGGCTGTTTGTCAAGGTGATGCTCAGCCCGTCGATGGACACGATCGGGACCGATGACGATCCGGATTTGCACTTACCCACCGTCACCGATGTCTGGCCCGGGGCCGAGTGGAACGAGCGCGAGGTGTTCGACATGTTCGGCATCCGCTTCGATGGCCACCCGGACCTGCGTCGTATCCTCACGTGGGAATCGTATCCTGCCCACCCGCTGCGCAAAGACTATCCGCTGCGCGGCCGCGGGGAGCGCGAGAACTACCGCGTCATCGACCGCGATAGCGCGTAAGTACCGGTCGAACATCAATTCCGGATTTCCCTTGATCCTGCAGGGGAAGCGATGTGATCGCACAACGTCTCCGGGTAGCACCGGTCTTGATAACCGGGTCACGGATCACGCCGGTTGCACGGCTTGCATCGTTGCCTCGGCAAGCCCTCCAGCATCGACAGCGGTGTTTACCATGGGTCATGGCAGGCACACGACCCTGGTGCTGCCGAGTTCCAAATCGCTGGTCGTACAGTTATGGTGATTGGGAACTGGTATGCACTGGACAGGCCGGGATTACCCGATGTTTTCCCGGCCATGTTGCGGCCGATGCGCGGCGTGGTGGGACGCCGCTGGCTGCACGTCGAGCCGAACAGCCTTCAGGTTCGTCGTATGCGTGTTGTCGGTCCTGCTGGCGGTGGTGTTGCGAGGGGTCCAGAAGCGGACGATGCAGCGACTGGTCACCCCGGCTGCGAACTGAATCGTCCACAACCTTGTCTAGATGAGCTTGAGGGTTTAGAGTAATGGTTCGGTGGATTGTTGGCCGGTTGCGAGTATGGGGATGGTTACGCAAAGCATGTGGCCTCTCGGCCTCAGCGCTGTGACAAGGAGTCCCACGCCATGACGCAGACGACGACCAATCAAGGGCAAAGTACGAAGAAAATTCCGCCGTCGCCGGCTTTTGCCGGCAAGGCACATGTCGGTTCGCCCCAGCAGTACGAACAGATGTACCAGCAGTCGATCGAGGATCCCGACAAGTTCTGGGCCGAGATCGCCAGCCAGTTCGTCTGGCACAAGAAGTGGGAGCGGGTCTGCAGCTATGATTTTTCTGGTAAAGTCCAGATCAAGTGGTTCATCGGAGGCAAGACGAACATCTCGGTCAACTGCCTCGACCGCCACCTTGACGACCGCGGCGACCAGACGGCGATCATCTGGGAGGGCAATCAGCCGGGTGACGACTCGAAGATGACCTACCGCGAGTTGCACCGCGAGGTGTGCAAGTTCGCCAACGCGCTCAAGGCGATCGGTGTGACCAAGGGCGACCGGGTCTGCCTTTACCTTCAGATGGTGCCACAACTGGCGATTGCCTGTCTGGCCTGTGCGCGGATCGGAGCAATTCATTCTGTTGTTTTCGGTGCGTTCAGTGAGGATTCGCTGCGTGATCGGATCAACGATTCGCAGTGCACGATCCTTGTCACGCAGGATACCGCGCTGCGTGGCGCGAAGAACGATATCCCGATGAAGACCAAGGCTGACAAGGCCATCGAGCAATGCCCGAGCATCGAGCACGTTGTCGTCGTCAAGCGCACGGGTCACGACGTTCCGATGTTGGAAGGCCGCGATCTATGGTGGCACGACGTGACGGACGGTGCCAGTGAAGTCTGTGAGCCGCAATGGGTCGATGCCGAGGACCCGCTGTTCATCCTTTATACCTCCGGTTCGACCGGCAAGCCCAAGGGCGTGTTGCACACCACCGGCGGGTACATGATCTACACCGCCACGACCTTCAAGTACATCTTCGACTACCACGATGGCGACGTCTGGTGGTGTACGGCCGACATCGGCTGGATCACCGGGCACAGCTACATCATCTACGGGCCACTGGCCAACGGCGCCACGTCGATCATGTTCGAGGGTGTGCCGACCTATCCCGACGCCGGGCGATTCTGGGACGTGTGCGACAAATACAAAGTCACGCAGTTCTACACGGCTCCAACCGCAATCCGTGCACTGATGCGCGAGGGCGAAGACCCGGTCACCAGCCGCGATCTGTCGAGCTTGAAGCTGTTGGGCTCGGTCGGTGAGCCGATCAACCCCGATGTGTGGCTGTGGTACCACCGCGTCGTCGGCAAGGGCCGATGCCCGGTAGTCGACACCTGGTGGCAAACGGAAACTGGCGGCGTTCTCATTACACCGCTTCCGGGGGCTCACACGCTCAAACCCGGCAGCGCCTTGAAGCCGTTCTTCGGCGTCGAACCGGTCATTGTCGATGATCAGGGGAAACCCGTTCCTGACGGTGAAAGCGGTAAGCTTTGCCTCAAAAAACCATGGCCTGGCATCATGCGCACCACCTGGGGCGACCACGAGCGATTCATCCAAACCTACTTCAGTGCCTTTGAGGGCATGTACTTCACCGGCGACGGATGCCGGCGTGATACGGACGGCGACTATTGGCTGCTCGGTCGCGTTGATGACGTGATCAATGTCTCCGGCCATCGCATGGGCACCGCCGAGGTCGAAAGCGCGCTGGTCAGCCACGAAGCAGTTGCAGAGTCCGCCGTCGCCGGCTACCCGCACGATATCAAGGGGCAGGGCATCTATGCGTTCGTCACGCTCAAAAAAGGCTACGATTACACTGACCAACTCAAGAAGGAACTGGCTCAACACGTGCGCAAAGAGATTGGCCCAATAGCTCAGCCGGACGTGATCCAGTGGGCTCCCGGTTTGCCGAAGACGCGATCAGGGAAGATCATGCGTCGTATCCTGCGCAAGATCGCCGAAGGCGAAACCGACAAGGTCGGCGATATTTCCACGTTGGCCGATCCGAGCGTTGTCGAAGACCTGGTCAAGGGCCGCGGGTAGACCTGACCGGCCAACGGCAACCAACCGCTCAAAAAACAAATCAGCTGTGCCGCCTGATCGCGCTGCGATGCGCCTGTGTCGGTTCGTCAAAACAAACAACGCAAGGTATCCAATCGATGATCTGGCGAGATACAACAAGGTGCGGTGGTAGGAACTGGCCAAGACCGGTGTCCTCCTCTCGGCCGAAGTTGGATCTAACCGTGAATCAACGCGGGTGATGATTAGTACGGCGGGTGCAGCAAGAGCGCGATGTGGTGATCACCCGGCGTGCTCGTCGGCCAGATCGTCTGCCAGATTGATGGCGGCGAGCAGTTCGGTGTAGCTGCGGGCGGCGAGGATGGCGGCACGGATCTCGGGGCTGGCAAAGGCGCGGGCGATGAGGTTGAGCAGATCGAGTTGGCCGGCCTGGTCGGCCAACGGGGTTAGCAGCAGCGCGATGAGGTGGGCCGGCTTGCCGTCAGAGGCGTCAAAGTCGATGCCGCGGGCACTGCGGCCGAGGACGATGATCGGCTTGTCGAGCTCCGCCAGCCGGGCGTGGGGCACGGCCACCTGATCGCTTAGACCGGTGGACATGATCTGCTCGCGATGCCAGACGGCCTGATCCAGCCGGTCGGCTGGTATCTCGGTGATCTGGGCCGCGCGTTGTGTCAACTCGGCAATTGCTTGCCTCGCGGTCGTGGCGACCAGCAACTCGACGTAATGCGGCTCTCCCAACAGATCGGCGAGCCGGCGGCGCTGGCGGCGTTGCAACACGGCCTGGATCACCGGCCCCCCCACCCCGCTGGTCACGAACGCCACGACGATGATCGCGACGAACATCCGCTCGCCGATCAGTTTCATATTGAGCGCCAGTTGTCCCAGGATAATGCCCATCGATCCCTGCACGGCGACGGCGAATCCGATTGCTGCGCTCTCGCGCCGGCGCAGCGCGCCCATGCGTGCGCCAAGAAAGCCACCGGCAATCTTGCCGCCCATCGCCACGGTCAGCACGACCAGCACGAGCGGCAGATCAAAATAGGCCCAGATGTTGATGTGAAGTCCTATGCCCGCGAAAAAGATCGGGGCAAAGATATTGGTGATGAACTGGTGGATCGTGTCGCGCGTGCGTTGGCGCAGGTGATGCGAATCACCGATAGCCACGCCGGCGATAAAGGCTCCGAAGATCGCGTGGATGCCGATCCACTCGGTGAAGGCAGCGCAAAGCAGCGCAATGGTGAGGATGATGCCCATTACCCCGCCGGGCCAACTCAGGTGCGCCTGCATGTACGGCATGGCAAAGTGGAACGACCAGCGCAGCACCGTCATGGCGGCGACCATAAACACGACGGTCCAGAGTATCAGCATGCCGACGTTGTCCGTCGTGTTGGCATTGGGCACGCCGCCGACCAGGGCCATGACCACGGCAAACGCCATCCAGCCCAGCACGTCGTTTAGGATCGCGGCCGACAACACCAGCATGCCCAGGTCGCTCTTGAACATCTTCAGGTCGATCAGCATCTTGGCGATGATGGGAAGTGCCGTGATCGAAAGTGCGACGCCCGCAAACAGGGCGAACGCGGACGGCACGCGGACACCGAGCGCGCCGGCGTCCATGAAAGTGGGGAAAAACCACGCCAGCGCAGACGCCGCGGCAAACGGGATCGCCATGCTCGCCATGGCGACCCATATCGCCGCTTTGCCCACCCGCCAGGCGGTGCTCAACTCGACTTCCAGTCCCGCCACCAGCAACAGCAGCGTGGCCGACAGCAGAATCAGCCCACGCATCACGATGTAAGCGGGCCCCTCGATGGGAAAAAGGAACTCGAACCCGCTGGGCCAGATCATCCCCAGCACTGTCTGGCCCAGCAGAATACCGGCCAGCAACTCGCCCAAGACCATGGGCAAACCCCATTTGCGGCACAACTCGCCCAACACCCGTGAACCGCCCAGCAGCATCGCCACCGCCATCAGCAGCGTGGTGACGTCGCCGGGGTTTAATACGTCTGCGCCGAGAATCACCATGATGGTCTCACATAAGCCCGTCGTTGCGGATTAGGCGCGGCCTCGGTCCCGTGGTGGCCAAGATTATCCATGTTAACGTCACGCCGTCGAGCGAGTTGATCTTGTCGGCAGGCGGGCAGGCGGGCAGGCGACTCAAGCCGATTTTCTTGTGTCGGTCGTCAGCAGTGCATAATATCAATGATGAAAAGCCGAGTGCCACGCGGCCCAGCCCGTACGGTTTAGACCGTCCTCATTCAAAATTTTGCGACAAAACACCACCGGCGCTGCTGCGGATGCTGGTGTCGAACGATTGCAGCCGGCCTGTCCATTTTCCATGCCGGGCTGTGCCGGAGATTGTAGTGGGTTTCATGGATCAGCCGCTCGAGGGCTTCCGGTGCATCGCATTTGGAAAGGATCCCAATTCCTCGGTCCTGTTCGTGAAGGATTCGCATCTATGGTGGAAATTGTGGTCTGCCAAGCAGATGGATTTTCTGGACAACCCCGTGACCACGGACCTAGATGGCTTTCGCGGTGACGATGCCGATCCGCACGGGCCGATCATTTTCTGCCTCGGAGATTCGACGATGTTCGGTGGCGCGTGGCGCAGCGCGAAACGTGCGCCGGCCAACTTGAGGCGTTGCTCGACAATGAGATCCCTGGTGGGTCGCCTGATCGATGGTTCTCAACGTCGGCGTTGGGTCAAGTGGTTCCACGAGTCAGTAACCGTGAGCGGAGGCGAATATGCGTGAGATCTTGCGCACCGCCAGCACATCACCAAGATCCCCGGCAAAGCTGTACGTGGATTGGTGTCATCCCGAGGCTGAAGGCCACCTGGTGCTTGCCAAGGCCCTTTGCGAGCAAATCAACGCCCCGGCCGGTGAAATTATGGCGGGCGACACCTCTCGCTTGCCACGCTTATGCGTAGTATCGGCATCGCCGTGACAACCGGTATTTATGCCGGATCGCATCGAAATTTTGCTAGGCCGAGGTGGTTTTGGCAGTTACAATAAGGTGTCGAAGGCTGGCGGCAGATGGTCACGCCCAAATCAAGATGACGGACACTGCAAATGCGATGCGTGGTGCTGACATCGCCGGATGATCGGGGCACCAGTAATCTGGTGCGGCTTCTGCGCGCCCGGGGGGTCGAGGTTGTATTCGCCGGCGATCTGCCGTCGGTCATGGTGGAACTGGCCTTGAACCCGCGTGGCGCGTTGATCGTCGACAAGCCGGCCGACCATCCCCGGTTGACCCGGCTGTTCGCCGCCGTGCGCAAGTATTATCCAGCGGTGGTTTGCCGGCAATATGATCCACCCGGGCCGGACGGCCAGCGCAGGCTCGCGCCTCTAGGGGGTGCTGACCGAAGTGGGCGGCAGCCGGAGGCCGGCACCAGACCGAAAAACGACGAACCTTGGTCACCCCAGGTGCCTATAAACCATGACGAAGCGTGTTCGGGGCAGCAATCGGGCGGCGGGAAAACGCCTTCACCGCTGGTCAGCCGCGAAGAGTTGGCCATCTTGCTGGGAGATCACCGCACGCGCCGGGAGGAAGGCAAAAAGGATGCTCCGAAGGAGGAACCGTGACGCAAACCCATCATGGCAGCCCAAGACTTTCATTAACAGAGACTGGCGAGCCGGCTGAGCTGGCACATGTCGAGGTGCTGGTCGTGGGCGATGCCCCTCTGGCGCAACGGATCGAGCAGGCACTGCAGGTCAGCGACCACACGATAGCAGTGCGGCAGGCCGAGAACTACCTGATGGCGTTGGGCCAATTGGGCGGGGCATCGCCGTCGCCTCCGGCCGCGGTGATCGGGCAGGTGGCCGAGTTGGCCGAGTTGGATGAGCCGGTGGACTCAACCGCCGCCGCCATTCGCAAGCTCGCCCCCAATGCCAGGCTGTTGCTGATCGCAGACGAGGCGAGCGAGCGGGATGCGATCAACGCCGTCGCAGCCGGATTCGAGAATTACCTGCTCGAACCGATTGACCCGTCAGCGTTGATGCAGGCGATCTTCGGTCCCGACAGCGCTTCATCGCATGCTCGGTCGGACCGCGGCGCAGCGGCGGGCCGGCGTCAGGATGAAACGATCATTTTGGCCGGCCAATTTCTGGGCGATGTGCCGACGAGCTGCTGCCGGGTTCCCACCGGCACTTGCGATGACCCGTTGGGCGACGCCGACCTGCTTGATCATCTGCTGGCCGCCACCGGTCCGGTGCAACCATTGGCCACCAAGCTGATCGCAGCGCACTGTCCGGTCGACGCGTTGGGCTGGGTGGACGACGGCCGGCAGGTGCCCGCCGGTCACATCGCTGTCGAGGTCGCTTGGGCCGATCAACGGTTCGGCCTGCTGCACGCGCCGCCACCGGCGACCGCCGACCTGCTCGATCCCTGGGCCATGTGGCTGGCGCGATGGCTCGCCGTCGAACGTCGGCTTGATCAACTATGGAACCTGGCCGTCCACGACGAGCTGACCGGGGTGTGGAGCCGGCGTTATCTGGTGCGATTTCTTGAAACGATTCTCGATCGCGCCCGCCACGAACGCTTCCGCGTCACCGTCCTCGTGTTCGACATCGATGACTTCAAGCGCTACAACGATCATTACGGCCACGCTGCTGGCGACGAAATCCTGTGCGAAACAGCGAAGCTGATGAGTGCTGTTGTTCGCGATCAGGACGTCGTGGCGCGCATCGGGGGCGACGAGTTTGCCGTCGTGTTCTGGGATGCCCATCAGCCACGTGCCCAGCACAGCGAGCATCCGGACACCATTCGCAAAGCCGCCCAGCGATTCCAACGCGCGATCTGTCAGCATCGGTTCCCAAAACTCGCGGAGGAGGCTCCCGGCACGCTGACCATCTCCGGTGGGCTGGCCGGTTTTCCCTGGGACGGCCAGACCGTCGAGCAACTGCTGCAACGCGCCGACGAAATGGCGCTGCAATCCAAGCGCCAGGGCAAAAATGTCATCACCTTTGGCCCCGGTGCGCTCAAGACCTGTGAGCTGATGTTCCCCGACAAAAAACCTTGAATCGCCCCGCATGATTTGGGATTTTTTCGACGGGTATCCCTCAATCGCTGCCGATCGTGACGCCCCTTAGCCTCGAAGCGGATTGTTTCACGGACGTTGCCATGAGGGCCCGAACCGGTCAGCCATACACGGCGGCGGCGTTCTCGCCGAGTATATTGTCAAGGTCGGCGTCGCTTAAAAAGTCGGCTTCCAGGCGATACATGTCGAGCAACTGGCGATAGGTTGCGACCCCCAGCAGGCCGGGGACATCCGTGCCCCATAGCAATTTGTCAGCACCCACGAGGTCGACGGCGCGGCGAACGTATTGCAGCGCGGTCGGGTACGGATAGGGCTGCGACCCGTAGGCAGGCAGCGACGCCAGGTCGAGCCAGACGTTTGCACAGCGGGCAAGCTCGACCTGTTGCTGCCACAGGGCGTTGAGTTGTTCGTTGCCTGCATCCGCGACGGGCGGTTGACAAAGGTGCGCAATGACCATCCGAAGCGATGGATGCCGATCGATGATCGCTCGCACCGCATCGGTTTGGTAGGCTCGCGTTTGCGGTCGGCCCAGGTCGAGCGTGACGACCAGGCCCCGTCGTTCCAGTTCGGGCCAGACCCACGCCATGCGCTGCTCATCTAGGCGGAAATCCGGGTATAAACCGGTAAGACCCGTTGTTTCGGTCAACTCGAACTTGATGATGGGAAACTTGAACTCGCCGGTGACGCGGGCAAACGTTTGCTCAGCGGCTTCGCCGCGTGGATCGACGAGCCCGGCTGCGATAAATCGGTCGGGCCAGCGACGGACCACTTCGTGCAAATACTTGTTCTCCTCGCCATAGAACGGCCCCTGCAGCAACACCGTCTTGTCCACGCCGACCCAGTCCATGAAGCCGAGCAGCGTCTCCGGCACAAAGGCCGTTGGCCCGGGATGCAGCGGCGGCAGGAACTGTATCTCTTCGTTGCCGACCTGTGCCCGGCCAAACGGCAGCGAGCGTGTGGATCCGGCGCCGGTCCGGCCGTGAAAGCCTTTCATGACATGCGCGTGGGCATCGATAATCATCGTCGTATAACCATCACGATTCGCTTAGGTGGGAACGCCACGTTCAACGGCGATGCGTTCGATCTGATGCCATGTTTCGTCGGCGATCGGGATGCCGTCGCGTTGGAACTGCGCCCTCAACTCGTATTCGCGCTGGCCGGGAATGAGCACGGCGTCAAACCCTTCGGCCGGTGCCGACGATCGCACGTGGTTGACCAACGCGCTGATCTGTGCGCGGCATTGGGAAGCGGGCATGAATGCGCCGGGATCAATCACCATAAGCCACATGCCGTTGGCGTGCGACTCGGGTTCATCGAGCGACTTTTGCCAGAAAGGGTCGCCGAGCAGGGTGGTCAGTATCTGCACCATCAGCGCGAGCGAGTACCCCTTGTAGCCCTGTTCACCGCCGAATGGCGTGATCGCACCGGCGCGGCCGCCTCGGTCGTTGTAAAGATCATTTGGATCAATGGTCGGTTTGCCGGCCGCATCGAGCAGCCACGATTCGGGTAGCGACTTGCCCAGCTCTCGCAGCAGGTTCACCTTGCCCTCCGGCGCCGAGCAGGTCGAAAAATCCATTACGATCGGATCGGCATCAGTGGGCGCTGCGAACGAGAGGGGGCAGGTACTCAGCCTCCCCTCACGACCGCCGAACGGTGCAACCCAAAATCCTTCGCTGCCGGCACCGCAGGCACCCATGGCGATATACCCTTGCTGCGCTGCGCACTCCGTGTAGGCGCCGAGTCGACCGACGTGGCGGCAGCGGCGCAGCGCAAAGCACCCCATGCCCGATTGCCGCGCCTTGTCGATGGCCAAGGCGACGCCGTACGACGCAGCTACCTGACCGAAGTTCCACCCACCGTCCACGATGGCCGTCGTCGTCGTCTGGCGTGTGACCCGCACCTTTGCGCCCGGTACGATGTAGCCGCGCTCGATATCCTGTATGTATTGTGCCAACCGCCTTGCACCGTGCGACGACAACCCCATCAGGTCCGCCTCGACGAGCATGTCGGCCACGAGCCGGGCGTCGCACGCCGGCGCGTCGAGTCGCTCCAAGATCGTGGCCAGGAGTGCGCCGAGTTGTTCAGCCATGACCGTTGGCATGATGGACTCGCTCTTATACAGTGTTGCGATGTTACCGTCCACGCTTTATGGTCGAACCGACGCTCGGCCGCGAACCACCAAATGGAGAATCGAACCGTGCCCACGCTACAGACCTACAACTACGCCCTGAAGGAAGGCAATCTTGACGCCGGTATCCAGACCATTGCCGGGTCGCACGACATCGTGCCGATCGACCCGGTCGAGGTGGGCCACGACCGGCAACTGCTGATGGACTGGCACGTCGTCGATGACCTCAACGGCTGCTGCCGCACGGTACACCAGGTCGACAAGCACGAAGACAATCCTATCCTGTCATCGACGTATCCGTACGAAGCTTCAATGATCTTTTCATTTGGTACGGTGCTGCGCGAGCCGGGCACGGGTTTGTTTCGCGCGTGGCTGCCGATCTTCGATGACGTGATGATTCAAAGCAAGGGCAAGGTGCCGATGTGCAAGCGCGGTCACTACTACGAATCAGACGATGGAATCGAGTGGCGCCGTCCTGAACTGGGACTGTTCGAGCACGATGGTTCGAAAGCGAACAACATCTTCGTCGTAAGCTATACGGACAATTTATATGTGATGCGCCTGCCTTTGCGCATGCACGATCGGGGCAAATACGCGATGTTGTATTGCCATGTGGCCGTTGGTGAGGATGCTCGCAACGCCGAGCGAGGCCACGGGACGCATAACTTCATCGCGTTTAGCGACGATGGCATTCATTTCACCGACGCTCCGGAAAACCCGATCTGGAGTGGACGGACGGACGGCGGCAACAGCTTTGCCTACAACGCCGAGCGCGATGTCTTCATGATGTACCGCCGCGCAACGATCAACGCCGGTGAGATCCGCCGCATCGCATACTCCGAGAGCAAGGACTTGATAACCTGGACGCAGCCGATAAACGTCATCCGCCGCGAGGAGAACGATCCACTGTATCTCTACTCGATGCACGTGCAACCATACCATGGCGTGTACCTCGGACAACTGCACCGACTGCACAGCTCGACCGATTTGAAGACTCGCGAGTTGGGTAACGGCATGGACGATCGCATGGACACCGAACTGGCCTGGAGCCGTGACGGCGTCAAATGGGACCGCCACCCGCTCAAGGCCGCGTTTATTCCCGTCGGCGTCACCCATTACGAATCCTGTGATTGGGGCATGGTCCGGGGCATGGGAAATATGATCGAAATGGACGATCACATTCGCGTCTATTATGGCGCGTCGAGCCATTCGCACGCCGGCTGGCGATCACCAGGCACCCCACGTATTTCCACCATCTGCATGGGCACATTGCGGCGCGACGGGTTCGTCTCCATCGACGCCGGCGATGATGGTGGGTACATGATCACCCGACCGCTACGTTATCCCGGTGGCAATCTTCGCATCAATGCGCGCACGGGCAAGGAAGGCTTCATCCGTGTCGCCGTCCGCGAAGCGTCGGGCGTACGCGACGGCCAGTGGCCCAAGCAATGGCGATGGGATCAGTGTGTACCGTTCACCGGTGACAGTCTCGATCACGAAATGGCCTGGGGGCACGGCCAATCGCTCGGCGCCTTCCCCGGCGACGGTGCCCTGCGCCTGCACTTCTGGATGGAAAACGCGGAGCTGTACTCGTTCCGGTTCGAGAAATAGATCGCGGTGGCACGCGCCGCTAATCGGCACCGTCCCAACGCCTGGCGACCTCGAACGCACCGGCCAGCACCTCGTCGGCGGTGTCCTTGGTGCTGGCGGCCTCGATGGTGCGCGTCCCGGCGAATTGCAGCTCGTCGAGCCGGGCGATCAACGGGTCCCAATCAATGATGCCACGGCCCGGCACCCAGTGGCAATCGTGCTGGCCGTCACAGTCGTGCAGGTGCAAACAGAACAAGCGATCGGCCGCGATGTTGAGTTGCCCGAGCGGATCGTGCCCGGCGATCATCGCGTGCGTCGTGTCCAGGCATAGCCCGATGTGCTCGGGCATGTCGTCGATCAGGGCGCGCAGCTCGGACATGTCGTGCAGGGGTCGGTCCGTACCGTGGTGCGGCAGGTTTTCCCACGCCAGCCGGATGCCCGCATCGCCGCCGAGTTTTGCCAGCTCCCGCATCGATTTTCGCGCCTGATCAATGTGCCCCTGCCGATGCTCGGCCGTGTAATCCAGCGAATAGCCGGTCGGGTGCAGCACTACATATTCGGCGCCGACGGCAACCAACGGCTCAAAGCAGGTGGCGATGTAAGCCACCGCCTGCCGCCGCACCTGCTCGTCCGCGTCGGCGCAGTTTGGATTGCCATGACTGAAGAGCCCGTGTCCGACGGGGGCGCGAATCCCCAGTTCGTCGAGCCAGCTGCGCACCTGTTTCGGGTCATAATCGCCCGGGTACAAATGCGGCGGCTCGGCTACGATCTCGATCTGATCGAATCCCACCTCGGCGATTCGGTGCAACGCTGCCTGCATCGACAGGTGATTCAACGCAATGGTGCTGACGCCGTATCGCATTAAGGTACGCTCCGCTGTATGAGTTCATTATCCATGGGGACGGCGCGAATCAGGCAAGCTATCATAATGTACTGACGGCAGCGTGTGTCCGCCATCACCACGGTGAAACCTTCGATGAGCTTTTATTGAGAATACCGGCCGCCGTGTTGCTGCTGTCGTGGCCGGTTGGTCCGGCGTGAGCTGAGAATCTGGGCCGTACGGCGCGGCGTGTTGTGGAAACGGATCGAGGACGGTAGGCCCGTGTCGATCCCGCCATGCCGCTGCGCTTAGGCCACCGGCCGAAATATCTCGTGCATCGCCGGTCCGTCGAGCACGACGCCGTACTGGTCGAAGATCGATTTTTGGTGCTCGCTAAGCGTTGAGATATCGCCGTATCGGCAGATCATCGATCGTCGGCAATGATCGGTCTGATTCGGGCCGGACCCGTGCAACAGTCGGCTGTGAAAGATGAGAGCGCCGCCAGCCTCAAGTTCGGCGTGCACTGCGGCGGACGTGTCCACCTCGTCGTCGTTCAGCCAGAATCGTTGTTCATCCTTGCGTTCGACAATGCCGGACAGGTGTGATCTCGGGATCACCTGCATGCAGCCATTGGCTTGCGTGGCGTGGTCGACGGAGATCCAGATCGTCGCGATGGGAATGGCCATCTCCTTGAAATAAGGCTCATCCTGATGCCAGGGGTGCGGCGAGCCGTACCGGGCGGGTTTGAGCTGCGCCTCGTCGCCCAGGTAGCGGATCTCGTCTCCCAAAAGATCACGGCCGATGCTGACGAGCTGATCGCTGGCGACCAGCTCCCGGAAGAATTCATCATGGCGGGCAAGGTTCGACACCTTGCGCACACGCAGCAACGGGTCTTCACCCGCCGTCGTCTCGTCTGCCAGGCCCCGCTCTCGGCCGATCGTGACACCCGGGTCAAGCTTGCCCAACGCCGCCAAACGCAGGCGTTCTGCGAGTCCGGCGATCTTGTCGGCATCGATCAATTTGTCAATGATGACATAGCCTTGTTCATGATAATGATCGGCCTGTTGTTGTGTCAGCATTCGCATGATCCGGCTAATCATAACATCCTGCATCACTGGACCCAACCTTGCGCTCCATTTAATCCGTCCACCAGCTTATACTGTCACACCGTATGACGATCTCGATTCCTGTGACGGTGTCCGAGCCAGCCGGTGTCGCGCGACATGGCGAACTGGTGCGGTCGGGCATCCCGTTTGCCCGTGGCGTGGTCCCGGCGATTGATGGGTTGGAAATCATCGACGAGAGGGCAGTGGATGTGCCCGCACAATTCGAGTCGATGTCGCGCTGGAGCGACGGATCGCAACGCTGGGTCCTGCTCAATTTTATAAGTTCACTCGATCCACGGCAGACCCGCCGGTTCGAACTGCGCAGAGCGGACAATCCGCGACCGCCCACTCTTGCCAGCCCGGTAACCGTCAGCGAGCATGACAAAATTTTTCATGTTGATACGGGCAAGTTGTCTTTCGATGTGTCAATTTACGGCGCCTCGATCCTCTCGAATATTTGTGTAACAGATGCCGCGGGTGTTGCACGCAGCGTGTCACGACACGGCCTTGAGGCCACAGTCCAGCGCACCGGCGTGATGCCGTTCAGGTCGTTCGTCGAGAGTTGCACCATCGAGAGTGCCGGGCCGATTAAGGCCGTGCTCAAGATCGAGGGCCACCATCGGATGTGGGATCCGCGTACCGCCGCGTTCGACCCGTCTAGGGAAGCGACGTTTGCGTTCGTGGCGCGGCTCTGTTGCTGGGCCGGTTCGGATGCGATCCGGTTGCAGTACACGTTTATTAACGACAACCGCGATGGTCGCATTCGCGCGAGCGAGCGTTATCACACCTATGCGCTTGACGAGCTGCGTGATTACGAGTGGGTCAATGGTTGCTGGGTGGACCGGCCGGCAGAGATACGCGATCGTGAACGGGAACTGCTCGAAGACGATTTCGGGCAGGTTCGCGTCAAATCGATTCGGCTGCGCCTTGAACTGGACGACGCCTACACGCGCTACGGGATCGGCGTGCTCGACGGCGAGCCGGTGAGGGGCGCGATCGATGGGCCGGTCGCACTCCAGCAGGTCGGACCGTCGCCCAGTCTCGACAAGCACGAGACGCCGGAATACACGCCGTTTCGCGCCTCGGTGTTGCACGGGTGCAATCAACCGGTCGCCGAGTTTGAGAAGGCCGCTGGATGGATGACGATCAGCGGCGATTCGGGAGGATTGCTCGCGGCGTGCAAGTGTTTCTGGCAATATCATCCGAAGATACTCACCTGTGATGAGCGGGAGGTCGAGTTTTTTGCGTGGTGCGGGTTGGAGGACATTGCCGACCCCGAGATCGGTTTCGCAAAAACACACGAGCTTCTGCTGCGCTTCGCTGCGCCGGATGACCCGCTGGATGCCGAAGCACACATGGCGGCGCTGCGCCAACCGCTGTACGCGGCTGCGCCAGCCTCGCAGTACATCGAAGCCGGGGTGTTCGCCACCGTGGCACCCGCCGATCACGAACGATTCGACCCGATCGAGCGGCACCTGCTTCAATCGGCGAAGCAGACCGATGGCGAGATCGATGAAAAACAACTTTACGGCGTTCGCGACTTTGGCGACAGATTTGGCAAGCGATGCGACGTGACCATTGCATCGAACCAGGAATACGACCTGATGCTCGGCGCCACGGTGCAGTACGCGCGCTCGACCGAGCGATACTATCTGGATCGCGCCGACGTGCTCGCTTGGCATTTTATGGACGTCGACGTGTTGCACGCATCAAACAATCCGATGTGTGAAGGGGCGCAGCACATGCACTTTGCCGACCACGCCAAGGGTGAAGTACATGCCGGACATTGCACGGTCGAGGGGCTGTGGCACTACTATTTTCTCACTGGCGAGGCAAGGGCGGGTGATGTGGCGGTCGGTATCGCCGATTTTTTTGCGCGTGTCGCCGCGTCGAAGGACTTTCTTGATTTTCGCGACGACGAGGAGCGCACGATCGGCTGGGCGCTGCGCGCCCTGGTGGCCAGCCACTTGGCGACGGGTGATCTGCGGTACAAGCTGGCAGCGCAGATGGTCGTCGAGCAGGCCATCGCCGGGCAGGATCCCGACACCGGCAACTGGGACCACCCGCTGTATCCCAACGAAGATCCGCACCGGCCCACCTGTGTCGGCGGCAAGCCGTGGATGGTCGGCATCATTCTCGCCGGCATGAAAAGGTACCATCGGGCGTTCGGCGACGATCGTGTGCGCTCGCTGATCCTCAAGGCCGCTGATTGGATCATCGCCTCCAACTACGTCTACATGACCTGTCCCGACAAGCCGCCTCGCCCCGGCGGGACCCGGCACCTCGACGCGCTCAGCTACGCTTGGGAATTGTCCGGTAAGCGGCATTACCTCGATGAGGCCCTGCGTATCTTTGCTGCCATCACCACTCGATGGGTCGATTCCGATGCGCCGCCGCGAACCGTTCAGGGCACGGCGATCGAGGAGGTGGCCAACATGATGCGCATCATCGGCGAGCAACGCGATTCGGTTTGGCGGGAAGGAGCGCCCATGCTCGACGATCAATCGGAGAAAATCGTTGAAAAGATGCGCGCCGATCCGAGGTTTCGCCCCAAACGGCAACGCCTGTTCTGATCATTCTGCGGCGTCGCTTGGCAAACCGTCGATCTATGAACGAGAATCACCCGGTTTACACTCGCGATGTAGAGAAAGGATTGAAACGATGCGAACATCGAAACTCGTTGTGTTCACGCTGATGGTTGCATTGGCGCTTGTCCATGTGGCGGCGTCACCGACGGTTGACGGGGACGCCGGGTTGTCAACGACGATCGGCCAGGTCAGCTATGGCGTGGGCTACCAGACCGGATTTAGACTGCGGATACAGGGCCACGGCCAGGTCAATCCTGACCTGATCATGCAGGGCCTTCGTGATGGATTAAACCTGCATCCTCGCAAGGTGACTCCGGAGCAGGCCCAGCAGGCCAGCATCCAACTCCAGCAGCAGGTCGCAGAGCACAACCTGAAGATCGGCAGGGAATTTCTCGAAGCCAACGGGAAGAAACCGGGCGTAAAACAACTGCCCAGTGGATTGCAGTACAAGGTGATCGAGCAAGGCAGCGGCCCAACGCCCAATGCCAAGGACACCATTACGGCTCATTACCGTGGCATGCTGATCGATGGGACGGTTTTTGACTCCTCGCATGACAACGGCCAACCTATGAAACAGCGCCTAGATAAGCTCATTCCCGGCTGGGGACAGGCGCTGCAAATGATGCGGGTCGGATCAAAATGGAAGCTGTTTATCCCGTCGATGCTCGCCTACGGCAACGACCCTCGCAGTCTGGGCGGTGGTAATTCCGTGTTGATATTCGAGATTGAGCTGTTGGACACCAGTGCGATGCCCGGGCAATCGTTGCAATAAGTCCGACACGCCCAACTCAGCGTGGGAAGGTGGCCGGAACTTATCGGCAGGCCGATCTGACCGATAATCTGAATCGTAGCCTGCACGCGGGCAAGGTACACGTTCGGGGCGATCGCCAACACAGATCGAATCATGGGGGGGCTGTAATGGTCAAGACGACTGATCATCGTGAACCGTTGCACGTACCGATAATTGCGCCGATGACGCTGCAGATCGTGCATGAGTGGCCAACTTGAAACGTGTGCCGAACATAACGCAGGTTCCCTCCCGTGGTGGTCGATAGTTATTACAAGCATGAGTCGCATGACGCGGCTCGATTTTTAATGTCAAGAGGGATTGCGATGAACAGCCATGGATTTTGCGGAGTTTCGGTTGTGATATTGCTTGTATCGGGGTGGGCGGTTGGTCTAGGTGGTTGTGGCGACGGGTCATCCGCGCAGAACACGCTACACGATGCGGCCCAGCGGGGCAGCACCGATCAGGTTGAACTGATGTTGGGTCAGGGCGTGGACGTCAATCTGCAGCGAGTACAGGATGATGCCACGGCGTTGCACGTGGCCGCTGCACTGGGCCACGGCTCGGTGGTTGAACTGATATTGCAGCGCGGAGGTGATGTTCATGCCAAGGCGGTCGGTGGAAAAACGCCCCTAGTTCTGGCGGTGTCCAACGGCCACGCCGACGTGGTCCAGTTACTGCTGGAGCACGAGGCTGACCCGAATGTGGCGACAAACGACGGCATGAAGCCGCTGCACATGGCCATCCTTGGGGGATATGTCGAGGTGATCGAGGTATTGCTCAGCCATGGCGTCGACATTGCCAATGTTTCAAGCGGGCCACCGCCTCTGCACGTAGCGGCAACGCGGGGTGAGATAGCCATCATCGAGTTGTTTATCAAGCATGGGGTCGATGTAAACATGAAGACCGAACTCGGTTTTACGCCATTGCACTGGGCGGCCGAGCAGGGAAAAAAACAGGCGGTGCAAATGCTCCTCGAGAACGGGGCTGAAATTGATGCCGAGTCGGAAGAATACCATTGGACGCCGCTGGGTCGTGCGGTATTTGGCGGACACGTTGAAATGGTAAAGATACTGATCGAGAAAGGTGCCAACGTTGATCACAAAACCACAAGCAATATGACGCCGCTGTATCAGGCGTCACTGAATCGCGGCACCGCGATGACCAATGGAAATGGGCCGGCGGCTGCGCGATTTGCCGACATGATTGCACTGCTGCTGGAAAACGGCGCCGACGCCAACGTGACGTGCGATGACGTGAACAAGACGACGCCGCTGCTTCGCGCAGCGCAGTTGGGTGATATCAGGGTTGCCGAGTGGCTGTTGGAGAAGGAGGTCGATGTAGATGCCCTCGATGCTCAAGGGATAAGCGCCCTGCTCTGGGCGGTCGGTTTTAAGCATGTGAAGATGGTCGAACTTCTGCTTGCCAAGGGGGCCGATATCAATATCAAGGCCATTGATTCAGA
>Ga0310121_10001570_pt1 | contig 23094 bp, 20 predicted proteins | sample CB27_Tmax_986_MG_FD_203504 | JGI IMG/M metagenome (GOLD analysis project Ga0310121, IMG submission 203504) | Marine microbial communities from Western Arctic Ocean, Canada - CB27_Tmax_986 | ecosystem: Environmental > Aquatic > Marine > Oceanic | place: Canada: Western Arctic Ocean | collected...
AGGAGAGCAGCTTAGCCTGCAGTACCATGAGATCAAAGATGAAACAATTTACGTTTTCTCTGGACAGCTTGAGCTCGAGTTGCAGGAGGGTGATGGACTTGTAGCGCACGTGATGAACCCCGGAGAGTGTCTTCATATCCCACCTCGCACCGTGCACCGAATGCGTGCGATTATCACGTGTGACATTTTTGAAGTTTCCACTCCCCACCTCGATGACGTTGTTCGTATGGAGGACCGTTACGGGCGCGTAAAGTAAATCCTCGCCAGGAGGTCTAATATGAGTTTTCGATGGAGCCGTAGAGGGATCTTGCAAGCCGGGGCAGCTGTTAGCCTCGGTGTTTTCGGCGGTAAGCACGCGTTGGCTTCACCTGCCTTCCACACAAACCGTTCCCAGGGCATGCGCCCGCTAGTGATTTCGAGCGGTAACGGTTTGGAAGCGTGCGCCAAGGCGATGGAGATGCTCCAGGCAGGCGAGGACACTCTCGATGCGGTAATCGCAGGAGTCAATATTGTTGAAGAGGATCCCAACGACATGAGTGTTGGCTATGGCGGACTTCCAAATGAATCTGGCACCGTACAACTTGATTCGTCAGTGATGCACGGCCCAACCCGCAATGGCGGTGCAGTTGCCTCGATCGAAGGCATCAAAAATCCGTCTAAGGTGGCGAAGGTAGTTATGGAACGGACCGACCACGTTCTCATAGTGGGGCAAGGCGCTCAAGACTTGGCTAAGGCACATGGCTTCCAGGTGGAAAATTTGCTGACTAATCGAGCACGCGAACGTTGGTTGCAGTGGAGGGAAAACATGTCTGATCGCGACGACTGGTTGCCGGCTCAACGAGTGGGAGATGGGCGTGGCGGACTCGACCCAACAGCGGACCACGGTGCGGTAGACGAATTCGACCCCTTTTTCCGCTACCACGGGACCATTAACTGTAACTGTGTCAACGCTGACGGTGATATCTCTGGGGTTACTACTACTAGTGGCCTGAGTTGGAAGATTCCAGGGCGAGTTGGGGATTCGCCAATTCTCGGTGCTGGTCTTTATGTGGACAATGATGTCGGTGCCGCGGGATCAACAGGTCGCGGTGAGGCCAACTTGCTGGACTGTTGCTCGTTTCTTGCAGTTGAGTTCATGCGTCAGGGAATGCACCCGAAAGACGCATGCCTCGCGGTAATGAGACGGGTAGCAGCAAAGACGGTAGACGCACGTTTATTGCGCGAAGACGGAACACCCAATTTCTCCCTTAATTTCTACGCCCTGAACAAAGCTGGGGAGTACGGCGGAGCCAACTTCCGCCCCTCACGATTTGTCGTAAACGATGGTGGAGAGAGCCGTCGCGAAGACTCTGCCTATCTTTGGGAGCGGGATCAATAGGTAGCGGGACAATAGGGAGCGGGATCAACGAAAGTCTTTGTGTCAAAGATCTAACCGCCGTCGAATCCAAGTCAGCGATGCTAGGATAATTAGTAACGGTATCTATTTGTTAAGTTGTAAGGCGCTGTCCAGCCCCGGCGCTGTGGAATTTGAGCCCACGACTGTTTGATAGCCGTGACAAAAGAAGGGGTTGAGACGATGAGCGACAACCAGAGCTTCTACGAGATCCAGTTGAGCACGCCACACCTCGTGCTGGCATTCTTAGGAGCCACAGTTGTCGGCGTGACGGTCTTTTGGTTAGGAATAGTGGTGGGGCGCGGGCAGACGGGGCCAAATGGTGTAGACGAATGGCAGGCCGTGGTATCCGCTGAAGATGCCGCAGAAGAACCCTATGACTTCTACGACGCTGTCAATGAGCCGACGATACAGCCGCAGGTGCCGGGAGAGTCACTGGTGCCAGTGGCTGAGCAAGAAGGCCCCGAAAGTGAGCCGAGATCTGAATCCGCCGATCCGGTTGATGAAAAGAGGGCGACGGTAGTAGTTGAAAGTCCCGCCGGGTCAACAGAGACAGATTCTTTGTTGCCGAACGGTTGGATAGTGCAGGTGCGGTCGACACCGGTAAAAACAGATGCCGATTCGCTGCAGTCGGCACTGGCGGAGTCGGGCTTGCCAGCATTCGTCGTTTCGACTGAGGTTTCCGGAGAGACATATTACCGGGTCCGAGTGGGTCCGTATCGCTCGAAGGAAGAAGCGGACATTATTGAGGTGAAACTGCTAGCCCGTTCTGACGTGGATACTACCTGGGTGACAGAAGGCTGAGTAAACGTCTGACTCGCGCCTGGGATTTCAGCGTGCTTTCTGCACGTTACGGTTGGGTTCTGGCTGTGGTAACTGGTCTGGGTTTGGCTCTGGCATTCCCGTACCCGGGGCTCCATTTTCTGGTTTGGGTGGCGCTTGTTCCCGTGATTATCGCTTCAGCCAGCGCTAGTGCGTGGCGTCGCTGGTGCACAGGTTTCGTGGCTGGCTTCGTATGGCGTATCGGGTCGTTGTATTGGGTGGCCCATGTGATGATTACCTATAGTGGCATGTCGGCTCCGGTCGGCGTGGTGGTTACTGGCCTACTTGCTGCCTGGATGGCATTAAGCACAGGGTTAGTTGTCCTCGTCGTGCCGATCGCGGTCCGGCATGGTGTCATTGGGGCCGCAGTGTTTGCTTCCGGATGGGTGTCGCTCGAGTATATGCAGGCGATCCTGCCGTTTGGCTTCCCTTGGTCTCTCTTAGGCTACGCAGCCGGGGGCTCAATTGTCATGATGCAGGCTGCTGACCTTGCTGGGGTTTGGGGACTCAGCTTCGCAGCGGTCTTCGTGAACGTCGCGATTGCGCAGCGCATCATACTCGGTAGCCGCGCTCGATCTTCCACTGTTGCCGCGGTTGTTTTGGTGATTGCCATAGCAGGATACGGCGCCGCCCACCTTGCAGTAGCTCCATCAACCGGCAATGTACATGAACTGGAGACGCAAGGGCTGCGGATCGCGGCTGTTCAGGGCAATGTGGAACAGGGGCGGATCTGGGATGCTAATGAACGTCAGTCGATCCTCGCGAATCACTTGGCCATGACCCTTGAGGCGGTTAGTCGTGGGGCCGACCTGGTCATATGGTCGGAATCTTCAGTTCCGCTTAGAGGTGGGCTCGAGGCGGATCCCTCGACACGTGCGATGCTGGCCCAGGTTGCGCGCCTATATGAGACTACGTTGGTGGTTGGTAGTCCCCACTATGAAAGTTTGCCTTCCGGGGAGTGGAAGGGCACGAACGCTTCTTTTCTGGTGGACGCGGTGGGGGAGTGGACGATGCGCTACGACAAGGTTCACCTGGTTCCCTGGGGAGAGTACGTCCCGGTGAGCTGGTTGTTTCGTTTTGCCACCCCGTTGGTCGACGCTGTCGGAAGTTTTCATCATGGGAAAGTGGAACAAGAGCTATTCGCGGATTCTGGTGGCGGGATCCCACCGTTTGCGATGGCTATTTGTTACGAAGTCGTGTTTCCAAATCACATGAGACGCCAGGTAGCTCGTGGTGCTAAGTTCTTAGCAACAATCACTAATGATGCATGGTTTGGTGACACGAGTGCGCCGTATCAGCATTTCTCGATGGCAAAATTGCGCGCCGTCGAAACTCGCCGTTACCTGGTCCGGGCCGCGAACACAGGAATTTCCGGGTTTGTGGACCCCTGGGGGCGGGTCCTCGAGTCCACGGAAGTCAACCAGTCCGCTTTGCTGCTCGGGGAAGTTTGGCCCTCAGACCAAGCCACACTGTATGTTGCGATCGGTGACGCGTTGCCGTTGCTTTGTGTAGTCTTGTCGTTGGGTGGTGTCGTCTTCTGCAGACGGCGCCCACCTTCACCGCTGGATTCAATAGCCGAGCTAACCGACGAAGATGAAATAAAAAGATGATCGACGACCTGAGAAGACAAATCGAAGAGCTTCGGTCTCGTTACGCTAGCCTGGGAGGCTATCTTTGACTCTTCCGGCGCTAAAGAAAGACTGACAGAGATCGAGGCGAAGATGGCGGACCCTGCTTTCTGGGAAGACGGGGGTGATACTGAGTTACAGCGAGAGCGAACCGGTCTAGAGCAGCGGCTGGCTGAAGGTGCTCGTCTTGTGGCCACGTTCGATGATACTGACGCAATGCTCGAGTTGGCTGAAGAGGGGGAGCACGAGGCGATTACACTGTTGCAGAAAACTATCGCGGACCTCAGTTCCGACCTTGACAGCCAGGAGACCCAGCATCTTTTGGGTACTACAGACGACTTGCGCCCGGCTCTGCTAGAGGTGCATTCCGGGGCTGGTGGTACTGAATCGCAAGATTGGGCCGCGATTCTTCTTCGGATGTACACAAGGTGGGCTGAATCGCGTGGTTACGCCGTTGAGGTCCTCGATGAGTCACCCGGAGAAGAGGCTGGGCTTAAAAGCGCCACGCTTCGTGTCGAGGGCGAGTTTGCCTTCGGATACATGAAGGGAGAGACAGGCGTCCATCGACTCGTGAGAATTTCACCATTTGATGCTAGCAGTCGGCGCCACACATCGTTTGCTTCAGTGATGGTTTCACCAGAGATCGACGACCAAATCGAAGTCGATATAGACGAGAAAGACCTTCGTATTGATACTTATCGTTCCAGTGGTGCTGGCGGGCAGCATGTCAACGTCACTGATTCGGCAGTGCGCATTACTCATCTTCCTAGTGGGGTTGTTGTGCAATGCCAAGCGGAACGTTCCCAGCACCGCAATCGCGCTATGGCGATGAAGGTGCTGCAAAGTCGTTTGTACGAGCTTGAGCGACAGAAGCAGGCTGATCGTATTGTGGAGCGTCAAGGCGAGAAGAAGGAAATCGGGTGGGGGTCGCAAATCCGATCCTATGTGTTGCAGCCCTACCAAATGGCCAAAGACCATCGAACCGGCCTGGAAATTGGCAACGTCACCGGTGTTTTAGATGGTCAACTTGATCCCTTTGCGGAGGCGTATCTAAAATGGGCTGCCGACGGAACTAGCGCCACTGCAGAGATTGAATAAATAAACTTTCGCTGGGTGAGGGGGATTGGGTCATTGGGAAGAAGCGGTTCTGGACCGGTGCCAGGGTTGGTATCAGGCTATCTTCCACGACCCCTGATGTCGTCGACAAAGTATGCCTGTTGATACGGATTCATTGCCAGGATTCGCGCTTCCTCAACACCGCAGGCGCGTGCCGGGTCGGTGCCTTCCATAAAGGCAACCACTACTGATGGTCCGCATGCTTCGCTCGACAACAGACCGGTGCGAGCATCGACAGTGCGGAGAATGACGCCCACGGGCAACTCAAAGCCCCTGGGCTCGAGACCGGCGCTCGCTGCTTGCATGACCTCCATCCAAATTGGTAGTGCGGTATTGGCGCCTTCTCGGCCAGGGCCGATCGGTTGCTTCGTGTCGTTGCCGACCCAGACCCCGATGGTGTGATACGGCGAGTATCCGATGAACCACGCGTCCGAATAGTTGTCGGTAGTACCTGTCTTGCCAGCCAATGGCATGCCAAGTTCACTCACGAGGAAACGCGCTCTTCGGCCGCTACCACCTTGTGTGCCGCGGTCAAAGGTGTATGCGATTACGTTCGTGAGCATCTGGCTCATTAAGAAAGCGACGTCTGCATCCATTACCTGTTCGGATTGTCTTTGGGTTTGAGATCGAGGTCGTCCCTGGCGATCGACAACTGAGACGACGCGGTGTGGCTCCACCCGTACCCCACCATTGGCAAACACTGCGTAAGCGCGCGTCATCTGCCACAGTGAGACATCGACGACGCCAAGAGCCAAGGACAAGTAAGGCTGCAAGTTCGCCGTGATGCCTAGATCACGCGCCAACGCAATGATGTTTCCTGCTCCCACTTGTTCCTGGACCGCAACCGCGACCACGTTACGTGACCGTGCTAGCGCCTCCGTTATGGTCGTGATTCCCACATAGGCATCATTGTGGTTACGGGGCTGGTAAGGTTGTCCGCTGTCATCCTCGAAAGCTTGAGGCATATCGACTACTAGGGTGCTGGCTGTCCAACCATGGAGCAGTGCAGCCGCATAAACAAACGGTTTAAATGCCGACCCGGTTTGCCGAACTGCCTGGCGAGCACGATTGAATTCACTTTCCGAGAACCTCCGACCTCCGACCTCCGCCTTGATCTCGCCCGAGTAGTTCTCGAACACGAGCACTGCGCCTTCTAACTCGGGCTCCTGGTCGAGTTCAACACTGAGGGTGCCGTCATCGTGTACTTCGGTTACATGTACGGAGATAAGATCCCCGGGTCGAATCAGGCGCTCCAGGCGCACATTTTCCACCCGGTCGAAAGCAGTCCAGGCGGCGCCTTCTGGTGCGATCTTGGCGGTATAAGGTCCGACGCGTAGCTGTACTTGCTCTCGACTTGAACCCAGGGCAACCGCCGGGACATAGTCCCCAGCCTCGATCGGCCGGTCCCAGCGTTGCTCGGTATGGTCGGCCATGTCTATCTTCTCTTCAAGGAGGTTGCGCTTCGAGCCGCGCCATCCTTGAGTTTTGTCGACCGCGCGCAGTCCGGAATCAAGAGCCTGTTCGGCTACTGCCTGCAAGCGAGAATCCAGTGTCGTGTACACTCGCAGACCCGATTCATACAGAGTCGTACCGGGGTAGTCTTCGATCAGGCTACGACGTATCTCCTCGGTAAAATAGGCGCCTAGCTCCTCGCTGCGATCGTCGCGTTCTGCAAGATCAAGTGGTTCATTGCGCGCCTGTTCGCGTTCTTCCTTGCTGATGTAGCCTTCGGCTAGCATGCGGCCGAGCACGAGGTCTCGGCGCTGGATTGCACGCTCTTGATTTCGGTCGAGTGGATAGTAATCGTTGGGCCGCTGGACGATTCCGACAAGTAGAGCGCACTCTGCCAAGGTGAGCTCATCGAGCTCGTCACCGAAGTAAAATTCGGCAGCTGCCCCGAATCCGTAGGCGTCATGTCCCATAAAAATCTGGTTCATGTAGAGCTCAAGGATGCGCTCCTTAGAAAAATAACGCTCAGTCTGTAGCGCGTAGTAAAAGGCTTCGATGAGCTTACGAATGACTGTCTTCTCGGGACTCGACCAGCCGAGGCCACGGGCAAGTTGCATCGTGATCGTGCTGGCACCGCGCTTCCCAAATCCACGCGTGATGTTGTCGCGCACTGCTCCCAGTACACCAATCGGATCGACGCCCACGTGCCAGAAAAAGCGACTGTCTTCTACGGCAAGTAGTGCATTGCGGAGTTCTTCGGGGATATCCCGATAAGGAATCATTTTGCGACGTTCCACTGCTTCTAGCTCGGCGTAGGGTTGTCCCTCGTCGTCGTAGAGGGTCACCTGCATACTTGGTACGTATTCCTCAAGTACACGCACTTGTGATGCGTCGGGCAAGTAAACCATCGCAATGCCGATTGCCGCACCTAAGACGGTGACAAGTACCATGGCCAAGAAAACATTGCGTGGCCTTACCAGGAATTGCGCGGTACGGTGAACGAACGGAGTCCTGTCCTCCAGAAGCGGTTTCTTAGCCGCTTCGGCCGGTAGTTCTGCGTCGAGTGTTTTCCTTGTCGAAGAGGACATCGAAACGCATGTTAGCATTTGGTCGGCAGAGGCTGTCGATCGTTCAGCCCTATAGCGATGCTGACTTGACAGCTATCCGGCACCATTGTTCTATCAACGTTTAGCACTCGATGGGCAGGAGTGCTAAACGGGCGAGTTCGATTCAAGATGACTAAAGACCTTACTCAACGAGGCGCTGCGGTATTGGATGTAGTGGTCCGCCATTTCATTGCCACCGGGCAGCCGGCTGGGTCGGTTACCGTGGCAGGTCTACTTGCGGAGAAAATTAGCTCGGCGACGGTTCGTAATGTGATGGCGGAGTTCGCTAAGCAGGGATACCTAACCCAACCACACACTTCTGCTGGCCGTATGCCGACAGCGCGTGGATACGTGGCCTATGTCAAGCACTTGATGCGTCATGGGGATCTGCAGCGAGTCGACGAGCGCCGGATTAGAGAGCGGTTGGACGAGGCGCAACCAGAACTCAATGCACTGTTGCAGCGTGCGTGCTCAGTGCTCTCTGAAATGACTCACCATGTTGGAGTTGTATTGGTCCCGCCACCGGCAGAAGCAGATATCCACCACGTCGAGCTCGTACGCCTTGGTCCCGATCGTGTGTCGATCGTCTTTGTGACCTCTGTTGGTATGGTGCACACGCGCACGATCATGTTTAAAGAAGAGCTGGGCGAGCAAGCCCTTGAAGCAGCGGCAGACTTTATCCGCCATCGCTTTGCCGGCCAAACGTTGAGGCACTTACGGGAGAGTATCGGCGATACTTCCACATCCACATCGTCGCATCCCGAGGCGATCGCAGTGCGCCTCGTGAGGCGGTCGCTGGGTGACGCAATCTATCAGCCAGCCATGTATGTCGAGGGTGCGTTTCACTTACTTGACAGTCCCGAGCTAGCTGAACGGGCGACCTTTCCGGAGATTTTCGCGGCGTTCGAGGAGCGCAGCGAGCTAAGCCGAGTGCTCGCTGGGTGTGGAACGGAGTTGGGTGTACGAGTATTGATCGGCCGTGCCGGATTGCCGGCCTCGTTGGGTGGGTGTGCCTTAGTTGCCGCTGGCTATCGTTTTGGTCCGAGGCCTGTCGGGGCTCTCGGAGTACTAGGGCCGGCTCGCATGGATTACGAACGGACAATTCCTATGGTCACAACGATGGCCCGGGTGACCAGCGACATGGCCACGAAACTGTGCGCCTGAACGTTTCCAAAGCGTAGCTGAAAAAGTCAGCCGCGCCTTCGATATTCGACGGGGACCGAGCTTTGAACGATAACAAACACGAAAATGAGGAACACGATGACTTGGCTGCCGAGGCGTCGGCGAGCGAAGCTGACGTGCCCACCAATGACCTAGAGGAACAGCTTGAGCTTGCCAAAACTGAAATTGAACGCCTGGCGGACCAGTCGCTCCGACGCCAGGCAGAATTGGTCAACTATCGGCGTCGCGTCCAGAGAGAGCAAGCCGAGATGGCCACCGTCGCACAGGTTGCGTTACTAGGAGGGCTCGTCCCAGTTATCGATGACCTCGAGCGCGCTGTGGGAACGATGTCGAAAGACGAAGATACGTATCACGAGGGAATGCAGATCATCCTCCGTAGCGTGCAAAAAGTCCTTGAGAAAATTGGGGTGGAACGCATTGAGCCAGAGGGCGAGGTGTTCAATCCGCGCTATCACGAAGCAATTGCTCGGCATGAGACCAACGAAGTTCCTGAAGGACAGGTTCTTGAAGTTTATCAGCCAGGCTACAGCCTCAACGATCGCTTAATTCGTCCGGCTTCCGTGGTTGTGTCATTTTGGGGCGTGGCCGCTGAAGGCGATATCTGTGAGGATGGCCCCAATGAGATAACGGAGGTTGACGCCGGCGTGCTGGCCGAGGAAAACGAAGCCAGCGATGGGTGAGCGCGACTTCTATCAGATTCTAGGCGTCGACCATAGGGCGTCAAAAGACGAGATTAAGCGCGCCTACCGGAAGGCGGCGTTGAAATACCACCCCGACCGAAACCCTGGTGACGCGGCAGCGGAAGAGCGCTTCAAAGAGGCGGCGGAGGCGTACTCGATACTCGGAGAAGAGGAAAAGCGCTCCAATTACGACCGTTTTGGTGAGGCAGGATTGCGTGGTGGCCAAACGTTCAACGCTGACACCTTTGCTGATTTCTCTGACATTCTCGGGGACCTATTTGGTTTTGGTGGTGCTTTTGGAGGGATGGGCCGTTCACAGCGGGCGAACGCCGGGCAGGGGACTAGCCTACGAGTCCAACTCGACATCGAACTCCCTGAGGCAGTTAGTGGGGTGGAGAAGGCCATCTCCCTCCAGCGCTACGTTGCCTGCGAAACTTGTCGGCAGAGCGGTTCAGAAACTGGGACAGCCCCAACTGTGTGTGCTCACTGTGGAGGTAGCGGCGCAGTGCAACAGCGGCACGGTTTCCTGGCGATCGCCCGTCCGTGCGCCGCCTGCAGCGGTACCGGTCGCACCGTCTCTGATCCGTGTCAGATTTGCCGCGGAGAGGGACGAGTTGCGGATAATAGCGAGCTCTCGATTCGTGTCCCGGCGGGTGTCGATACGGGCTCCAGGCTTTTGTTGCGTGGTGAAGGGTCAGTGGGATTGCGTGGCGCAGTGGCTGGGGATCTTGAGGTGTTGATTGCCGTGGGAGACCATCCGGTGTTCGCTCGTCGTGGCAAGGATCTTTTTACACGGGTGGCGGTATCCTTCCCCATGGCGGCGCTTGGAGGTACGGTCGACGTTCCAACCCTCGACCGGGAATCGGCCAGACTCTCTATTCCGGCAGGTGTTCAAGGTGGCGAGGTGTTCGAGATTCGGGGGAGGGGGATACCGCCGGTCAATGGTGGCAGTCGCGGAAGCCTTCGGGTGGCAGTTCAAGTGGTCACGCCTTCAAGACTTAGCGCCGAACAACGGGCCATCTTGGAACAGCTTCATGAGATCACGGAGGAGCCGGAACTGAAGGATGAGGCGGAGAGCTGGTGGGACCATCTCCTTAACCTCGTTAGCTGACCGGAAACCTTGTGAAGCACCGATTCTGCATGAATTCTGTCAAACCGGATGCCAATGGTCATATTGACCTCAGCACCATCCGCCAGCATCTCGAAGTCGTCCGAGTAGGCTTGGGAGATGTTGTATATCTGTTCGACGGTCGTGGTACGGAAGTCGAGGCGGAAATTAGTGTATTTGATGGTCGTGCAGCGCTGGCTTCCGTGCGCAAGCAGGTCACGAGAGACACGGAGTCACCGCTTGAGTGTTGGCTAATACAAGCGATACCGGTACGGATTGCTCGGATGGATACCATCGTTCGTCAGGTTGCCGAGCTTGGGGTTTATCGTGTTGTACCGGTGTTTGCGGAGCGGAGCCAGCAAGCGAAGGCGAAACCTGCCGCCACGAGACGCCGTGCCGATCGGTGGCGCCGGATTGCCGAGGCTGCAGCAGAACAAAGCTGCCGGACGCATGTCCCTGGAATCGATGCACCTTGTGCCTTTGACGACTTAGACTGGGAATGTTTCCCTCGGCCGATGTTTATCGCCGAACCTGGGAAGCCTCCCGTGCCCCGGGTTCCGGTAACAAGTGCAGTCAGCTTGCTTATTGGTCCCGAGGGCGGATGGGCGGAACGAGAAATTAGCGCCGCACTTTCTTCCGGAGCGCAGCCGTTTGGTTTAGGCTCAAGGGTGTTACGTGCCGACACGGCGGGCGTGGTCGCGATGACCGTTTTTCAGTCATTATGGGGTGACTTGAATTGAATTTCGGTTGACTCGGTACTCGGTAGGTCAGTGCGCGTGTGTCCGGCGTGCGGCACGCGAAGATTTTGGTTGATCGGCAGCATCGTGAACGGTGCCCCTGCCGGTGATCTGGCGAAAGTCTTTCCCGTGCATTGGAACTTTGCGGCACATTTCATATAAGCGGCTACGGGCATACGGGCCGATACGTTCGGCTAGCGTTGGTATCGATGCATCGGTGTCGTCATCTTCGTAGTTAGTGGTGATCAGTGTGACCCTCTCCCGTTTGTAGCGATCATTGAGAATCTGCGTGACGGTGTCGCGAACCCAATCGGTTGGTCGTCGCGTCCCCAGTTCATCGAGAAGTAAGATATCTGCGTGAAGGACCGGATGAAGGATTTCCAGTTCCGAGGTTTCGGACACTGGGTTGTATGAGTTCTGGATTGATCGTAAAAGGTCTCGATAGTCAACAAACCTGCCCGTGACTCCGCAGCTGGTGACGAGTTTGCGAAGAACGGCAACTGCCAAGTGTGTTTTCCCGACTCCAGAGGGACCTTGGAACAGCAGGCCAGGATCCTTCTGGTCCGGGTACGCTTTGGCGAATTTCTCGGCAGTCAGCTGGGCTTCCTCAAGAGTGCCGTCAATGCCACTGTAGAGAGAGAAGTTGCTGAGCTCGACTCTTTGATAGCGTGATGGAATCAGAGAATTCTTGAGGCGTCGCTCGACATCCTGGCTCGCGTAGCATGAGCAACGTCGTAGCGTGGCGCCAGGATCCTCTGCGTCCGTCGTGACCCAACCAGTCCCTGCACACCTCGGGCAGGAAGTGGACTTTTCCAATGGAGTTGTCAGAGGGGTGGTCACAAGTTACTCGTTTTACCAGCATCACCGGTGGTTTGCTCGTCCGATGAGCGAACAGTGATTCGGGTCGTTCGCTCTAGAACCATCAGGGGTCCTCGCTCGATCCGGACCAGTGCCTGTTCAAAACGGCCCTTCAGCTTACTCTCATTTTTCAGGAGTTCGTCCCGTACATAAGTCATCAACGAACCGACTTCTTCCTGCAGACGCGACATATTTTCGCGCATATTTAGAATGACCTCGACCCCGGCCAGGTTGACACCAAGATCACGAGTAAGAGTAAGAATAAGCTCGAGGCGCTCCAGGTCCAAGGCGGAGTAAAGCCGGGTGTTACCCTCCGAGCGATTCGGCCGGAGCAATCCCTCGCGCTCGTACATTCGCAGTGTCTGTGGGTGAATGTCGTAGAGTTCCGCCACGGCGCTGATCATGTACATTCCGTGGCGTGGCCGGTCCCCGATTCTCATCGGTTCACGGTAGCACGTTGATTCCGATCTCGGACCGGCTCTGCTGTACGGTCACCAAACTCCCGAATGAGACGTCGCGCATCTTCATCGACGGTATCAGGGAGCCAAAGATCTATGACCGCAATCAGGTCACCACTGCGACCGTTGGTCATTTCGAGCCCACGCCCACGAACGCGCAACCGATCACCGCCGCGGGTTCCCGGAGGAACACGAAGCAAGGCAACTGAGCCATTGATCGTTGATAACTCTATGCGGGCTCCAAGTATGGCTTCAGACACTGTAATTGGCACCGAGGTGATTAGGTGTGGGCCTCTACGTTGAAAGCGTGGATCGTTATGCACGCTGACGGTAACCACGAGGTCGCCGGGCGGTGAGCCTTTCGGACCCTGGTGCCCATCTCCGTTGACACGGATTGTCTGCCCATCTTGGACCCCGGGGGGTATCTGAACGGGAAGGGTTTCCTTTCGTGCGGTAAGCCCCGAACCATGGCACGCTCCGCAGGTAGCCCCGATCTGCAACCCCTCACCGTTGCAGTCGCCACAGGTAACAGCGACCGCGAGAGGGCCACGGCCAAAAACTTCCTTGCCGGAGCCCGTACAGGTAGTGCACGGGGCATTGTCCCCAGTCTGCAGACGTCCGGCACCGGAACAGTCTAAACAACGATGCAAGCGACGAACTTCTACCGCGGTTCGGCGGCCACGTTCGGTATCTACGAGCTGACAGACGACCGAGGTGTAGACATCGTGGCCGCGATTAGGCTGGGTCCGCTTGGCATGATCGCAGAGCTTCCTAAAAAGGTCTGCGTAAGAGCGGGCTTCGTTTTTCACTTCTGTGCTTGTATTGCTCAATACCTTGATATCTTTGGCCGGCGGACGGCCTTCGCTGTCGTAGCGGGCGCGCTCGCGTGAGTCGGTGAGGATGCTATGGGCCATTTTAAGGCGCTCGAAGGCAGCCTGTGCACGAGCGTCGCCCGGATTAAGATCGGGGTGGTAACGACGACTCAGACGGCGGAATGCAGCATCGATGGTTTCATCGTCGGCATCAGGTGGAACGCCGAGCAAGGCGTAATGATCCCTGGACAACATGGAAATGATCCGCCCGCGACCAGCCGGGCAGGGCAGGCCCTATCCGGCGATCGCCGTTATTTGGTCAGGAAGACTCGCTATCGTCGTCGACGACCTCGGCCTCAAGGACCTCCTCTTCGTCGTGATCCGGTGTAGTGCCCGAGCCGGCTGATCCCCCCGAAGCGGACGCGGCGCCATACATAGCCTCAGCCATAGCGTGCGATGTGGCTTGTAGTTTCTCGGAGGCTGCCGATAGCGTCGTAGTGTCGGTGTCGTCGTTACTGAGCACGTCTTTGGCGTTTTTCAATGCCTCCTCGATCTCCGACACTGATGTCGCATCGATGTTGTCGCGATTTTCGTTTAGCACCTTCTCGGTCTGGTAGACAATTGAATCAAGCTGGTTACGTGCATCGATTTGTTCTCGACGCTGACGGTCTTCGTCGGCATGCGATGTGGCTTCGTTGACCATTGTTCCGATTTCATCTGGGTCGAGACCGCTTGACGATGTAACCGTGATCTTCTGTTCTTTGCCCGTGCCGAGATCCTTAGCGGATACGTTCAAAATGCCATTAGCGTCGATGTCGAACCCCACCTCGATTTGAGGGACCCCGCGCGGTGCCGCTGGGATACCCACCAAGTGGAATTTACCCAGCGTCCGGTTGTCGCTGGCCATTTCGCGCTCACCCTGCAGAACGTGGATCTCGACGCTTGGTTGGTTGTCCGAGGCAGTACTGAAAACCTCGCTTTTTCGGGTGGGAATCGTCGTGTTTCGAGGAATAAGCACCGTCCTGACACTGCCAAGTGTTTCGATACCGAGCGACAGCGGTGCCACATCAAGCAGCAACACGTCATCGACTTCGCCGGAAAGTACTCCGGCCTGAATGGCGGCACCGATGGCGACGACCTCATCTGGGTTGACCCCCTTGTGGGGCTCTTTCCCGAACAGTTCAGTAATGAGCTGTTGTACCTTGGGCATCCGGGTTGAGCCTCCGACCAGCACCACCTCATCGATCTCCCCAGGCTTCATGTTGGCGTCTTTGAGCGCTTGCTTGCAGGGTCCCATCGTACGCTGGAGAAGGTCTTCCACGAGCTGCTCCAGCTTGGCCCTTGAAAGTTTCAATGCCAAGTGTTTGGGGCCATTTTCGTCGGCGGTGATGAAGGGTAGATTGATTTCGGTCTCAGAGACGCTAGATAGCTCAATTTTTGCCTTTTCAGCAGCCTCTTTAAGTCGCTGTAACGCCATTCGGTCCGTAGCGAGGTCAACGCCCTGATCCTTTTTGAACTCGGAAACAATCCACTCGATAACACGCTGGTCGAGGTTGTCGCCGCCGAGGTGTGTGTCGCCATTGGTTGCTTTGACCTCCACGACGCCGTCGCCTACTTCAAGGATCGAAATGTCGAACGTGCCTCCGCCAAAGTCGTATACTGCAATCTTTTCGTCGGCTTGCTTGTCGAGCCCATAGGCAAGGGCGGCGGCGGTCGGTTCGTTGATAATTCTCTCGACTTGTAAGCCGGCAATCTTCCCGGCGTCCTTAGTAGCCTGACGTTGGCTGTCGTTGAAATAGGCGGGCACCGTCACGACAACGCGATCCACCTTTGTTCCGAGGTAGTCCTCGGCCGCTTGCTTCAACTTCTGCAGAATCATCGCGGAAATCTCAGGTGGCGAGTATTTGTTGCTACGGGCGTGGATGCGAACGTCATCCCCTTCCTTGACGACTTCGTAGGGGACCATTTTCATCTCTTCATCGACTTCGCTGTAGCGCCGTCCCATAAAACGTTTGATCGAGAAGACCGTGTTTTCAGGGTTGGTGATGGCCTGTCGTTTGGCGACCTGCCCAACTAGACGCTCGTCTTTCTCGGTGAATGCTACGACTGAGGGTGTTGTGCGATTGCCTTCAGGGTTGGGGATGACAACAGGTTCACCGCCCTCCATGACGGCTACGACCGAATTCGTGGTTCCCAGGTCGATACCGATGATTTTGGACATGATTTTCCTCTTCGTTTCACTAAAACGCGGGGTTTGCGGATGCTTGGAGAAACGTGACGACCGATTTGTCGACACGCATACTTTAGTTACTACCGAGTATAAAATCTGAGTGGGTTTATGTCAACCTAAAGCTGGATAGATTTGGTCTTCTCAAGGTAGATCATGCGGAGTTGGTAGAGGACCGCTTCGACGCGGTCCTTTTCCTCAGAGTCTAGGTTGCCTTCAGTTTTGATCTGAAGCATTCCCAGGAGGTCGATTTTGTATTTAGCTAGTTCCAGTTCCTCTATCGTTTCACCGGTGCGAGGATCTGGTATCGCACCAAGATAAAGCATCGCCTCGAGGTACATGCCTTCCAGAAAAGCTGAAAAGTCACGCGGGAGATGGGCAATGTTTCGCTCAGGTGTATCGCTTGGCGGCTCTGACGCCTCCTGGGCCCCGGTATCGGTCGTGGGCTTTGTTTCAGTTTGCTTCGCTTCTTCAGATTTCAGAGGCGCCGTTTTCGGCTTACTGCCTTCGTTGGTAACGGAGCCCGATTGCAACGGTGTGCCGTCGGACGCAAACTTTCGACGGTCAGTGACCTTAATAGTGGGCGGATCGTTTTCGTTATCGTTTTGAAACAGTTCGTCTTCGTTCATCTGGCCTTGACGGAAGCATTAGGGGATTTTCTGGCAGAGTGTAGAGGGCGTATGAAACCCCCGCAAATCGCCAGACGGGAACTTATAGGGCGCGTTAGTATTTCGCCGGATCAGCGTACAGTATTCCTCATACTTATCGCCGTCTTCATGAAGAGAAATAAGATTGTGTCAAATCGTATCGGGGCCGCCTTCGAACGCCTTGTAGATATCATGAAAACTCTGCGCGGCCCGGATGGGTGTCCCTGGGACCGCCAGCAGGATCTTTGTTCGTTGCGCAAGTACATTCTTGAGGAGGCGTATGAGGTGGTCCAGGCAATCGATGATGATGACTTAGAAGCGCTCCCCTCCGAACTCGGCGACCTTCTGTTGCAGGTTGTGTTTCTTTCTCAACTTGCCGATGAAGAAGGACAGTTCAGCATTACCGATGTTGTCGAGTTGATTAGTGGCAAGCTCGTGCGACGCCACCCTCACGTTTTTGGCGAAGGTCAATTGGACACTGCCGATGAAGTCTTGGTTCGATGGGAAGCAATCAAACTCGAGGAACGTGGTGGGGGATCAGTGCTTGACGATATTCCCGAGGTTTTTCCGGCTCTTGTCCGCGCAGAAAAGCTAGGGCGGCGGGCTTCTAGTGTTGGATTCGACTGGCCTAATGCGACCGGTGCCCTTGGGAAGGTGCGTGAGGAGCTTGCGGAAGTTGAGGAGGCAACAGTCGGAGTTGAACGGGACGCTGAGCGGCCCTTAGTGGAAATTGAGACAGAAATCGGAGACCTGTTGTTTGCGATCTCTAACTTTGCGCGCCATGTGGGAGTCTCTCCGGAGGTGGCGCTCCGCCGGGCGAGTGAAAAATTTGAACGCCGATTTCGTGCTATTGAATCGCGTATAACGTCGGGGGACGCACTCGATCTTGAAAAGATGGACGCGCTTTGGGACGAGGTTAAATTCTTAGAGAAGGACCCTTGATTATGTTGTTGCAAGCTCCCGGCCTGGGCTGGATGGGTGCTTTGTATACAGTCTACTAATTTCGGGGTGTCGCCAATGCTGCAACGACTATGCCCAGCAAGTACAGCACCAGCATCGGGATGGCGACCAGTAATTGGCTGATGCCGTCAGGTGGGGTAATCACAGCGGCGAGCACGAAGGCGGCCAGCACCGCGTAGGGAAGCCAGCGGAGTAAGCGTCTGGCCGTGACTAACCCAAAGCGAGCGAGCACGAAACTCATCAGAGGCAGTTGGGCAGAGATTCCCATCGCCAAGAGTATGCGCAACGCGAAGCGGAGATATTCTCGGATGGTGACGGCGTACCGGAATTCTTCAGCGACCCCGAGAAGGTATCGGACGACGAAGGGTAGTAATACCCAATAGCCGAACGCCAGGCCGACTAGGAACAACACCGATGATGCGAAGACAAACACGATCGCCTTTGCTGCGCCACGGCCCAAACCCAGGGGCGCAACTACGCGCCAGAAGAGAGACATGATGACCGGGAGGGCCAAGAGCAACCCTAGTAGCATTGAGACACTGAAATAGATGATGAACGGGTCACTTAAGCTCGTGAACGCAAGCCGTGGGTCCCGAGCTGCGTTTGCAAGTGCCGTTGTGAGTGGTGCGGCCAAAAAATTAAACACCTGGTCAGCAACGCCCCAGCCGCTCGCAGTACCTAGCAGGAGAGCAGCCACTACCCATAAAAGGCTGCGTCGCAGCGCGTTTATCCGGTTGATCACATGGTCCCAAGAAACTATTGGGCCCGATGAATTCGGGATAGTGGCAGTGTCCACGAGGAAGGGCTACTGTGGGCAGGAGAGCAGAAGAGGCCGGATTATAGCATCGGGCAAGCGTTTAACGATTATCTAGTAATCACCGCAAATGCGGAGGCCGTCGGATTGAACAGCCGGGTGCAGACTGACCTTAGTGTTCTTGAGGGTGCTTCCGCCACAGAGGTTACCGACATGCGCACTCCAGACGCCAGCAACGACCAGCGTGGGCGAGGCTGGATCGAGGTGATTTGTGGAAGCATGTTCTCGGGCAAGAGCGAGGAACTTATCCGGCGTCTACGCCGCGCTGAAATTGCTCGCCAGAAAGTTCAGGTTTTCAAGCCACGCATTGACGATCGTTTCGACGACAACCACATCGTGTCCCACAGTCGGCAGCGAATCTTGAGTCAGCGGGTCACGACATCGGCGGAACTGTATGGCTCAGTTGCCCCGGACACCCATGTTGTCGGTATCGACGAGGCCCAGTTTTACGACGATGGACTGATCGAGGTCTGCCAGCGGCTGATTGCGGAAGGCCGACGGGTAATTATCGCGGGGCTAGACCAAGACTACCTCGGGCGGCCTTTCGAGCCTATTCCACAGCTGCTGGCGCTTGCCGAGTACATCACCAAGACCTTGGCAATCTGTGTCCAATGCGGCGCACCGGCAAACCATTCCCAGAGGCTTATTGCCAGTGAGGAGAGGGTTGTGGTGGGTGCCGAGGATGTCTACGAAGCACGTTGCCGGGACTGTTTTACCCCCGACCATCATCAGTAGAAATGCCCATTTTTGATATCAATCCCGCAGTTACGATGGCGAACTCTGTCTCTGGGCTGAGTCATGCGTCATAGGGACTGAAAGGCGGCAAGCTTAGTGCGTTGAATCCATCGGTTCCCGCGTGCGATTTCAAGGCGCTGCGCAGGCGGCTTTCGACATCGTTGGCCCTTCGGTCGACGGACCGGGCCCCCAGGTCGCCGTTTGCGGCCGCACGCTCAATCTCGTCAAGTTCTGCTGCGGCAGCAAAGAGCCGGGATGCTGTCGTCTCATGGGCGTTCGTGGCAGCGGAACGGCAAGCTGTAGAGACAACACGCAAGTGGGCTGATGCTGTTGGTAGTCCTGCAGATTCTGGGCCCGTACGAGGTTGTCTAAGTTGATACGTGCCGCGGTAGTCTTCCCATGCTGCTTGAATCTCCTGCTCACAATAGCGCAAGGAGTTGATACGATCGGGGCGCGGGCCGGAAGTTGTAAAACGATCAAAAGCCTGGTTAATACCGCGCAGGACGATTTTTAGAGGTATACCACTCGTGTGCCATGCCTCGACGAGACTCCAGTCCTTTGGTGAGAGTACAAGTGGGCCACCACGTCGACGGCCAAAATGCTCCTCAATTCGGTCGAAATATTGCCCGTGAGCTGAATCCGACATCCGGTTAGCTATTCATGAGTTGACTGTTGCGGGATGAATCCATTGGCTTGGGTTATGTCAGAGAACCTTGCTCGTTGATCCAGTCGGCGAACGTTCCGGGGTCTTCTGTGGCTGGGGCACCGGCATCTAGCCATTTAACTACAGCTTTAGTGCAATCAATAAGCCGTTTACAGCAGGCCTCATATACCTTTCTGTTGCCGCCTATGGGGTCGGGTATCTTCATCGCGTCTGTCGGGCCGCCATAAAGACCTGTTATCTGGTAGGCAGGACTGGGTGCTGGGGCAAAGGCACCCAAGAGTCGAATAAGCGGCGTGCTTCCGGGATCCAAGGCAGCGGCCCAGGTTGCTTGACGGCGCGACATAACGAAGATGTAGTCGCTGCGTTGCAATACGTCTAAGGTCAAGGGCAACGAGAGTTGGCGCGATATATCAAGACCTGTAAGTTCCGCGATGGCATTGCAAGAGCCGGTGGTGGGAGGATCGCCTCCGATCGCGTGGGTACCCGCCGAGATTACTTCCCATTTGTTGCTGGGAAGGTAATGGTTCAGGAGAGACTCTGCAATTGGACTGCGGCACAGGTTTCCGAAGCATACGGCAAGCACTGTTTTACGGGAAGAAGACTCAATAGATGGCATGATTGTCCGGAAAAGGGTGAGACTCTAACATGGTGGTTTCGGTCGCTGGCGTTGATTCCATCAGGGACAGGGAGACTGTTGGGGCCATCTTTTCCTTCTGAGATACAGGGTCATGTCCGTTCAACGAACCTCCGAACCCGCTAAAGCCGTGCACCAGACGATTTCAATCCGCGGGGCCAGGGTACACAATCTTAAAAACATTGATGTTGATATTCCCAGCCAAAAGCTGGTCGTGATCACTGGTGTTTCTGGCTCGGGCAAGTCAAGCCTCGCCTTCGACACGCTTTACGCCGAGGGACAGCGTCGCTACGTGGAATCGCTTTCCGCCTACGCCCGGCAGTTTCTTGAGCGCATGAAGAAACCTGACGTCGATTCTATCGAAGGTGTTTGTCCGGGCGTCGCCATACAGCAGAAAGTGCCGCCACGTAGCGCGCGTTCGACGGTAGCGACCACCACGGAAGTTCACGATTATCTACGATTGCTATTCGCCCGTGTCGGACACACCGTATGTCCCTCTTGTAATCAAGTTGTCTGTTCTGATACTCCGGCTGGAGCGGTCGACACACTTATTGATGCGGCTGCACACTGCCTCGTGGTAATCACCTTCCAAACTTCCCTGCCACGTTTGGTCAAAGGCCGAAAAACGGTCCTGCTTGGTTTGTTGCAGCAGGGGTTTCGGCGTCTATGGCACAAGGGGGAGATGCTTGAAATGTCGGTCCGTTCTCTCCAGGACGTCCAGCAGGAACTCGGCAGCGGACCTGTAGAGGTCATTGTCGATCGTTCAATACTTAATCCGGAAGCCCGCACGCGACTCATTGATTCAATGGAGACGGGTTTCAACGGGGGTGGTGGGAAAGCTAGCGCGTTCGTAATTAGCAATGGAAAAAAGCCGTCGGTGAGGAAGCATCCGTTCGACCGGCGCTTCCGTTGCTCCAGATGCGACCTGGACTTTTTGAAACCAGAACCTCGCCTTTTCTCGTTCAACAACCCTTATGGTGCCTGTCCTGAGTGCAAGGGATTTGGAAACATTATTGAGGTCGACCTCGACAAGATTGTTCCTGACAAGACGGTGACGCTGGAGGACGGGGCTATCGAGCCGTGGGACAAGGCGAGCCGGGGACGTTGGCGCAAACGACTGCGTGATTATTGCGGCACACATGCAATTCCGATGGACGTTCCCTGGCAGGACCTAAAGGCCACGCAACGCCAGGCTGTACTCGAAGGTTCCGATGGTTTTTCGGGAGTCCTCGGTTTTTTTGAGAGACTTAAGAGAAAGAACTATCGGCTGCATGTGCGTGTTCTACTTGCTCGGTACCGAGGCTATGTCGCTTGTCCCGCTTGTAGTGGTGTACGGCTCCGGAGCGAGGCCCGGAATGTTCAGGTTGCCGGGAGGACCATAGGCGAAATATTGGCAATGAGTATCGAGGATGCTGAGCGGTTTTTCCTCGAACCTAATTTCCTGGAAGGAGATGGAGTAGTTTCTGAGCCGCTGTTGGCCGAGATTCGCTTTCGGCTAACGTACCTGGTTGAAGTGGGGGTCGGATACCTGACCCTGGATCGCCTCACGGGGACGCTTTCAGGGGGTGAGGCCCAGAGGATCAACCTGGCTACTTGTCTTGGTTCAGCACTAGTTGGTGTGATGTACGTCCTTGACGAACCGAGCATTGGCTTGCACCCACGCGACAACGAGCGGTTAATGGGGATTCTTCGGCGTTTGCGTGATCTTGGCAACAGTGTCCTCGTCGTTGAACACGACAGGGAAATGATCGAGGCGGCCGATCATCTTATCGACCTCGGCCCCGGAGCCGGGGAACAAGGCGGGGAGCTTGTCTTCGAGGGGGCACCTTGTGAGTTGTTAGCGTCGAGCGGGTTGACCTCGGAGTACATGCGGGGAGACAAGAGTGTCCCAGAGCCTGCGCGCGTCCGGCTCGCGGAGGGCTACCTCAAGGTGATTGGGGCGCGGGAACATAACCTGAAAGACCTCAACGTCAAAATACCTCTCGGTGTGCTGTGCTGTATCACAGGCGTCTCTGGTTCGGGAAAGAGCACCTTGATTCACGATGTGTTGCACAGCGGCCTGCGCCAACGCTTGGGCCCGTGGACGGAGAAGATAGGTGCCCACGACCGCATAGAAGGCGCGGAACAGGTCGCTCGTGTGGTAATGATTGACCAATCCCCGATTGGCCGTTCCTCTAGATCGAATCCGGTTACCTATATCAAGGCGTTCGATGGCATACGCGCGGCCTTTGCCAAAACACGCGAGGCCCAGGCGCGGGGCTTAAAATCTGGCCACTTCTCGTTCAACATCGCAGGAGGTCGCTGCGAGGCTTGCGATGGGAGCGGTGAAGTTGTTGTGGAGATGCAGTTCTTGCCCGATGTCAGCCTGCCTTGTGAAGAGTGCGAAGGAAGCCGTTATCGGGCTGACACTCTGGAGGTTGAGTATTGTGGCAAAAATATTCGCGAAGTTCTTGAAATGACAGTAAACGAGGCGAGGCTTTTCCTGAGAGACCTTCCAGCCACGGCTAAGCGGCTACAGGTCCTGCAGGACATTGGCCTTGGTTACCTTCGCCTTGGCCAACCGTCGACCACTTTGTCAGGGGGTGAAGCGCAGCGAGTCAAGCTTGCCGCCCATCTTATCGAGGGAACTGGCTGCAATACTCTCTATCTATTCGATGAGCCAACCACAGGACTGCACTTCGACGACATTTCCAAGCTATTGTTGGCCCTAAATCGTTTGGTTGATGCAGGTGCTTCAGTTGTTGTTATCGAGCATAACCTTGACCTTCTGAAGACGGCCGACTGGATCATCGATATGGGTCCGGAAGGTGGCGTCGATGGTGGCTGGATAGTGGCTGAGGGTACACCCGAAGATATTGCGGTAGCACCACACTCGCACACCGGCGACTACATAAGAAAGGTGTTGAAACTTTGAGGGCTAACCCGACGCCGAGAGACGAGAATTATCGATGAGTCGTTTAATCGACTTGCGCTCGGACACTGTCACGATGCCGACAGAGAAAATGCGTCGTGCTATGGCTCAAGCTGAGGTGGGCGATGATGTATTTCGAGAAGACCCAACGGT
>Ga0310121_10001571_pt1 | contig 23071 bp, 22 predicted proteins | sample CB27_Tmax_986_MG_FD_203504 | JGI IMG/M metagenome (GOLD analysis project Ga0310121, IMG submission 203504) | Marine microbial communities from Western Arctic Ocean, Canada - CB27_Tmax_986 | ecosystem: Environmental > Aquatic > Marine > Oceanic | place: Canada: Western Arctic Ocean | collected...
TTCGATGATCGCGAGCGGCCGGAAGTCGAAGGTCTCGGAGACGGCCCTGGTGATCCTCTGCTCCTCGACCGCGGCCGTGCCGAACGTGTCGACGTGGACGGAGACGGGCTCGCGCACGCCGATCGCGTAGGCGAGCTGGATCTCGCACCGGCGGGCGGCGCCGCTCGCCACCACGTTCTTGGCGGCCCACCGGGCAGTGTACGCCCCGGAGCGGTCCACCTTCGTCGCGTCCTTGCCCGAGAACGCGCCGCCACCGTGCCGCCCGGCCCCGCCGTAGCTGTCCACGATGATCTTCCGGCCTGTGAGCCCGGCGTCGCCGTGCGGTCCGCCGATCTCGAACATCCCCGTCGGGTTGACGTGGAAGACGCAGTCGTCGCCGAGCAGCTCCGCGGGGAGCACGGGCTTCACCACCTTCTCGATCAGGTCCGCACGGATCCGCTCCTGGGTCACGTCGGGTCCGTGCTGCGCGCTCACCACGACCGTGTCGACGCGGACCGGGCGATCCCCATGATACTCGACGGTGACCTGACTCTTGCCGTCGGGCCGCAGGTAGACGAGCTCCCCGCTCTTGCGCGCCTCGGCGAGCCGCTTCGTGATCCGGTGCGCGAACTGGATCGGAGCCGGCATCAACTCCTCGGTCTCGTCCGACGCGTAGCCGAACATCATCCCCTGATCACCCGCGCCCCCGCGGTCCACCCCCATCGCGATGTGGGCCGACTGGCGGCCGAGCGTGGTCACCACCGCGCAGGTCTCCGCGTCGATGCCGTAGGCCGAGTTGGTGTAGCCGATGCGGCGCAGGCTGCCGCGCACGATATCGGGAACGTCCACGTAGGTGCTGGTCGTGATCTCTCCCGCAACGACGACCAGACCGGTCGTGACCAGCGTCTCGCAGGCGACCCGAGCGGTGGGATCGTCGGTGAGAATCCGGTCCAGCACGGCGTCTGAGATCTGATCCGCGATCTTGTCGGGATGGCCTTCGGTGACGGACTCGGACGTGAAAAGCCTGCGAACCACGGGTGCCCCGGCGTGCGTGTGAAGAGCGCTAGAATGACGAGAATGAAGAGCGTTGAAAGCTACCCGGTCACCTCTCGGGCGACAAGTTCCAGCGGCCCGAGAATGCAGCGAGGTCCACGGAGTCGCCGATGCCCTCGACCAGGGCGCGCACGACGGCGGACGCCGTGGAGGCGGCGAGCGCCTTGCGCGCGGCGGTGCGCGCGTCCTCCATTCGGAAGCTCCGCACGACGTGCTTGACTTCGGGAAGAGCCGGCCACGCGACCGAGAGCGACGTGATGTCGAGGCCGAGCAAGAGGAAGGTACCGAGCGGATTCGCGGCCATATCGCCGCAGATGCTCACCTCGATGCCCGCGGCCCGGCCGGCTCGCGCGACCTGGTGGAGCAGGCGCACGACCGCCGGATGGAAGGGATTGTACAGCGGCGCCAAGCGCGCGTTGGTGCGGTCCACCGCGAGCGTGTACTGGACCAGATCGTTAGTGCCAAGGGAGAAGAAGTCCGAGTGACGCGCGAGCTCGACCGCCTCGAGCGCGGCCGCCGGGGTCTCGATCATGATGCCTAGCTTGTAACTCGAGTTGAACGGGATCCCGGCCTTCTCGAGTGCGTTCTGCTCCTCCTCCAGCATGTGGCGCGTGCGCTCGATCTCGAGCACGTCGTTGACGAGCGGCAGCATGACCCGCACGTCCCCGTGGGCGGTCGAGCGCAGAATCGCGCGCAGCTGAGTGCGGAACAGCTCCGGCTCGTCGAGGCAGACGCGGATGGCGCGCCAGCCGAGGAAGGGATTCTCCTCGGCTGGCATGTGCAGGAACATCGGGAACTTGTCGCCCCCCAGGTCGAAGGTGCGGAGGTAAACCGCGCCCTCCTTGAACGCCTCGGCCACATGGCTATAGGCGGTGTACTGCTCCTCCTCTCCCGGCATCGCAGCGCGGCCCACCACTAGGAACTCGGTCCGGTAGAGCCCGATACCCTCCGCGCCGTGGCGGCGAGCGTCCTCGGCCTCCTCGGGTAGGTCCAGGTTCGCGCGTAGCGCCACCGGCTGGCCGTCGCGGGTGACCGCCTCGAGCCCGGCTAGCACCAGGATCTCCTCCTCCATCTCAAGGAGCTGCAACTTGCGCTCCTCGAACACCTCGCGCTCGCGCGGATCGGGATCCAGCACCACCCGCCCGATGCGTCCGTCCAGGATTGCCTCCTGACCGTCCCGCGTGCGCGCGGTGATCTCGCTGAGCCCCACGACCACGGGGATCTCCAGCGAGCGCGCCAGGATGGCCCAGTGCGAGGTGCGCGTGCCCCCGTCCGTCGCGATCCCCACGACCCGTTCGCGATCGAGCTGCACCGCCATGCTAGGAGTGATGTTGGGCGCCACCAGGATCACCGGATCGCCGTCCAGGGGCACGGTTGTGGGGTCCGACAGCCCCAGCAGCCGATGGAGCATGCGGATCTGCAGATCCTCCAGGTCGTTCAGCCTGTCCAACACCATTGGGTTGGCGCGCCGCGTCCACATGGTGTGCAGCTCGAGCATCCGCCACTCGAAGGCGCGCGGCGCGGTGAGCTGATTCTCGCGAATGTAGCGAACCGTGCCGTCCGCAATCTCGACGTCATCGAGCATGACAATCTGCGGGTCGAAGATCCTTGCCTCGACCGGCCCGAGCCGCTCCTCCGCGCGCGCCTTGAGAGCAAGCAGTTGTCCCCGCGCCCACTCCCGCGCCTCGTGGAAGCGCTTGACCTCGCTCTCGACGAGCTTCTTGGGGACGGTCTCGTGCGGCACCTGGGGAGCCCCCCAGGCCAGCAATCGTACCGGTCCCAGCCCGATCCCCTCGGAGGCCCCAAACCCGTCCAGGACGATCGACATCAGACCGCTCCTCCACGTCGCGCGCGCGCCCGGGTCACGTCTCCTCCTCGAACCCGCTCGCGATCAGCGCCGCGAGCGCCTCTACCGCCTCGTCCGCGTTGGCACCCTGGCAGCGGATCTTGAGCTCGCTGCCGTGCTCGGCCGCGAGCATGAGGACGCCCATGATGCTCTTGGCGTTCACCATCAGCCCGTCCCTCCCGACCACGATGTCGCAGTCGAACCCGCTCGCGAGCTTGACCAGCTGCGCGGCCGGGCGGGCGTGCAGCCCGGCGCGGTTCACGATGCGAACGCTCCGCTCGACGGCCCAGGTGCTCACGGCGCCGCCACCGTCAGGATGCTCACCACCGTTCCCACCGCGACCATCGCAGCCGGGCGCCAGGCGCGCGCGCCGCCCAGCAGCCCCAGGGCGAACGCGCCTGCCGAGAGCACGATCCAGAGCGGCTCGAGCGCGCCCCCGCGCAGCGCCACCATCGCGCGCGCGGGATCGATCGTGAGCAATAGCCCGGCGAGCACGCCGAGCAGGAGCACGCCCGCCCGGCTCACCCATTCGGCCCGGTGGCCGAGCGCGGCGTCGCGCAGCACGTGCGCGACATCGTGCCCCCACGTCAGTCCCGCGCGAAAGCCCCACATACGGAGCGTCAGATGGCCCAGATTGTAAGGCACGAGGAAGAGCGCGACGGCCAGCCAGGGGGCGGCTCCCACGAGGTACGCGACCAGCCCCAACAGCACCGTCGTAGGGAGCCACGCCGCCCATACCAGCGCGTCGCCCAAGCCCCCGAGCGGGCCCTTGATCGCCAGCTTGAAGCGCCGCACCACCTCGGGGTCACTCCCCTCCGATTCGAGCTTGGCGGCGGCTCCGAGCGCGAGCCCGGCGAGGTACGGGTGGGCGTTGAAATGCTCGACGTGGCGCCGCACCGCATCCATCAGCTTCGGTCCCGCGAAGACCTGCCGCAGCACCGGGAGCAGCGCGAACCCGAAGCCGCCGCCGAGCATGGTGCGGTAGTTCCAGGAGCCCTGAATCGTGAAGGAGAGCAGGAACGCCGACAGGCGGCTGGCACGGGAGAGCGGACTCACGGAAGGAGCACCCCGCCGAGCATTCCCAGGGCGAGCCCAGTGACAAACAGGACGCGGCGGCGCCGGAAGCCGCCGAAGCTCTGCAGCAGGATCCCCACGGACACGGCCGCACCGACCAGGAGCAGCCCGGTCGTGTCCGGGAGTCCCAGGGGCCAGCGCCCCGCCAGACGCTCGACCGCGAGCCTGGCGAACCAGACTCCGCTCCCCGTCATCAGCGCTCCCCGCACGAAGTCGAGTAGCACGGCGAGCAGATGTGCGCTCACCACGCGCGCGGGGGGCACCGCCGGTCGGACGGGATCGGGCGCGATCAGGCCGTTCAGCGTGCGCATGGCACTGATGCTCCAGCCTCCGAGCTGTCCCCAGACCAGCCCCAGCCCCACCGCGAGTGCGAGCGAGCCGGGCTCGGGGTAGGTCGCGGCGGTCACCGCCGCGACCACCGTCGCGGTCGCACCCTCGGGAAAGCGAGCGCCGCCCACCGGAAACGCCACCAGCAGGTAGATCTCCAGGATCACCCCGGCCATGAAGCCGGCGCGAGGATCACCCGCTAACGAGCCCGCGATCAGCCCGGCCACCAGGGGGCGGGACACCATGAGCTGACCGACCGACGTGGCGTCGAGCGCGAGGGCGCCCCCCAGGAGGGAAGCGCCGAGAATAGTCACGTCTCACTCCTCCAGCAGATCGTCAAGGCCGACCTTGAGGGAGCTTGGTAGATCCCGCCCCGAGACCTTCGCACCCTCCTTCTCGAGAGCGCGCACGCGCGCGCGGTCCTCCTCGTTCAGGTAGAGGTAGGAGCGTACCCGAGTGCGGCCCTCCGCGTGGTGGATCCCGCCGAGATTGACGCTCTCCCCCTCCAGGACGCGCGCGCGCGCGAGCCGCAGCATCGAGTCGAGATCGCGGGTGAGTAGCATGATCCGACTGCCCGCCTCCCTCCATTCCTGGAGGCGTGCGCGCGCATCCTCCACGTTATAGAAGGAGACCTCCGCTCCGTTGCAGACCGCCAACCGGTACAGCTCCTGCTCCCAGGCGCTGGTCGCGAGCTCGTCGTCGATCACGACGTATCGGTCGGGGCAGAGCTGGCTGCCCCAACCGATCACCACCTGCCCGTGGATCAACCGCTCGTCAACCCGAAATAGCAGAATCGACATGCGGCATGTGGCCGGTGACGGCGGCCCGCCCGTGCTCGACGAGACGCGGCACCAAGCGATCGAAGGGCAGTTCGCGGTTGAAGACGAAATCCAGCAGCATGGCAAGGTTGACGCCGCACACGACGGCGCGCGACTCGGCGACCAGCCCTTGGCCGAGCCGCCCGCCACAGACGACCCGCGCGGCCATCGCACAGCTTCCGGCCTGCATGTCCGTGAAGACGACCACCCGGTAGGCGCCCATGATCCGCGCCAGCTCCTCGCACAGCGCGTCGGGCCCTTTACCCTCGTTCGAGAGCGGAACGAGCACGTCCTCGTCCACGCCGGCGATGCGGCGCACCGCGTCGACCAGGCCGGTCGCCATCCCGCCGTGGCCGACCACCACGCCCCGCGCGGGTCCGGCGCCTTCCCCCGCCGTCTGCTTCGTGCCGCCCTCCTTCCCGAGCTCACTCATAGTCCTGCTCCAGATATTCCTGCACACCCGGCATCGCTTCGCGCAGCCGCTGATCGAACGTCGCGGCGGAGTCGACTCCGGCGTAGCGCAGCAGATGGTTCATCGCGATCACTTCCGAGATCACCGTGATGTTCTTACCCGGGTTCACCGGCACGGTGAGCCGCGGCACGTCGACGCCCAGGATATCCGTGCTGTCCTCCTCGAGCCCTGTGCGCACGTACTCGCGCGTCGCGTCCCAGTGCTCGAGGTGGACGATCACCTCGAGGCGCTTCTGCAACCTTCTCGCTCGGATCCCGAACAGGTTCGCGATGTCGATGATCCCGATGCCACGGATCTCCATGTGGTGCCGCTGCAGCTCGTGCCCCTTGCCGATCAGGATCTCGTTCCCGTGCCGGGACACCATGACCAGGTCGTCGGCCACCAGGCGGTGCCCGCGCTCGACCAGGTCGAGCACGCACTCACTCTTTCCTACCCCGCTCTTACCTACGAAGAGCAGCCCGACCCCGTACACGTCCGCCAGGGAGCCGTGCACCGTGGTCTGGGGCGCCAGCGCCGCCTCCAGGTAGGGCTTGAGCAGCCGGTAGAAGTCCCTGGTGCTGAGCCCACTCCGCAGGACGGCGATCCCGGCGGCGCCGGCCAGCTCGAGGAACCACTCCGGCACCGCCTGCCCCTTGGTGATGAAGACGGCGGGGATCTGGAACGCGAACAGCGTTGTCACGCGGTCGCGCGCGCTGGGCCGCTCTAACCGGGCGAGGTACGTCATTTCGGTCTCGCCGAACACCTGGAGCCGTCCCTCGGCGAAGCGATCGGTGAAGCCGGCGAGCGCGAGACCGGGACTCGACACGTCCGGGTCGGCGACTAGGCGGTCGAGGGCCGCCTGCGGGGTGAGCACCTCGAGCTGGAGCGACTCCTGCTTCGCCTCAAGCACCTCGCGGACCGTGAGCGGACGGCGCGTTCCCACTCTCGTGTCGTCGTTCTCGGCGCTCAGCGTCACTCCTCGGTCACGGTCACCACGGGCCGATCCCACCCGGTCAGGGGCCGGCGCGGCTGGATTGTACACCGGCCTGCCGCGACGCCACCACCCTCCGGAGCACCTCGAGCACGCCGCGCGCGGAAGCGTCCCAAGAGAAGCCCTCCGCGATGCGGCGCGCCTGCGCCCCAAGTCGCTCGCACTCCGCCGGGTCGGTGAAGAGCGCCCCCAGGCGGTCGGCCAGCGCGCCGACGTCCCCGTGCGGAACCAGCCAGCCGGTCTGGCCGTGCACGACCGAGTCGCGCAGACCCGGAGCGTCGCTGGCGACGGTCGCAGTTCCGCAGGCCGCCGCCTCCATCGCCGCGATCCCCCACCCTTCCTTGGGCGAGGTGAGCACGTGCACCCAGGCGCTGCGGAAGAGGCGCACCTTTTCGTCCTCGGACACGAAGCCGAGAAAGTGGATCCGGTCCTCGCCCAGCCCGAGTGAGGAGGCGAGGCGCCGGAGGGCGTCGGCGTGGTCGCCCCGACCCGCGACCACGAGCCGTCCCGGGACGCCCCGATCGCGCAGCCGCGCGAGCGCACGAATCGGTAGGTCCACCCGCTTGTAGCGCTTGAGCCGCCCGAGGTAGAGCGCGGTGGGCTCGAGGTCGCGCGCCGTCCCCGGGTCCGGCGCGTAGGTCTCCAGGTCGATCCCATTCGGCACTACCGCGATGCGCGTGGGATCGAGCCCGCGGGCCGCGAGGTCCGCGCGCGTGCTCTCGGACACGGCGATCGCGCGGGCGTCGCGGAATACGCGCCCGACCGGCCGCTCGAGCAGCCAGGTGACGGCAGCGACCGGGAGGCTCGCCTCCTGGAAGGCGGTTGCACCGAACAGGTGGTGCACCAGCAGCACGACCGGAAGGTCGGTCCAGCGCGGCGTGAAGAGCGGCACCTTGTTCAGGTCCTCGACGACGAGGTCGAATGAGCGGTGGGCCAGGTGACGCCGGAAGTGGCCGCGCGCGCGGAGCGCGAAGGAATGGCGGCCGCCCACGCGGTGCGCTTCGATCCCGTCCAGCACCGCACGCGGAGGAGCACCATCGAACCCGGAGCACAGGAGCGTGATCCGGTGCCCCCCCGCGGCCAGCCTGCCGAACACCTCGTGCAGATGCGCTTCGGCGCCCCCGGCCTGCGGGTTCTCGCGGTCCTGCCAGTTGACCACGAGGACGTCGAGCGCCGGCGGGGAGACGGGGCTCGTACCCCGCGCCTTCCCGTGGCTCTCAGCGTTCGGGGAGGGCACGCTTGTACAGGGCGTCGAGCACCCCGTTGACGAACCGCGGTGAGTCGGGCCCCCCGTACTGCTCTGCCAGCCGGATCCCCTCCTGGATGGTGACCTTGGGCGGAACCTCCTCCACGTACAGCAGCTCGGCGGCAGCCAGTCGGAGGACGCCGCGGTCGATCGCCGAGAGGCGCTCCAGCCGCCAGTTCTCCAGAGCCTCGTGCAGCAGCCCGTCGATCTCGGCCCGGTGCTCGTCGACCAGAGCGAGCAGACGCCGCACGTACGGCAGGCGGCGCGGGGAGACGCGGCGGTTGCCAAGCACCAGGGCGAGCGCGTCGCGCAGCGTACCGGTCCCGCCCGAGCTCTCCCATCCGTAGTGCACCTGGAGCGCCCATGCACGGGCTCGCGTGCGGTCGATGCGCTCGCGGCCTCCGAGCGGGAGCGTCATGATCAGTCGTTAACGAGCCGCACGTGGAGCTCGGCCATCTCGAGCGCGGCGAGCGCGGCCTCCCGCCCCTTGTTGCCGCACGCCGGGTCGGCGCGCTCCAGCGCCTGCGCCTCGCTCTCGGTCGTGAGCACTCCGAACACGACCGGCATGCGGCTCGCCCGGGCAGCGGCGGCGAGTCCCCGCGCCGTCTCGGCCGCGATCAGATCGAAGTGCGCGGTCTCCCCACGGATCAGACAGCCCAGCGCGATGATCGCGGAATGCCGGGGGGGACGGGTGAGCCACCCGACGACCTGCGGCAGCTCCCACGCGCCCGGCACCCGGAACACGTCGATCGCGTCGCGGGAGGTGCCGTGCTCGACGAGGCACGCCACGGCGCTCTCGAGCAGCAGCTCCGTCACCTGGGAGTTGAAGCGCGAAGCAACGATGGCGAAGCGCCGGTCTGCGCCCGACACCTTGCCCTCAAGCGCGGACGCGTAGGAGGCGTCGCCGGTGCTCAACGGTGGGTCTCGCTCCGGCTACAGGATGTGGCCGAGCTTGGAGCGCTTCGTCTCCAGGTAGCGCTCGTTGTGGCGACCCGGCTGGATCTGGAGCGGCTCGCGCCCGACGATCTCGAGGTCGTAGCCGTCCAGCCCGACCACCTTCCGGGGGTTGTTGGTGAGCAGACGGATCGAGTGCAGCCCCAGGTCCAGCAGGATCTGCGCCCCGATGCCGTAGTCGCGGAGGTCCGGCTTGAACCCGAGCGCGGCGTTGGCCTCGACCGTGTCCTGTCCCTCGTCCTGGAGCGCGTAGGCCCGGAGCTTGTTGCCGAGCCCGATCCCGCGCCCTTCCTGGCGCAGGTAGACGATCGCCCCCTGCCCCTCCTGCTGGATCCGCTGCATCGCGGTGGCGAGCTGCTCGCCGCAGTCGCAGCGCTGCGACCCGAACACGTCGCCGGTCAGGCACTCCGAGTGCATGCGCACCAGCACACCCGGCTGGCCCCCGATCTCCCCCTTCACCAGCACCAAGTGCTCCCGGTCGTCCACCAGGCTGCGGTAGCCGATCACGCGGAAGTCGCCGTGTTCGGTGGGGAGATTCGCCTCGGCGATGCGCTGGACGAGCCGCTCCTTCTGGAGCCGGTAGGCGACGAGCTGCGCGACCGTGATGAAGTGAAGCCCGTGCTCCTTGGCAAAGGCCTCGAGCTCGGGCCGGCGCGCCATCGTGCCGTCCTCCTTGAGGATCTCGCAGATCACGCCGGCGGGGCGGAACCCGGCCAGGCGGGCGAGATCGACCGCCGCCTCCGTCTGTCCCACACGCCGGAGCACGCCGCCGACGCGCGCGCGCAGCGGGAAGAGGTGACCGGGGCGGCGCAGGTCCGCGGGACGGGTCGCGGGATCCACCAGGAGCTTGATCGTGGTCGCGCGGTCGTGCGCGCTGATCCCCGTGGTCACGCCGAAGCGCCGGTGGCCGTCCACCGAGACGGTGAAGGCAGTGCCCTGCGGATCCGTGTTGTGATCCGTCATGGGCGGGAGGTCGAGCTCGTCCGCACGCTCCTCGGTGAGCGCGACGCAGATGAGTCCGCGCCCGAAGCGGGCCATGAAGTTGATCAGGTCGGGGGTGACCGCGTCGGCGGCACACACCAGATCGCCCTCGTTCTCCCGATCCTCGTCGTCGGCGACGATGACCAGCCGCCCACGCCGGACGTCCTCGATGGCGTCCTCCACCGGGTCGAAGGGCGGGTTCGGGGTGCGGTCCAGAGTCAGGTGGGTCACGGGGCGGAGTGGGGTGGTGAGGGAGCGGCCGCGATCCGCGCGGTGTGGATCCTACCCACGTATTTCCCGATCAGGTCCCCCTCCAGGTTGACCGGATCCCCGGGCCGGAGGCGCTCCAGGGTCGTGATCGCCAGGGTGTGCGGGATGAGCGCGACCTGACAGAGCCCCGGCGCGGGGAGCGCGTTCACCGTGAGGCTCACTCCGTTCACCGCGATCGACCCGTGCAGCACGGTCACCGCGTCCACCTCCGGCGGCAGGGTGACGTCCACGAGCCGGATGTCCCCTTCCGCGCTCACCGCCACCACCTCGCCCACCCCGTCCACGTGGCCCTGCACCAGATGGCCGTCCAGGCGGTCCCCCAGGCGAAGCGCGCGCTCGAGGTTGACGAGGGAGCCCTCCCGGTACCGACCGGCCACGGTACGCTCGAGGGTAGGGCCGATCACCTCCACCGAGAATCCCTCGGGATGGAGCTCCGCGGCCGTCAGGCAGGCGCCGTCCACCGCGATCGAGCCGCCGACCGAGAGGCCGGTGCGCACCGTGGGGGCGCGCAGCCGCACGCGGTGGCCCGGCCCGGTCTCCCGGACCGCGACCACCGTTCCCGTCTCCTCCACGATACCGGTGAACACGCGCTCGAATTTCTCCTTAACCGCGGTCTCTTGGGGCCGTCCTAATGATAGTCGGCGCGCCCGTAGACGATCAGAACGTCCCGCCCCACCAGCTCGGGCTGGAAGGCCGGCCGCCACCCCTCCCAGATACCCGGCGGAAAGAGCCCGGGAAAGCCCGGCACCCCTCCCGGACCGAGCACCCGTGGGGCGAACAAGAGGTAGAGCCGTCCGGCCAGCCGGTCCGCGAGGAACGAGGTGGCCAGGCGGCCGCCTCCCTCGCATAAGAGCGAGTGGATCCCGGTCTCCGCGGCCACGTCGAGCACCGAGCCCAGATCGAGCCCCTGGCGGCTGCGCGGCACCGGGTGCACATGCGCCCCCGCGCGCTCCAACCGCTCCAGCCGCGCCTCGTCCGCGTCGGCGGCCACGAACAGGTCCACCCGCCCGTCGCGCTCCCGCAGGAGCGAGCAGCCCGGGTCAAGCTCCCCGTCCGGGTCGAGCACGATGCGCGCGGACGGAACGCGTGGCGATGCGCCACCCCCGCGCACGGTGAGGCACGGGTCGTCCACGCGTGCGGTGCGGCCTCCCACCATCACCCCGGCGAACCCGGCGCGCAGCCGATGGGTCATGGCATCCGCGTCGGCACCAGTGAGCCTGGTGCGGCGCCCCGGGGCTTCCGCGATCATCCCGTCCAGCGAGAGCGCGAGCTTCACCGCGACGAAGGGACGCGCCGTGCGGGCGCCATGGAAGAAGGCCGGGTTCTCCCGCCGCCCCGCCTCCTCCGGCCAGACCGGCCCGTCGACCGCGAGCCCCCCAGCCCGGAGCGCCGCCCCTCCCCCGCCCGCCTCCGGATGCGGATCTGCAACCGCGTACACCACGCGCGCGACCTCCGCGCGCACAAGCGCATCCGTACATGCCGGTGTCTTCCCCTGGTGGCGGCACGGTTCGAGGCTCACGTACGCGGTCGCGCCCGCGGGATCATGGCCGGCGTGCTCGAGCGCCTCCGCTTCGGCGTGCCGGCCGCCGAACTCGCGGTGCCACCCCTCGGCGAGGACGCGGCCCCCGCGCACGAGCACGCACCCGACCATCGGATTCGGATGCACGCGCCCCCAGCCGCGCCGACCCACCAGGATCGAGCGGTCGAGCCAGGCGAGGTCCTCCTCGGAGAGCGGGATCAGGGGCGGTTCCGGGGGACGGGGGGAACCGTGCCCCGGAGGGCCCTGCGGCGGAGCGGACATGGGGGGGGCGCTCAGCGGCCTCTAAAAGGTGAGGCGCCCAGAGACCGAGCCAAAGATCGTCCCCCCGGTCGGATCATATCCCGCCGTGCTCCGGCCCGGCACGTCGTCCCACCCCGTGGCGAAGCCGCCCTCGGCCGCGAGCTGCAGCACGAGGAAGGTGTAGGAGATCCCGCCGAAGAAGAGCACGCGATCGGACTCGAAGTCGTCCGACTCCGCGCTGCCGGTGACGGTCTCGATCGGGAGGACGCCGCTCGACCGTTCCACCGCCACGGCGCTCCGGCCCCCGTACCACTCCCATCCCCACCCTCCCAGGATCCCGAAGGCGAGGAAATCCTTCCCGACGGTCGCACGGAGCGAGGTCACCGTGGGGTCGAAGACCGCGCGCGCTCGATCGGCCGGTGTGCCCCACTGGATGTCGGTCAGGTGGCGCCTCTGCGCGGAGACGCTCACCCCCGGCAGGGTGAAGGACTCCCGGAGCAGGCCGAGGCGCGCGCCGTACCCGAACCACTGGGTCGAGCCGTCGAAGCCCTCGTCCTCGGAGAGCGGGGCCACCCCGACCGATCCGAGCAGATCGAGCGAGAGGATCCCGCCCACCGTCGGGAGCACCGAGAAGCCGTCGAGCACGCCGAGGGTGAACCCTCCCTCGACGGCCGGCACCCAGAATGAGCGTTCGCGCGCAGGCGCCTCGCCGGAGCGCGGGTCCAGCATGCTCGCTCGGGTGAGAGCGCCCCGCAGGGAGAGGGCGAAACGGGGAGAGGTACCGAGGCGGCGCCCCAGCGTGCTGGTGCTTCCCGGGACCGGAGTACCCTGCGCGGCGGCGAGGCCGACCGTGCCGCGCGCGGCCTCCAGGGCGAGCACGCTCTCGAGGCACAGCGGCGCCAGCACCGCGTTTGCCCCGGTACATTCGGCTGCCATCGCCTCGCGCGTCTCCTGGGCGGCCGCGGGCAGGACCATGAGGCCCGCGGCGAGCAGGGCCGCCCCCCTCGCAACCCGCACGCCGCCGAGCGGGTCAGGCATATCGTACCCCGCTCCCCGGTTCGACCTGCCCCAGCACCCACGCGGTCTCGCCCGAAGCCGCGAGCGCCGCGAGGACCGCGTCGCCTTCGGAGCGCGAGACGATCGCAATCATCCCGACGCCCATGTTGAAGACGCGGTCCATTTCGTCCCGGGGGACGCCGCCCGCGCGCTGGAGCGCGCGGAAGACGTCCGGGAGCCGCCAGGAGGTGCGCTCGATCACCGCCCCCATCCCCTCCGGGAGCACGCGCGGCAGATTGCCGGGAATTCCTCCTCCGGTCACGTGCGCGAGCGCGTGCACGCGTCCCTGCGCGAGCAGCGGGAGCAGCAGCTCCAGATAGCTCCGGTGCGGAGCCAGTAGCTCCTCCGCGACGCTGCGCCCGGTCTCGGGGAACGGATCGTCCGGCCCGAGCCCGAGCTGGTCGAACACGATGCGGCGCGCGAGCGTGTAGCCGTTCGTGTGGAGACCGGTGGAGGCGAGGGCGATCAGGTGATCGCCCTCGCGCACGGCGCTCCCGTCCAGCACGCGGTCGCGCTCGACTACCCCGACCACGAAGCCCGCCAGATCGTACTCGCCCAGGGCGTAGAAGTCCGGCATCTGCGCGGTCTCGCCGCCGAGCAGCGCGCACCCGTTCTCGCGGCAGCCGCAGGCGACCCCCGCGACGACCTCGGTCACGACGCGCTCGTCCAGCTCGCCCACGGCGAGATAGTCGAGGAAGAAGAGCGGCCGCGCACCATGGACGAGGATGTCGTTGACGCAGTGGTTCACCAGGTCGCGGCCGACCGTGTCGCACCGCCCCGCCCGGATCGCCACCTTGAGCTTGGTGCCGACGCCGTCCGCGCTGGCCACCAGCACAGGCGCGCGCAGCCCTTCCGGCACCGCGTACAGTCCCCCGAAGGAGCCCAGCTCGGAGAGCGTGTTCGTGTCGCGCGTCGCGTCGACCAGCTTCTTGAGCCTTGCCTTGGCGCGGTCGGCCGCGTCCAGGTCGACCCCCGCCTCCCGGTAGGAGATCCCCTCAGCCATCGCGCGCCGCCCCCACCTCCAGCTCGAACACGGTCATCTCGCGGAACTGACGGATCCGGTCCTGCACCTCGTTAGGCTCGAGCCCGATCAGCCGGTCCACGCTGAAGGCCTCGACCGCGAACGAGCCCAGCGCGGAACCGTACACCATCGCGCGCCGGAAGTCGTCGTCCGTGCGCCCGCCGGTCCAGTCGAGATACCCCACGAAGCCGCCCGCGAAGGAGTCCCCCGCCCCGGTCGGATCGAACACCTGCTCGAGCGGATAGCCCGGCACGAAGAACACCGAGTCCGGTCCGAACAGGATTGCGCCGTGCTCGCCCTTCTTCACGACCACCCAGCGGGGCCCGCGCGCCTGGATCCAGCGCGCCGCCCTGAGCAGGTTCGGGTCATCGGCGAGTTGCCGCGCCTCGGCATCGTTCACGAGCAGGATGTGAACGCGCTCGAGCAGCTCGAGCAGCGCCTCGCGGCTCCCGTCGATCCAGAAGTTCATGGTGTCGCACGCGATCAGCTCGGGGCTCCGTACCTGCTCGAGCACATCGAGCTGGAGGCGCGGATCGATGTTGCCGAGGAAGACGGTACGGGCGTCGCGAAAGGCGTCGGGGATGCGCGGACGGAAGTGCGCGAACACGCCGAGCTGCGTCCAGATCGTGTCGCGCTCGTTCAGGTCGTAGCTGTAGCGCCCCTTCCAGCGGAAGCTCTCGCCCTCGGCGGTCTCGATCCCGGAGAGGTCCACCCCCTGCTGCTCGAGAAAGCGGAGCTTCTCCATCGGATAGTCGGATCCGATTACCCCCACGATCTGCGCCGGAGTCAGCAGCGAGGCGGCCGCACCGAAGAAGACTGCGGAGCCGCCGAGCACCTCCTCCGCGCTCCCGAAGGGCGTCTCCACGTGGTCCAGCGCGACGCTCCCGACGACAAGAATGGACATCGGGCTTCCGGTTTGAGGGTGGTTGCGGGGATTCGGATCAGCCGGGCTGCGGAGCCACGGCCTCGTCGACCGCCCGCTCCATCCGCACGGGAGCGGACACGTTGAGGATGCGCAGCCCGTTGCGCAGCACCACCCGCACCGCACGCGCGAGCACCAGCCGGGCGGCGCGAAGCGCGGGATCCGGCACCAACACGGCCAGCTCCGGATTCCGGCTCGGGTTGCCCGCGTGGTACCAGGAGTTGACCTCCCCGGCGGTCTGCTCGAGGTACTCGCACACCAGATGGGGCGCGCGCAGCGCGGCGGCGCGCTCCCCGACGTCTGGGAACTCCGTGAGCGCACGAATCAACTCGAGCTCACTCGGCTGCGCTAGCAACGACAGGTCCGCCCCGCCGGGCGCGAGGGCGGCCTCGGCCTCCGCGCCCCCCGCCTTGACGAAGATGCTGCACATGCGCGCGTGCGCGTACTGGATCTTGTACACCGGGTTCTTCTCCGACTGGTCGAGCGCCATGTCGATGTCGAACACGAGCTGCGCCTCGGGCTTCCGCATCAGGAAGAAGTAGCGCGCCACGTCCACGCCCACCATCTCGAACAGCTCGCGCAACGTCGTGTACGATCCGGCGCGCTTCGAGAACTTGACTTCCTTCCCGCCATGCTCGAACCGCACCATCTGGTGCAGCACCCACTCGGGAAAGCCCTCGGGATAGTCGAGCGCGCGCAGCCCGGCACGCACGCGGGCGATCGTGCCGTGGTGGTCCGAGCCCTGGACGTTGATCGCCCGCTGGAAACCGCGCTCCCACTTGGTCACGTGGTACGCGACGTCGGGAAGGAAGTAGGTGGGCTCGCCGGTGCCGCGCACCATCACGCGGTCCTTGTCGTCGCCGAAGGCGGTCGTGCGCAGCCAGATTGCGCCCTCCTGCTCGAACACGTGCCCGGTCGCGCGCAGCGCCTCGATGGTGCGTGTGACCAGGCCATCCGCGTACAGCGACGACTCCAGGTAGAAGCTGTCGAAGTGCAGGCGGAATTCCTTCAGGTCCCGGTCCTGCTCGGCGCGCAGCATCCTGACCGCGAAGCGCCGGAATGCGTCCAGCCCCTCGGGGGTGTCGTCGCCCTCGTAGCGGCTACCCACCTCGGTCCGGAACTCGCGCGCCAGCTCGACGATATACTCGCCCTGGTATCCGCCCTCGGGGATCTCGGCGGGGAGCCCGAGCAGCTGCTGGTAGCGCGCGCGCACGCTCCGGGCGAGCAGGTCCATCTGCTTGCCCGCGTCGTTGTAGTAGAACTCGCGGTGCACGGACCAGCCGGTCCACTGGAGCAGCGTGCTGATCGCGTCGCCGAGCGCCGCCTGACGGCCGTGCCCGAAGTGGAGGGGACCGGTCGGGTTCGCGGACACCCATTCCACGAGGATCCGCTCCCCCGCGCCGGTGGCGCTCCGTCCCCAGGCGTCGTCGTCGGTCACGATGCGCGCCAGCACATCGGTGAGGGCTGCCGCCGCCAGGCGGAAGTTGAGGAACCCCGGCCCCGCGACCTGGAGGTCCTCCACGCCTGTCCTGCTCAGGTCGATGCGGGACCGGATCTCCTCGGCGATCTCCCTGGGCGGCCGACGCAGCGGCTTGGCCAGCGCCATCGCGACGTTGCTCGCCCAGTCCCCGTGTGTCGGGTCCCGAGGACGCTCCAGGCGGACCTCGACGTCGCGCGCGGCCTCCGAGCCTTGCCTGATCTCGAGCACGACGCGGTGGAGCTCCTCCTCGATCGCGATCTGGGGATCCCTGCTCATTCGCCCCCGCCCGTGGGTGGCTTGGCCGGCTTCTTCTCCGGCTTGCCCTCCGGCTGCCCATGCTTCTCTCGCTTTACGTCCGGCTTCTCGCCCCGCTCCCCGGCCGCGGCCGGCTTCGCCTCCCCTCCCGGCGACTCGCTCCGCGCCTTCTTCTTGTAGTCCTCCGAGCGGTAGTCGGTGATGTAGAAGCCCTCGCCCTTGAAGAGGAAGCCCGCCCCGGCCGAAATGACACGCTCTCCGGCGCTCCCGCATTCGGGGCAGGTCGCGCCCGGCGGATCGGACATCTTCTGGAAGACGTCGAAGCTGTGGCCCCTGGGGCAGCGGTACTCGTAGGTCGGCATGGGATCGTGTCAGCCTCTATTCTGAGCTGGAATCGCCTAAGGTAATGCCTCCGAGACAGATCGCGGATGGCGGCTCAGGGATGAGTCACCCCGCCCCGACTGCGTCGAACGTCCCCCACGCCCGGCGCAACGCGTCGCTGATCTCCCCCACCGTCGCCATCGCCTTGACCGCGTCGATAATCGGCGGTATCAGGTTCTCCCGCTCTCCACGGGCCGCCGCCCCGATCCGCGCGAGCGCAGCCGTGACGGCCGCCGGGTCGCGCTCGCTCCGGAGTCGCCCGAGCCGCTCGCACTGCCCGGCCTCGAGCGCGGGAAAGTCCGGCTGCTCCATGCCCGGCTCCCCCTCCTCCTCCTCGCGGAACGCGTTCACCCCGACCACGACGCGCTCGCTGGCCTCGATGGCCTGCTGGTGCGCGTACGCAGAGCGATGGATCTCCTCGGCCATGAAGTCGATCGCGCGAGCAGCGCCTCCCAGCTCGGCAATCCGGTCCAGGTACGCGCGTGCCCGCGCCTCGATCTCGTCGGTGAGCTGCTCCAGGTACCAGCTCCCGGCCAGCGGATCAGCGGTGCGGGCCACTCCCGACTCGTGCGCCAGGATCTGCTGCGTGCGGAGCGCGATGCGTGCGGCTTCTTCCGTGGGAAGGGCGAGCGCCTCGTCGTACCCGTTGGTGTGGAGCGACTGCGTTCCGCCCAGCACGGCGGCAAGCGCCTGCACGGTCACCCGCACGATGTTGTTAAGGGGCTGCTGGGCGGTGAGCGTCGAGCCGCCGGTCTGCGTGTGGAAGCGCAGCCGGGCCGCGTCGTCCGAGGCTCCGTAGCGCTCCCGCATCAGCCGGGCCCAGAGCCGGCGCGCGGCGCGGAACTTGGCCACCTCCTCGAGGAAGTCGTTGTGCGCGGCGAAGAAGAACGAGAGCCGTGGCGCGAACTCCTCGAGCTGAGCGCCCGCCGCGCGCGCCCGGGCCACGTACTCGAGCCCGTTCGCGAAGGTGAAGGCCAGCTCCTGGGGCGCGGTCGCACCGGCCTCTCGGATGTGGTATCCGGAGATCGAGATCGGATTCCAGCGCGGCACCTCGCGCGCGCAGAACGCGATCACGTCGGCGACCAGCCGGAGGCTCGCCTCCACCGGATAGATGTACGTGCCGCGCGCGATGTACTCCTTCAGGATGTCGTTCTGGAGGGTGCCGGCCAGCCGCGCGCGCGGCACTCCCTGTTCGTCCCCCACCGCCACGTAGAGCGCGAGCAGGATCGCCGCAGTCGCATTGATGGTCATCGAGGTGGAGACCTGGTCCAACCGGATCCCCTGGAAGAGCGCGCGCATGTCCGCAAGCGAGTCGATCGCCACTCCCACCCGCCCCACCTCGCCCCCCGCCATCGGGACGTCCGAATCGTAGCCCATCTGGGTGGGCAGATCGAACGCCACCGAGAGCCCGGTTTGTCCGCGCGCCAGCAGGTAGTGGTAGCGCCGGTTCGTCTCGGCAGCGGTGCCGAAGCCGGCGTACTGGCGCATCGTCCAGATGCGGCCCCGGTACATGGTCGGGTAGGGGCCACGCGTGAACGGGTAGACCCCGGGATCCCCCAACTGGCGGTCATAGTCGCGCGCCGGGTCGCGCGGGGGATCGGGCCGGTACACGGGCTCGACCGGGATGCCGCTGTCGGTCGCCACCGGCGGTAGCTCGGTGCGTGAATCACGGCCCTCCGCGACGAAGTCGCGCGGAGCGTCCGGCCGAACATCGGGTCGCGCGGCGCTCATATTTCACGCTTCCAAAGGAGGATCAAGGTCGATCAACACCTGGTCCTTTTCGACCGCTTGGCCTGCCTGGACGTGTACGGCCCGCACGCGCCCGGCCGAGTCGGCGCGGAGCTCGTTCTCCATCTTCATCGCCTCCACGATCACGAGCCCCTGTCCGGGCCGCACGTCGTCACCCTCCTTCACCTCCACGCGCACGACCAGCCCCGGCATGGGTGCACGCACCGCCTTGGGCCCGGCCTGGACCGCGCCCGCGCCCGCGAGCTCGCGAATCCGGAGCGTGCGCTCGTCCACGACCTCGGCCCGCAGGCGCCACCCGCGGACCTGGAGCTCCCAATCGCCCGGTGCCCTCCTGTGCGCGACCAGGCGGTGCGACTCGCACTCCATCCGGAGCGAGCGGACCGGCCCGTCCGGTATGGCCCGCAGCTCGGCCGCCACCGGCTCGCCACCTACGCTGACTCCCTCGGAGCCGAGCTCGACCTCGAAGGTGCGGCCGGCGATGGTGACGCGATAGCGCATCAGTCCAGCGCGCGTTCGAGCACTGCGAGCGTCTCGACGTGCGCGGTCTGCGGGAATAGATCGAACGCGCGCACCTCGACCAGATCGTAGCTCGCCATCCGGCCGAGATCGCGCGCGAGCGTGGCCGGATCGCAGCTCACGTATGCGATCCGCGCTACCCCGGACGCGGAGAGCCGTGCGGCCACGCGCTCGTCCAACCCGGTGCGGGGCGGGTTCAGGATCGCAACGTCCGCAGGCAGCGCCTCCACCAAGCGGTCCTCGACCGCGCCCTCGAGCACCCGGAAGCCCTCCGGCGCCCCCTGCCGCGCCGCCGCGGCCGCCTCCGGGTCCAGCTCGATCCCGGTGACCCGCGCCCCCGCACGCGCGAGCACGCGCCCATACACCCCGACCCCGCAGTACGCATCGACGAGAGTGCGCCTGCCGGCCCCGCCGACGGCGGCCAGCACCGCGGCGTGGAGGCGCTCGGCGGCCGCGCGGTTCACCTGGAGGAAGGCGCGCGCGCCCGGACGGACCGGCTCGCCCAGCCAGATCTCGTGACTACCGCGGTCGCCTGCCACCAGGACCGGCATGCGCGCGCCGCTTTCCTGGTGCCAGATCGCGACCAGCCCGGGGGCGGCACGGAGGAGTGTATCCGGCGCCCAGCTCCCCGACCCGCCGTCTACGATCAGGATGACCCCCTCGGCGACCGCGCGGAGGGTGAGCCTGAGCCGCGGGCCCCCGGGGAGCCGCTCGGCGCCCACCCCCCAAGCGGCACGCAGCGCGTCCCAGGCGCGTGCGATCGGCTCCTCCGGGAGCAGGCAGTCCCCCGTGAGATCGAGAACGCGTGTGGAGACACCGATCTCGTGGAAGCCCGCCACCACGCGGGTGCCGCTCAGGCGCCGGAGGGTGAAGGTGACACGGTTGCGGTAGCGCAGCTCTCGCGGCGACGGCTCGACGACGGAGGACTCGACCTCCCGCTTGCCGATCCGGCCGAGCGCGTCCGCCACGATCCGCCCCTTCCAGCGAAGCTGCTCCGCGTAGTCCAAGTGCTGGAGCGTGCAGCCGCCGCAGCGCGCGTAGAAGCGGCACGGTGGGGGGCGCCGCCCCGGTCCCGCCTCCTCGAGCGCCACCAGCTCGGCCCTCGCCCAGCTCCGCTTGGTGCCCGTGATCCGCACGCGCGCACGGTCGCCCGGCGCGGTTCGGTGCACGAACGCGACCCGCCCGTCCGGGAGATCGCCCACCCCGGCCCCGCCGGCCGCGATCGCCCGCACGGTGACGGTGAGGAGGTCGCCGCCCTCGCCCGCTGCGGGTCCGCTCAACGCCCGACGCCACCAGGGGGTCGCGGCAGCCCCAGCGCGGCCCGCCACGGGGGGAGGCCCGCCCCCGCCCCTCCCTCCCCATGCGGAGCGCCCGGACACGGAGCACGGCTTCGGCTCCCGTCCTCCTCCTCGAGCAGCGCTGCCGCGACGGCCGCGGCGCGGAGCAGCGCCTCATCGGGGAGGGCCTCGGCCAGCTCCGGATGCTCCTCCACGTAGCGGATCGAGAGCCGGCCCGCGCGGAAGTCCGGCTCCTCCATCACGCGGCGGAGCCACGGGGTGCTCGTGTCGAGTCCGTCGATGACCAGCTCGTCGAGGGCACGCGCCATGCGCGCGACCGCGGCGTCCCGATCCGGAGCGTGCGCGATCAGCTTGCCGATCAGCGGATCGTAGGAGAGCCCCACCTCGAACCCCTCCGCGACCCCGCCGTCCCAGCGGACGCCGGGGCCCTGCGGGAGCTCGAGCCGGCGCACGCGTCCGGTCGCGGGAAGGAATCCACGGGCGGGATCCTCGGCGGTGATCCGGCACTCGATCGCGTGCCCGACGAGCGTCACGTCGCCTTGCGCGAAGGGGAGCTTCTCCCCCGCGGCGATCCGGAGCTGCCACTGGACCAGGTCCACCCCGGTGACCAGCTCGGTGACGGGGTGCTCGACCTGGATGCGCGTGTTCATCTCGAGGAAGAAGAACTCCCCGTCCTCCCAGAGGAACTCGCACGTCCCCGCGCCGCGGTAGTGCACCGCCTCGGCGGCCCGCACCGAGGCCGCGCCCATCGCCTCCCGCTGCTCGGCCGTGAGCGCTGGAGAAGGCGATTCCTCGATCAGCTTCTGGTGGCGCCGCTGCACGCTGCACTCGCGCTCCCCCAGATGGAGCACGGTGCCGTGGGCGTCGCCCAGCACCTGGATCTCGATGTGGCGCGGGTGCTCCAGATAGCGCTCGAGGTAGATGGAGCCGTCCCCGAACGCGGCGAGCGCTTCGCGTGCGGCCGCCTCGAAAGCGCGCTCGAGCTCGGCGGGCCCCTCCACAACGCGCATCCCCTTCCCCCCGCCTCCGGCGGCCGCTTTCAGCAGGACCGGATAGCCGATCTCTTCGGCGGCGCGGCATGCAGCCGCCGGATCCGCGACCGACTCGGTCAGCCCCGGCACGATGGGGACGCTTGCCTCGGCCATGCGCCGCCGTGCCTCGATCTTGTCCCCCATCGCAGCGATCGTCTCCGGACGGGGCCCGACGAACACGAGCCCAGCCTCCTCCACCGCGCGTGCAAAGGAGGCGCGCTCGGCGAGGAAGCCGTAGCCGGGATGGATCGCCTCCGCTCCCGCGGCGTGCGCCGCCTCGAGCAGGCGGTCGGCGCGGAGATAGCTCTCGGACGCTGCCGCGGGTCCGATCGGGTAGGCCGCGTCGGCCTCGAGCACGTGTGGGGAGAGCCGGTCCGGCTCCGAGTAGACCGCCACGGCGCGCACGCCGAGCTCCCGGCAGGCCCGGATCACGCGGAGCGCGATCTCCCCACGGTTGGCGACGAGGAGGGTGCGGAACACGCCTGAGCCGCCTTGCCCGAAGTCGTTGCTGGAGCGCCGCTTGCGACCGTGCGGATCACGCGGCGCGGAGGCGTCAGTCTAGGGGAGACGCCGGCCCAAAGCGAGGGGCACGTCTCAGTGACGCGCCCCGACTCGAAGGCACCCTCTCAGCCGAGCGTGCCTTCGACCTCCCGCGTCTCGCCGCGGCGCAGCACCCGGACCCGGATCGGCTCGCCCCTCTCGTAGCTGCGGAGCATGCGGAGCGCGTGGTCCAGCCCACGCACCTCGCGCCCGTCGATCGCGAGGAGCACGTCGCCCGGCTCGAGCCCGAACGGATGGTCCGGGGAGACCTCGGTCACCAGGACGTCTCCGGCCTCGGCCTCGAAGTACTCGGCCAGCCCTTCATTCAGCTCGACCAGCTCCGCGCCCGCCGCGCAATTCCGCCCGAAGGCGGGGAGGAGGGCCCGGTGCGGCTCCCGCCCATCAGGCGACACCGCCGGGCAGTCGCCCGCCCTGAGCCCCAGGGCCAGCATCTGCCGGGGGGGCGGGCCGGCGCGCGCTCCGGGCGGGAGCTTGACTGCCAGGGGATGGCGGAAGCTGAGCGCGAGGGCGCCGAAACGTGGTCCCCCCAGCGCGACCGTGGCGCTCCGCCGTGCGCCATCGCGCCGATACTCGAGTGTCACCTCGTCCCCCGGCTCGCGCTCCTCGAGCAGCGCCAGCAGCCGCTGGACCGGAAGCGAGCGCTCCTCGTCCAGCTCCGCCTCGGCGTCCGGATCGGGGAGCGGCTCGAGCAGGCTCCGGCCGTCCACGCTCACCAGGACGTCACCCTCCCCGAGTCCCTCCCGCGCGGCCGCGCCGTCGCGATCGACCTCGTACAGACGGGCGCCCTGCGCGTCGTACTCCGCCGGCTGATCGGCTCGGACGCGCACGCCGAGGAGCGCGCGGCGCCCGAAGGGAAGCGCCGCGATGCGCTCGGCCATCCGCTCCAGGCGCCCTCCCATCGCCTCCAGCCGCTCTTCGTCGGGCAGAACGAAGCAGATGCAGCGCTCGAGCTCGCTTCCCTGCGCATCCATGCACCGGCACTCGCGCCCGTCGGCCTCCGCGGACTCCCGCTCCTGCGCCCCGGCCAGCTC
>Ga0310121_10001572_pt1 | contig 23062 bp, 18 predicted proteins | sample CB27_Tmax_986_MG_FD_203504 | JGI IMG/M metagenome (GOLD analysis project Ga0310121, IMG submission 203504) | Marine microbial communities from Western Arctic Ocean, Canada - CB27_Tmax_986 | ecosystem: Environmental > Aquatic > Marine > Oceanic | place: Canada: Western Arctic Ocean | collected...
GAATGACAGCTGTGTACTTTTCTCGAATCCATTCAATGATCCGTGCTTCCGGCATGTAAATAACATCGCCCAAAAGCAAACTGCGTCATCATCAAATTCGGTAACTTATTGTTTTGCAGACCCTTACTACTCCATCCGCTGGCAAATTTAGATATATTTTCGAACATTAAAATCTGGATGCCGAATTGACAACAGGCAATTCGAAACGTTGGATCGACACTTGAATTGTTTGGCCGTGTACTCGATCATCGCGTGGAAGATCATGTATCTCTGCCCACTCGGCCGTGAGTGCCCAGACCTCGACTGCGAAATCATCTTCGAACCCAGTGAATGGAAGTCCGTCTACATGACTGTTCGCCAACAGGATCCCCCATCTGATCCGCCATCCTTGAATAAGATGATCCGCATGATTGATTCGCTGCGCGGCTATGTAATCCGACAATCGACACAGCCCGGCACGCAAACACTCGGGTTCGGTCTGCAGCGAGTCCACGACCTGTCCACCGCAGGGGAAACCTTCGGCCCCGATTAATTCAATTTTTTTAGCCGATGGGTTATGTGGTACGACGAGGCAGTTACACGGCCGCAGATTCGCAGAGTGCGGTTTCTCACGTCGGGCGTGCGGAGTCGAACGCACTGAGCAAGTCACCGCTCGTGACGTCGGGGGCGACCGTGGCAACTTAGCCCGCGCGATAAATGGCCGATGCTGGCAATTCCTAAAAAGGGTGGTTCCCAAATTCCTTCCTTTGCCGAGACAGATCTGCGCAAGTCCTTAAGCGTGTGGTAAGCGTTTTCTGACACAAGAAACCAGAGTGCCACGGCGCTTTGGACTCCGCTCTGCAATACACGCAGCGCAGTTTAACCCCTGACGTGGCTGGCACGTGTCCGCTCCCGTCAGGCTGCGGCGGTCGGCATTCCGCGGTCGGCATTCCGCGGCCGGCCGCCGGGTTCGACGAGGAAGGGGTAGCGGCGGATAACCTTCAGAGGGTTGCGTAGCCGAACTGTATCTCTTAGCTAGCTCGTCCTCCAAGTGTTTTGACTCGAGACGGGGAGACCAACAGAGCCCCGGGCAGATACAATACGGTTCCCCCCCCTCGCCGGCCACACCTAGGCCAACGCTCTAGCCGCCTGCACCACTGCGTCGGCGGTCATACCCAGCTCGCGCATCACTGTTCCTCCCGGCGCGCTGATGCCAAAGCGATCGATGCCGAGGATCGTGCCCGTTGGTCCCGCATATTTGTGCCAGGTGAGACTCACGCCCGCTTCGATTGCCACACGACGAACGCAAGAGGTCGGCAGTACCTCCTCTTGATACTCAACTGGCTGCCGATCAAACCGCTCGAAACAAGGGATCGACACCACGCGGGTCCCATGGCCCAACTCGGTGGCTGCGTCCATGGCATGCTGCAACTCGCTGCCGGTCGCCAACAGAATCAGTTCGAGCTCGGCAGTCTCTGTTCGCGCGATGTAGCCACCACGTGCGGTCCCTTCGCGCCGTTGCTGGACAGGAATCTCGGACTGGCTCTTGATTTTCTGACGTGTCAGAAGAATGGCCGTTGGGCCGTCGGTGCGTTGAAGCGCCGCGGCGAACGCTCCAGCCGTTTCTTCTGGATCACCCGGTCGGATGACATCGAGCCCGGGAAACAACCGCAATGAGCTGCAAGTTTCCACCGGTTGATGCGTGGGACCATCTTCGCCAACTCCGACGGAATCATGAGTGAAGATGTAGATAACCGGAAGATGGGCCAGTGCCGCCAGGCGGATCGACGGGCGGAGGTAGTCGGCGAACACGGCGAACGTCGCGATCGATGGCCGAAAAACTCCGTCATAGGCCACACCGTTGGCGATAGCGCCCATGGCATGCTCTCGAATGCCAAACCACACATTGCGGCCGCTGTAGTCCTGGGGGCCAAAGTCGCCACCTGACTTGATGTAGTTCTTGGTCGAGCCATACAAATCCGCGCTGCCGCCGAACAACAGTGGCAAACGCTCACTCAAATATTGCAAGACCACGCCGCCGGCGTTTCGTGTGGCATCGGTGTAGTCATCCTCAAACTGGGGAACGCTTTGCAGCAGGTCGTTGGGCACTTCCGCCCGAAGGCCCTGATCCAAAAGACCGGCCAACTCGAAATTCTCGGATCGCCAAGCTTGGTATGTCGCATTCCAGGCGGCGTACTCGCTCAAACGACGTACACGCTGTTGGGCAAAAAAGGCCTTGACTCCATCGGAGACATAGAACGTTTCCGCCGGTAGCCCCAAACCGGCTCTCGCCTCCGAGGCGAAGTTGGCACCCGACTCGCCGTGTCCTTTGGCGGTGCCAGCCACCTGGGGGATGCCACGGCCAATCTCCGTTTTGGCGATAATCAATTTCGGTTTGCCGTTGTCATTGGTCTTGGCAGCCGAAAAGGCGGCCGAAAAGGCATCCATGTCGTGGCCGTCGACTTCCACCACGTCAAAATCATAGGCCTGGAACCTTCGTTGAGTGTCCTCGCTTTGGGTGACCGCGGCCATCGCATCCAACGTCACGTCATTGGAGTCGTAGATCAGAATAAGATTGTCGAGCCGAAGGTGGGCCGCCAGCGCGGCCGATTCCGCCGAGACTCCCTCCTGGATACAACCATCGCCCGCTAATGCCACCACGTGATAGTCCACAATCGTGCGGCGATCGGTGTTGAACCGCGCCGCCATCATTTTACCCGCAATCGCATATCCAACTGCATTTCCCACGCCCTGCCCTAGCGGCCCCGTGGTCGCTTCCACGCCCGCCGTCTCGCCAAACTCTGGATGGCCAGGCGTCTTGCCGTGCAGCTGCCGAAAATTCTTGATTTCGTCAAGCGATAGATCGTAGCCAGCCAGATGCAGCCAGGTGTAGAGGAACAGACTGCCGTGGCCTGCCGACAATACGAATCGATCTCGGTTAATCCAGCGGGGCTCGTCGGGATTGAAAACCAACGCCTCGCCAAATAGCACCGCTCCGACCTCGGCCGCGCCCAGCGGCAGGCCGAGATGGCCCGAACTACAGGCCGCCACGGCGTCAATGGCCAGTCCCCGCGCGACGGTCGCTGCGTTGGCAAGAGATTCTTTGTTGATCAAAGTTGTCTCGACGGATGATGTCATAGCTGAATTGTTTCACTTTAAATTACAAAATCGGCCCCAAGGATCTCGCGCGGGCGCAGTGACGACTCCGAGCCAATCCAAGACGAATGGGACCATTATTGTTCGCCGAGACGGGCTAAACAACGCCACTTGGCCGTAGCACTAATTAGGACGTTGCCGATCTCGGTACTGGTCCGCACACGCTGACCGACCTCACACGGGAGAGGTACCTCTACGCTCCGGCTCCGGCTCCGGCATAGGCTAAGAGCACGCCCAGTGCGATCGCAAATACGGCCGAGCAACGAAGCCGCACCGAACCTTGAAGCCACCAAGCGATGAGTGCATCAAATCGAGTTTTCCCGAGCAGGAACAGTACGACTGCCGCGGAAATGCCCAAGATTCCGAAGGCCTGAATCACGACCGGCAAGCGGCAGAAGGGCGCCACAAACAGAAACACGGTCCCTACAACTAACCGAACGATCACCGCACTCCAAAATCTTCGCGGAGCTGGCCAATACTCAACCACGGCGGCCAGGGAACTCGGTCTTACCAGTCCCACTAGTCCCAGAATGGCAATCAACGCACCTAATATCGAAACCACTATCGGCACGGGAGCATCCCTCAAATTGCGGCCAACGACAACGATACGTCTTTATTGCTGAACTTCGATACCCTGAACAGTACCTGGGCGTTCGACGAATCACCCAGCGCCGCGCATGCCGATAGTCAAGGCGACCCGGAGCAGGATGTGGCGACGTTTTAGAGAGCCATCTCGGGACCTGGCTCAACCGCTTGATCCGGCTCGGCGAACTTCATCGACATCTCGAACCAACCTTTTTCTGGGTATAGCTTGACAAACTTGAGTTGTCGCACTTTATCCCAAGATCCGCCCCGCGGCATGGCCATACCGTCAAAATAAGCCTCCTCGGGAAAGATCCCCTGGAACTTGGCCTCGAGCATATCGGCCAGTTTCGCCACCTCTGCGTCTGGTAGGTTGTGTGACGAGGGATCGATCATCACCACTGGCTTCAAGATACGTCGGAGTCGAAAACCACCCGCGGCAAATTCCGGACGCACGGCCAATATCACATCCAAGGGTGCTTCCAGCGTATCGTCACCATGCTGAACGGCCGACAAATGCACGGTCGCATGAATCTCGCCATCGAGAAACCGAAAATCGATCGGCCGTTTTTCAGCCAAAGTCATCGACCAACGAGGGCGACGGTCGTGAACCCACAAAACCGGAGGGGCGCTTCCCCGGGTTTTTTGCACCAGATCCAAGATCGCCTCGTCCGTGAGCCTGCGCCCCGCGAGATATTTCTCGACGACGGCGTTGGCCACGCTCTCGTGAAATATCGACTGTACATCCAGGTGCGGTTCCAGTCTGATCTCCTTCGACGGCTGTGGCGGCGACTCGGACGTCGCCCACATCTCCAGATGCCCGGCAGAGGACTTAAAGGAAAAACCGTCGGGCAATGAGAACGACTCGTCATCGTCCAACTGCATCATCGCACCGAGCCGCGCGTTAGAATCATCCAACGCGGCGCCCATGCGTTCGTCCAATCGCTCCTCGAACTGACGAGCCGTCTTGGAGCTGACCAATTGCTCCATTTCCCCAAGCGTTCGATGGGCGCGACGGGTTCCGATGCGTTCGACGAACCGCCGGTCGGCCGAAACATCGACGATTCCCAGATTCGTGCGGCAATTCGCCACCGCACCTTCGGTCGTCATGCCAGTTTGGTCAAAGAATACGGTTTTGGACGCGCTAACACGGGTGCGAACCCGACTCCGGACGTGGACGGACCCGTGGACGGAAAACGCGTTGTCGATTCCGAGGCTCCCTTGAAGATGAAACACGCATTCCGCCCGAGTCGAGTTAGGAACCAACCGGACTGTGACGTCTCCTTCGGTGTGGGAATCACCTACCGTATAGCCACGTCCCATTCTTTCACGCACTTTGTGATCTTCGTCGACCGGGTGCGAAAACAGCAGGTTCAAGACGTCTACCGACAGATGACCGGCTCCAGCCTCGTAGGTTTGCGCCAGCGATTCGGCGCCCCACAGAATCACGGCGCATGAAACCGCCAGCCGGACCGCGGCCGGGCATGGACTCATGAAGAAACGGCTGTGATGTCGCATCATCTTGTGGCTGCCAATTCGTTCAATCCGTGTTTGCGCGTACGGGTCGTGGCTCGTTAACTTCGTCAGCTCCGTCAGCTCCGTCAACTTCGTCAGCTCCGTCAACTTCGTCAGCTTCGTCGAATGCGTCCGCATTCACCGCCGTCGTTTGGGAGCCAGGCAAAGGGAAGGTGGGTGACGGCGGAGCGGGTGACGTCCTGTCGTGCGACGCGCCGGCTTGACGCACAATAAACCGAGAGTTGAACATTTCGTCGTACGTCTGCTGGCCCCAGGGAACGGCCCGCGTTGAATCTGGATTGTTGGGATTCCACTTGGAGTTGTCGAAGTGTCCGGTCGCCAGGAGCTCTTGTCCAGCCATCACTGCCAACGGCTCGTCCAATTCGTACGTTCGCTGCCAGTCGAGATCCCAAGCGGGAATGGTAAACACAGTTTCGCGCTGCGTAATCTGGCCCGTGATTTCGTCTCGCTCGACCAATTCCAAACGATAACTCTTACCACGCAGATGAAAGTGAGCGCGAATCGCGTCTAGATACACATCCTCGCGAAAGTAGTAACTGTCCTCCATCCGGAAATGATGTGCCCCTGGCGGGATCATGAAACGCCCCACCGGTTTGCGAAACACCATCGAGCGAAGTTCATTTTGGGGCGGTGCCTCGCTCCAGCGAAATCCCACGCTCGAGCGATCCGTGGTCGCTTCGCGATTATTTGGCGTGTAGTGAATCTCGAAGATCACGTCGGAATTCCGCGGGAGCCGCAGTGCCAGGCCTTCGGAAAACGTCTTGGCACTGAATGGATCCCCTGGCACGTAGTCCCCAATCATTCGCGCCTGGGCGTTGTCAACACCATACAACTCCAACATCCCTGCGATTGTTGAATAGTTCTTGTCGCTGGATTCCACCAGGTGCATGGTGATGTGATGCACGACTTCCACATTTCCCGGTTTGAGTTCGACGGCTTGCACCCAGCGGTCCTCAGGAAAATTCAGTCGAATACGGAAGAACTGGTAGTCCAAAACGCCTGATCTGGGAATTTGAAATGGCTTCTCCATCTTGTAGATAAAGTCCGGCTCGCCGATGGACCAGGCATCGGAATCGGGCCAATCGATCGCCGCGGGGGCATCGGCTGGTTCACCCCGTGGGCCGTCCGCGTCAGCCCATGCGAGGATCAGACCGATTTCCTCTTCGGTCAAACGCCGGTCATGCGCGAACTTTCCGAATTTTGGGTTCACATCCCCATGCCACGGTGGCATGCGCCGCTCTTCAACCACCTCGGCGATGGTCGCGGAACTGTAATAGGCGTCCTCGTAAGTCAGCAGTTCGAACGGGGCGACATTACCAGCCCGATGGCAGCATTGGCATTTGCGTTGGAAGATCGGTTCGATGTCGCGATGGTAAGTGACTTCACGAGTTGGCAATAGTTTCTTATGCCGTTCCAGCCGACACCCGGACGGAGGAACATGGGGCCGTGCGACCTGCCCATCGTTGACGACCGCTTCGATGGCGTCCAACAGGTATTCTTTGTCGGCTTTCCGTGTCCGTCCCCGTTTTGTAAATTGGTCGTCGATGGCACCTTGGTAGCGTTTGATCATTTTCGCATCGACCACCACCACTTCCGGTGTCACTTCGACGCCAAGCAAGTCGGCCAACCGATGTTCGTGGTCCAACATGGCCAAAAAGTGAATGTCCGCGTCGTGGGCATGCCTTGCCATGCTCATCAAATTGACGCGGCTATTGCTATAGACCGCGACGAACTGAATGCCTTGCGTGCGGTAGGTCTGATCCAACTCGTTGAGCCTGGGAACGTATTGTTGAGCCACCGGGCACACCTGGCTGATGAATACGAACACGACAGCCTTTGTTTCATCTTCCAGAAAGTCTTGAAGATCGTGACTGCCTGCGTAGATACTCTTCAGCAACGGACGCTCTTCGGGAGCATCTGGAATCTCGATCAGCCGATCGGCATAGCCGGAAGTGACTCCAACACAAACGACCATCAGCGATGCGATTTTGTATACGGTGGAGGGCATTGGGAGGCAAACAGGGTATGATTGGCACAAAAGGACATTCCGCCATTTCTTCGATCGACGGTCTGAAGGTCGTTGATCGAGGTTCCGTTGATGGAATCCCGTCAAATGGTCGCTGCCGAGCACGACAACTGCCAAACCCCAATTGTCTGGCACCAGCCAAACAACCATCGGGACGGCGGCAACCGTCACATTCGGTTCCCGTCGGGCTGATTTATCCCCATAATGCTTCCAGCATTCCTATTGCCAACGGCGACCACCACGGGTCTTACCCAATTCATGAAAGCACTTGCCAAACTCAAACCCGAGCCAGGCCTCTGGATCACGGATGTTCCGGAACCAGATATCGGCATCAACGACGTGCTTATCAAGATTGATCGCACAGGGATTTGTGGCACCGACGTTCACATTCATGGCTGGGATGCCTGGGCGCGGAGCACCGTGCCGGTCCCGATGGTCGTGGGACACGAGTTCGTGGGTGAAATCGTTGACGTCGGCTCAAACGTCGTCGACTTTCAATGCGGGGACCTTGTCAGCGGAGAGGGACACGTGGTTTGCGGTCGATGCCGGAACTGCATGGCCGGACGGCGACACCTTTGCGCGGATACCAAGGGTATCGGTGTCAATCGTCCCGGCGCGTTCGCTGAGCTGATCACATTGCCGATGACAAATGTTTGGCGCCATGTCGACTCCGTGGATCGTGACATGGCAGCGATTTCGGATCCGCTTGGCAACGCAGTCCACACGGCGCTGGCCTTTCCCGTTCTGGGTGAAGATGTGTTGGTCACGGGTGCGGGGCCGATTGGATGCATGGCGGCCGCGATCGCCAAACATGCCGGCGCTCGGTACGTCGTTGTCACCGACGTGAATCCATGGCGTTTGAATTTGGCGAGTCAGATGGGCGCGACACGCGTTGTGGACGTGCGCAATGAGAATCTACGCGACGTACAACAAGAACTCCGCATGCAAGAAGGTTTCGATGTCGGCATGGAGATGTCGGGCAGCCCAGCGGCTCTGCGCGGCATGTTGGAAAATATGAGTCACGGCGGCAAAATCGCCATGCTCGGCATCCCCGCCGAGGAATTCTCGATCGATTGGAATACGGTCGTGTTCAACATGTTGACGGTTAAGGGCATCTACGGTCGAGAGATGTACGAGACCTGGTACAAGATGACGGTCATGCTCCAAAGTGGGTTGAACGTGGCGCCGGTGATCACGCATCACTTTTCGTACCGGGATTTTGAAAAAGGATTTGAGATCATGCGAACCGGCAATTCAGGTAAGGTGATGCTGCACTGGGATGATTCGCTGTAAAACTGGGGAAACAAATATGTTTGGTGCTATCCGAGAACAGCTGGCTACCAGCCTCCGTGAGATCCGAGACGACGGTCTCTACAAGAACGAACGGTTGATCCAATCACCCCAGGCGGCCCACATCCAGGTTGGCGATGGAGAACCGGTCCTGAACCTGTGCGCCAATAACTATTTGGGTCTGTCTGGACATCCGGCGATCATCCAAGCGGCCCACGAAGGGTTGGACCGTTGGGGATATGGGCTCTCGTCGGTACGTTTCATCTGTGGAACGCAAGCCATCCATCGAGAACTGGAGATTCGCCTCAGTGAGTTTCTGGGGACCGAAGACACTATCCTCTATACCTCCTGCTTTGATGCCAATGGTGGATTATTCGAGACGATCCTATCAGCAGACGATGCGGTGATCTCGGATGAGTTAAATCATGCCAGCATCATCGACGGAATCCGTCTTTGCAAAGCGAGGCGTCTGCGATACCGCAACAACGACATGGAAGACCTGGAGGAACAACTGCAACAAGCCGCCTCGGCCCGTTTCAAGCTGATTGCCACCGACGGCGTGTTTTCGATGGACGGCTACATCGCTGACTTGCCTGGCATCTGTGAATTGGCCGAGGAGTATGACGCCATGGTCGTGGTAGACGACTCGCATGCGGTCGGTTTTATTGGAGACCGTGGACGGGGCACCCACGAATTTCATCGGGTCATGGATCGGGTTGACGTTATCACTGGGACGTTGGGCAAGGCCTTGGGTGGGGCCAGCGGCGGTTACACCAGCGGACGACGTGATGTGATCGAGCTGTTACGTCAACGCTCACGACCGTATCTGTTCTCAAACTCGGTCGCCCCGCCGATCGTTTCCGGATCACTCAAGGCGATTGAGTTGCTCAGCGAATCGACCGAGTTGCGCGACCGGTTGGCGGCCAATACCCTTTTCTTCCGCCGCGAAATGACATCGCTCGGCTTCGAAATTCTACCGGGCGAACATCCGATCGTACCGATCATGTTGGGGGACGCCAGGTTGGCTTCGCAAATGGCCGACGAACTATTGCCCAAAGGGGTTTATGTCGTCGCCTTCGCTTTTCCAGTGGTCCCCCACGGCAAGGCCCGCATTCGCACGCAGATTTCAGCCGCCCACAATCGCGAGGATCTGGAATTTGCCGTCGCACAATTCGCGGCAGTTAAAAAAGAGATGGGACTGTAGAACGCGACCGGCCTAGCCTGGGCTACACCAGCTAAGCGTTTCGGGCGTGAAAACGCAAATGGTCCATCAGCTGGGCAAGATCCTCGGTGCGAGTCCGCGGGTTGATAATGGTTGTTCGCAATACGTTTTGTCCATCGAGACGGTTGGACACCAGATAAGAATCACCTGACTCGATCACACGTCGTCGCAGCTGCAACTGGAATTCGTCCAATTCTCTGGCGTTCATCGTCGTGTCGAGTGGACGATATCGAAAGACGACAATGTTGCACTCCGGCGGATACAGCGCTTCAAAATCCTTAGCTTCGTTTAACATGGAGTGGAACTGCTTGCCCAGATCAAAAGTGGTGTCCACCATCTCTTCAAAAAGCGAAGGCCCGAACATCGACCAGATACCCCAGAGACCCAAAGCCGCGGCCCGCTTCGTGCATTCCAAAGTGCGCTTGCCACTGTCATACTCAGCCATCTCCTCGACGCTAGGGTCAAACAGGTACGGCGCTTGTTGATGAAAAGCCCGGTAAACATGACGGGCGTCGCGGAAAAACAACAGCGCACAAAGGGCCGGCATGAAGAACATCTTGTGCGCATCGCACACGACACTGTCCGCCCGTTCGATCCCTTGAACCAAATGACGATACCGGCGGCTCATGCAGGCCGCACCGCCGTGTGCCGCGTCCACGTGCAGCCACACTTGATGTCGCTGGCAGACATCCGCGATGGCATCCAACGGATCGAAAGCCCCGATCGGCGTCGCGCAGGCCGCCGCCGCTACCGCCACAATCGGCGTGCCCTCGGCCCGCAGACGGCTCAAGAGATCGTCGAGGCGCTGTGGGTCGATGGCCCGTCGTTCGTCGATAGGAGCTTTGACGAGGTGGTCGGTACCCAATCCCATGACGCCCGCCGCGCGAGTAATGCTGTAGTGTGCCTCTGCATGCGTTACCAAGACCGGTTGGCGTCGGCCGGATAGACCCGCCTGCCAAACTCCGTCCAGAGACACATTTCTGGCAGCTACCAAACCCGTGAGGTTGGCCAGTGACGCGCCCGACGTGATCAATCCCGAAAACTGGCCGTCCGCCAGCCCGATCCGCTGGCCAACCTGGTTCAACACCGCCCGCTCGACAGCAGACGCCCACGGACCCATCTCATAGATGGCCATGACCTGGTTAGTGGTCGACGCCACGGCGTCGAACCATCCGGCCAGTGGCACTGAAGCGGGTACCTGATGGCCAACATATCGCCGGTGGTGCAGGTTGATGCCGCGAGCCAGTGTTTCCTCGACGCATTCCGCGAGACGATCGGCCAATCTGTCGAGGTCGTGTGGCGGAATGGGTGGCTGATTCATCCATCGCAGCGCCTCGGTCACATTCTCCTGGGGCGCGTGCCAGTTCAGTACCGAACCCTGGTCCGCCTCCAACTTGCGGAAATGATCAGCCAATAGCGTTGCCAAACGATGGCCGGCCTTCTCCAGCAACTCTGGGCTGTAGGCAGCCGCGATTCTTGCCTGAGATTCAGTCATATCGGAAGACACCGCGGTGGGGATTGGACGGCTTGTTGCACAGACAGAAGGGCACAAATGGACCCGCTCCCCAAGTCACTTCGAAGCCGCAGCCACAATCACGCCTCGAATCAAAACTCGTAGTCAACCACAATCAGGTCGTCCACGATCGGTTTGATATAGTTTTGAACCACCTCCTGATGGTCTGGATGCGGAAGATAGTGCTCAAGAGCCGCTTTGTCGGTGAATCGCACGCAGACCCCATGTGTGAATCCCTGGCTTCGATCGGTGTAGTTGGCACCGACACTCAAGTCAACCACTCCCTCGATTTTATCCTTGAGCCCTCGAGCCTTTTCGACAAAGGCGTCAATTTGCTCTGGCGTACTGTCCTCTTTGAATTTCAGAATGACTAAATGCTCAACCATGACGCTGTCTCTCCTAAACGGCTTGTCCTAAATGTAGTGGGTTGTGTTCTCGATCGACATCCTTTGTATCATACTTGCTTTGTATCATACTTGAATTCGGCTTATCTAGCGGGCTATCGAACTCGCCAGACGGCCGATCGCTAATACCCCCTCGGCACCTGCCGCTCAGCGCACCACGGGGCGAGCGGCACCAACATCCCTCAAGGCGAGCATCCGTCAGAATTTACTCATCGTGACTTCGAATCCATTCGAACCGACTCCATTCGATCCGACAGACCTCCGTGGGCGTTCCATGAGCCCACCGTTACCGACCAAGCTCGTCGATTCAATCGACCACGGCGCCGGCACGGAGCTCTTGATCGTGGAAGGCGACTCGGCCGCGCGTGCCGTGAATCGGCTGCGCGAGTCGAGGTGGCAAGCCGTATTACCGATGCAAGGAAAGCCGCTGAACGCCATGAAGGCCAAGCGAGAGGATGTCGTGAACAATCCCGAGCTATCCGCCGTGATTGCCGCGCTTGGCGTACAGGTTACCGACTCTGTCAATCCTCGTGACATGCGATATGAGCGTGTCGTTTTGTTGTTCGACCCCGACGCGGACGGCATTCATGGCCGCACGTTGATGCTCCTATTCTTTTACCGTTGGCTGCGACCGCTATTGGAGATGGGCTGCGTCTTTAACGCTCATGCGCCCCAATGGGTCATCCAAGCCACTGAACTTGTCAAACCGTCCTACGCTTACACTGAGACTCATCTGGCACGAATCCGCCGGCAGCTCACCGATCAGAAAGCGACGAATGTCCAAACCAAACGATTTCGAGGGCTAGGAAGTCTTGACGCCGCCACACTCACCGAACTGTGCCTCAACGTGGATTCCAGGACTCTCGAACAGCTCTCTCCGCGGCACGCTGAAGACGCCATTGAGGTTTACAATCAGTTCGGTGCCGACCTCAGTCGGTAGTGGTCCGACTGTTTTCGAGACGCGTGGCAACCCTCATTCTCGCCGTCGGGCAACGCCACCGGCGATCGTCGCATCGGAAATCACGAGACTTGTGGCTTGCTAAAAGTGGCCGGAGGCATGGCGAACAGTGCCATCCATCTCAGGGCCGATCACCCATGAGACACTGATCACCCATGAGACGCCGATCACCCATGAGACGCCGATCACCCATGAGACACTGATCACCCATGAGACGCCGATCACCCATGAGACGCCGATCACCCATGAGACGCCGATCACCCATGAGACACTGATGAGACCGTTTCACTAATGGCCGACCCGAGTGCTAGCAGTGAACGCCTTTTCTACGAAAGGCATTTCGAAAAGTAATTGACACGACTCGAAACGGTTCTACATTGAATCCCACGGAATGAGAAAGGGAACCCGCAGCTCCCGGAGGCATGCTGCGACTGGCAACGTCCTCTTGGAATGGTCGGAGCGAGAAACGCCGACCAATCGTTCGCTGCATCGCGCAACCATTGCGCGGTCAGACCGCTAAGTGTCTGCAACGACCAGAACCCATTTGTCCTTTAGCGACGAAAAACTTTGGACATCGAGGCGTAGACTTCCTCTCCCCGAGGCGGACTGCATGCTACGCTTTCGATAGCCGCTGGGCTCATCCCTTGACAATCCAAGGAACGCGGCACGTCTTTGACGAACGTGTTTCTGGTTCGTTCCTCATCCGCATCGAATCGCGTTCGCATTCATATCTTCTTGGAGGCTCGAGCCATGTCTATATTTATACCTGTACTTCATCGTGCGCTGATCGGAAAGCCAAGCCAAGCAAACAGCAGCTCCAAACGCCGTCTACCTCGAAACCTGCATGTCGAACAGCTCGAACATCGCCATCTTTTAACTGTTTCGATGGATTCGACGGGGACGACCTGCAGCAGCACGTCCAATCCCTTACGTATCCAGACTTTAGGACTTTATCACCCGCCGAGATTCAGCACTTAACGACCGACCAAGTCGCGTCGATTCCCAACTATACGTGGTTCGTGCGCATCCCCGAAGAGTCTCGGGCGGCACTGACTCAACAGCAGCTACGCGCGCTCGACGTCGAATCGATCGGATTGCGACCGTTGAGCGACGGACAGATTAAGGTGCTTAGGCCGGATCAAATTCAAACGCTTTCCTATGACAGTTTTCGGTACTTGGTGGGGACCCAAACCAGACATTTGACGCCAACGCAGGTGAGCACAATCCCGGATGGGTGGTGGTTTGGCAGGATTTCCGAAGAAGGACGTGAGGCGCTGACCGATGACCAGGTCCGCGCGCTGGACGTCGGTGTAGTGGGGCTGAAACTGCTCAATGCGGACCAAGTCGATGCCCTAACCATCGAGCAGATCCAAACATTGGCTTACGATACCTTCATGTACCTGGACGCCGATCAAACGCCCCATCTGACCGGAGACCAGGTGGGAAGCATTCCCAGCGGTTGGTGGCTGCAGCGCATGGACGAAGAGACACGGGACGCACTGACCGGCGATCAGATCCGAACCCTGGATACGAGCGATGTTGGGCTGAAGTATCTTAACGAGCAACAGATTGTCGAGCTGACGCCAGACCAAGTTCAGGACGTTGACTAAAAGGAGTTTCAATACCTGGTAGGCCAGCAAGTACCGCATCTGACGAGTGAGCAAATCGCCAACATTCCGAACGAATGGTGGCTCGGTCGCATGATGGACGCCGCGCGTGCCGAGCTGACGGACCACCAAATCCAAGCCCTCGACGTGAGCGATGTCGGCCTTGGAGAGCTCACCGCCGATCAGGTGGGCGCTCTGTCCGTCGGTCAAATCCGATCACTCGCTTTCACGGAATTTCAGTTCTTGACGGGCATCCAAAGCAGTCACCTGACTTCGGTCCAGATCGCCACGATTCCCGACGGTTGGTGGTTCAGCCGCATGTCGGAAGAAGCCCGAGCGGCGCTGAATCCCGAACAGGTCCAGAGCCTGGACACCAGCCACGTGGCCATCAAGCATCTAAACGAAGGCCGGAGGCGTTTCTTGTCGGCCGACCAGATCCAATCGCTCGGTTACAATGATTTTCCCTATCTTTCGGCCGAGCAGGTTGTGCATCTGACCTCGCGACAGATGTCATCGATTCCGAGCCAGTGGCACTTTCTCAATATGTCAGACGCGGCCCGCGCGGCGTTGAGCCGCGAGCAACTACTCAGCCTGAGTCCCAAATTACTGGCCGAACTGTCGGGGCAGCCGACTCCCACTGATAACTCCGAGAGCCAATCGCCAGCCCACGAAGACGGGCACAATCATGTAGGCGCCGAAGCCGCCATCGACCAGCACGATCATGATGATGGCCTACCACACCCTGACGATACCGCCAAGCGAACCGAGCACCTGGGCTTACTGGATCTGGTTCCGCACGATTCTGCCACGCACTTTACCATTACCAGTGGCAATTGGTCCGAGGCAACAACTTGGAACGACGGCGAGATCCCCAACATCGGATCGGACGTCATTGTGTCAGCCAACACCACGATCTACTACGACGTCGTCAGCACCGATACGCTGCACACGGTGCGAGTCGATGAGACGCTCCAGTTCGCCACGGACATCGACACTCAACTCAAATTAGACACATTGATCATCGACACCAACGGCATCCTGCGCGTTGGCACGACGGATCAGCCCGTCAACAGCGGCGTGACGGCTCGGATCGTCATTGACGGTGAGGGAGCCATCGACACGCAATGGGATCCGTTGCAGCTCAGTCGCGGCTTGATTTCGCATGGCCAAGTGGAGATGGCAGGCGAAGAGGTAACGCCGTTTGTCGCACTGGCAGACGAGCCACGCGCCGGAGATCGCCAGTTAATCCTGAGCAAGATTCCCACTCACTGGCGTCCTAGCGACGAGCTGGTGTTGACTGGAACGCGCGCCGGCATGTCACGCAATCAGGATGAGGAGCTGGAGATACTCTCGATCGACGAGAACATCCTGATACTGGTCGACCCACTGCAATACGATCACGTCACCCCCGCCGGATACGATCTGTCGGTGTATGTAGCCAACATGAATCGGAACGTCGTGGTGCTATCAGAGAACCCTGAGATGAACAGCGAGCGCGGGCATGTGATGTTCATGCATAACCAGAACGTCCAGGTTCACAATGTCGGCTTTTACGGGCTAGGCCGGCACGACAAGCGCAATCCAGCGAACGATCCAGTTCTCGACGACGGCGTGCTCGTGGAAGGGACTGGCCTGAACCCACGCGGACGTTATTCCGTTCATTTCCATCGGGCCGGTACCACGTACGAGGACACACCCGGCCATGTCACGGGGAGCGCCGTGGTCGACAGCCCGGGCTGGGGATATGTGAACCATGAAAGCTACGTGATCATGGAAGAGAACGTGGCGTACAACGTCGTCGGTGCTTCGTTCGTCACGGAAAACGGTAACGAAATCGGTGCGTTTCGCGGCAATCTTTCGATTCACACAACGGGATCTGGGGACTCGTTAGAGAGCCGTGAAGACATTTTCGACTTTGGCCACAACGGCCACGGTTTCTGGATGCAGGGACCGGGCGTCGAGGTTGAAGACAACATCTCGGTCGGCAATAATGACTCGGCGTTCATCTTTTTCACGCGATCCTCACAGGCCCAATTTGATGCCGCGAATCTGGACGATCCGGCCCTGGCGGGTGGCAGGGATGAGGTCCCCGTCGGAATGGTTCCGCTACGGCTGGTCAACAACAACACCGCGTTCGCATCCAAGACCGGTCTAGAGACATGGTTTCACATGACGCGGATGAACGACGGCCAGAGCTACATCGACAACTTCACCTCGTGGAACACCAGCCGCGCGGGAATCCACGCTCCGTACACTGGACAGACGACGATTCGGGACGCGGTCATTGTCGGCAACGTCGAGAATCCGAGGCATACGGGGATCAGCCGCAACGACGTCACCAACAACATGACCTACGACCATGTTCACGTGGCTGGATTCGAAGTCGGCATTTCGGTCCCGGTCAATCGCGCCACGGTGATTGACGGCGGATCGTTCCAAACGGTCCATGCGATCGAGATTGACGGAGCGCACGATTCGATTCGGACCGTCGACATCGGCGGCAACCTCCAGTTCGCTACACTCAACGAGGACCAACTGCGCGGCCGTGACCAGTTCGACATCTTCATGGATAGTGACATCGACCTGATGAATCGCGACATCGGAACTCTCTTCACTCCCGATATCGTCCGTTTGGGTACGGTACGACTGAACGGTCAACAAGTATACTATCACAAACAGGCGGCTGATTTCATTCCGTTCCCCGTCCATGACTCGCCGGATTTCATTCCGAGCGAACTGCTTGGCAAGACCAATCGAGAGATTTGGGAAGCATACGGCATTGCACCCGCTGGTATCGTCGCACCATCGGAGGCGATCGGCGTGGACCGCATCAACGGATTGGTCGGACCTCAATCGGACTACCTGCCCGCCTTGGAACTCACCAGCGCGAAATATACCAACCAGTTGGGGGACTACGAGTTGGTTTATCATGATGGCGCGGGTGATCTGATTCATGACCCCATACCGGTTCAGCTTAGGGCTGGATGGAATCTTGTCACACGACAGGTCGACGGCGAGACGCGGACGTTCTTCATCTTTGGCGACATTCGCTTGCCCAGTTTCCAAGTCAGTGCGCGCACGCCGTTGATCGTGAACCCGGCTGCCTTGGAGTTAGGCTTCATTTTGCGAGGCACCATCACCGACGACAGCTTCGGAGAAATGCAGTTTAAGAAGACTTTTCACGATCTAGAGAGTCGTGAAATCTTCATACGCGACGACGGTACCGTATACCTGCTCTTGGATTTCCAGGTCAAGGACTTAGCGGGTAACGCCGTGGACATCTCACTGGAACTGACGCTTGATCCGGAGGCTCCATTTGTCCAGGGAACTGGCCAACGAGATCTCTCGGAGCGCGAGCTGCCGACGATTCTGCTAAATCTGATCCGACAGTACCTTATTATCAGTCAGCTGGAATGAGCGAGTCGCGACTACACCGCATGGTGTCGTACGAAGGATCGTTCTGAATTACGGTCGTTGGCATGGAATGCCGCAGTGCTTAGGACTCCTTTCATTGGCCGGTTGTTCGAGCAATATCCCGGTCAAAGTGGCTGTGATCGACGACACGACCAAAATCGACCTACAGCAGCTCGTGAATAATCTCTCCCTCGTCGAGCATCTTGCGCGGTTGCCCGTCGCGACCCGTATAATCTTGGAATGGTTCAAGCCCCAAGGCGTCATAGAGCGTGGCTGCGATATCCTTGGGGCTGATAGGGCGCTGTGATGGCTCCCCACCCACCTTGTCTGACGCGCCGATTACCTGACCGCCACGGATTCCGGCACCGGCGCATAGGACGGAGAAAACGTTGGGCCAGTGGTCGCGACCCGCGTTGGCATTAACCGCCGGCGTTCGACCAAAGTCGGTAAGCAGCACCACCAATGTTGAGGAGAGCAAGCCGCGTTCGTCGAGGTCCAAAAGCAACGTGGATAGGCAACGATCCAATTCAGGTAGACGCTTCCGCAGATCAGGGAAAACGTCCGCGTGATGGTCCCATCCATCGTCGTCCACGGTGACAAAGGGCACACCCGCTTGCACCAGCCGACGCGCCAGCAGGCAACTTTGTCCGAGGCGGGAACGACCGTATTGATCGCGTACCGAGTCCGGTTCGGCACCTATGTCGAACGCTCGCTGAGCAGCACCCGTACTCAGGATCTGATACGCCTTCTCGTAGTGATTGTCCATCGCGTCGACGAACGGAGAAGACTCGAAGCAACGACGTTGCTGGTCGATCGACTTTTTTAACGCAAAACGATCCTCGAGTCGCGCGGCGGAAAGCTCGAACACCGGCGCGAGTTCCCGCAATCGGAAGTCCGCTTCGTTGGGGTCCGATTTGAGCAGGAAAGGGTCGTAAGTCCTACCCATCCAACCGGCGGTGTAGTAGTTCACTTGAGCGAGGTAGGAAAGCGCCGGTACGCACATGTACGGCGGCAAGCCGACTCGTGAACCTAGCAGGCGGGCAACATGGGAACCGATATTCGGGTTGGTATTGCGTTGGTTCTCGGGCCGGTCCGCCGCGGGATTGGGCTGCGTGTAGCCTCTCAGCATGTAGTAAGCAGCGACACCGTGGTCACGCTCACTGTGTCGTACGGAGCGCAGCAAAGCGAACCGATCAGCATGCTGAGCCAAGAGCGGCACCTGGTCGGTAAACAACACGCCGGGTAGCCGTGTCGAAATCGTCTTGAACTCGCCCCTGACCTCCGCTGGAGCTTCAGGTTTTGGATCGAACGAGTCGTGGTGGCTGATACCACCCATGGCATATATGAGCAATACCGACTTGGCCCTTGCGGGAGCGGCGCCGCGCGCCTCTCGCATCGACAAATACTGAGGCAGAGTCAGCCCCAGCGCGCCGAGGCCTCCCACCTTGAGCATCGTGCGCCGCGCGGTACGTCGGTTAGCTGCACAAGCCTGGTTTGACAAGTCGTTTTGTCGCATCTGCGTTTGCCTCCCGCGGACAACGACGCTTCCAAGATCACTGATTGCTTCGACAACGTAAAGGCGGTGTCAAGAAATAACTTTTCTGTATCAACGGGACGGAATCTCGAAATCCGAAATCCGAAACAAATTCAAAATTCGAATGTTCCAAACCACGCAATATCACAACGTTCACCATGCCATCAACTGTTTGGAACCTTTGAATTTAGGTCATTCGAATTTGTTTCGGATTTCGATATTCGTCCTTCGGAATTCAAGAAAACGGACAAGTTGTTTCTTTCCAGTTCCTAACGGTCGTCAGGTACCCATCTGAGACATCCTCCGCCGTATTCAACTCGTCGCCGCCGGACATCGAAAATGAGAAACAACGCGGGCATGCTTCACTTGCAGGAATCACCATCCGAGTTGCATACCAGCACTGGTACCAGTATAGGCGATCACGCGTCTGGAAGGGGGCTACCCGAAACGCATCGCAGCACGTTTCGCTCGTTGAGAAACTCGCCACCTCGACTCCCCGCGGCTCGCAAAACACCCCATCCTTGTGTCATGGCAAGGATTTGTGTCGATTGCGGGTAACTATTCGCCCAAGGCGTGGAGCACCAAAGCTAGCCACCCAAAAAGGCCCAGGAAAAAAGGCGATAGCGACCCGATGCTCCACGGGTTCGGCGAATATATACGATTGCGGCAAGGCACTCTCAGCAGCGAGAATGCCCATTGTGTCCACTGGCAAGGGGGTCGGGAATGGGTTTCCTTAAGGCGATGGTGTCCGGTCTAGCCCAATTCCTTCACTGGCTTGCCTTCGCTGAGCGGGTAACGCAGGCCCTGGATTTCATCGGCATAGTGCTTCGTAAAGTCGATACCGAGATGATAGAAAATGGTCGCGCTTAGATCCGCCGGTGTCACCGGCTTGTCCACAACAAACGCCGCATGAGCATTGGTCGCCCCATGGACTTGTCCACCCCGAACGCCGCCACCCGCCAGTAAGGCTGTGAATGCCTGAGGCCAGTGATCGCGACCCGACTTTTTGGTGTTACCGCTCTGGCTGAACTGACCGAGATACGGTGTGCGTCCAAACTCGCCGACGGCCACGACCAGCGTGGTTTCCAGCAGCCCACGGTCGTGTAAGTCCTCGATGAATGCGGAATAGGCACGGTCGAAGATTGGGCAAAGCAAGTTCTTGAGCTTTGGAAAATTCTCTTGGTGCGTGTCCCAGCAAGTATTCACGCCGTCGGTCGTTGTCTCATCCACCCAATTGACCGTGACCAGGGAAACACCGGCCTCGACGAGTCGTCGCGCCATCAGCAGACTCTGTCCAACCATCGTGTCACCGTAACGCTCGCGAAGACGATCCGGTTCGCGATGAATATCGAGCAATTCACCTGCACGGTTTTCCAATAGCGAGAACGCTTGCCCGCGATGCCCTTCAACGTCATCCATAAGCGTGCCGGACAGCGTTCGCGGCCCGCCCATGGAATTCAGGTTCCATAACAGATCACGACGATGGCGCAGCCGCTGCGCCGAAACCGTTTGATCCAAATGAAGACCGTCAATGCGGAAATCGTGATCTTCGAAATCACCTTCGACCAGCATGGCGTTGTGGCGCTCGCCCATACGACCTCCGGTTTGTCCCGCAATACGCCGGGATTGACCTGGGAACTGAACATACCACGGCAGGACCACCGACGCTGGCCACCTTTCGCGCGACTTGCCATACCGCATCGTCATCGCGCTTAACGACGGCCAATCCTGGTCCCTCGCCTCGTCCGTGTTGGGCGCGCCGAAATAGGGCCGGCCGCTGAATATCTCGCTGCAGGCTGGCCCGTGTACGTTCATCTTGTGCGTCATCGAACGCAGCAGGCAGATTTTGTCCATCTGCCCGGCCAACCGTGGCAGATGTTCGCAGACGTGAATACCCGGCACTGCAGTCGAAATCGAGCGAAACTCGCCGCGCACGTCAACTGGCGCTTCTGGTTTCATGTCCCACAAGTCGACTTGGCTGGGACCGCCAAACAGAAAGAGAAACACACACGAATTCTGGCGGTGTTTCCCAGGTGCCGGCACAGCTCCGGTCGCCCTTCGCAAGCGGGAGAGCGCGGTCGAGGATAATCCAAGTAGCGATAATCCGCCAGCACGAAGCACCTCTCGGCGACGAATGCTGCCCTTTGGCTGACTCAGAGCGACCGAAAGCATGGAAGATCAACCCCCGCGATGTTGGGATATTCGGCAACAGCACCGACAAAGCGCAGATCATAATTGAAAGTGAGCTGTTATACCACCGACTAATATCTGGGACGCCTGATCTACAGACCGAAGAAGGACGTTTGGTTTCTTGAATTCATTCCCTTGGGGCAGAAAGTTCCTGGGGGAACGCAAAAGGCGACATTCTACTTTTACGGTTTCCTTGGTCGTCCTCTTGGTCGAAGCGACGACTCCAGACCAAGTTGCACGGCAGTCGACTGTTGCCATGTTTCGTCACCGAACGGTGTCCCGCGTGCAACGCTGCGACGCAGAACGTCCAGCTCTGCATTCGTTTCCACACCATTGACGAATCTGGTCCACTGAGAACGTTTGGGAACAGGCCCGTCCGACGGGAGACCGTCAGGCCCGCTGCGGGCGGTCGGCTTCAGGCTGGACCACTCCCAGTCCTGACTTCGCGCTACCATGTCAGCTCGCAATGGATTGCGCTCCACGTAACGCAGCACAGTTAAATAGTAATCATCGTTCTGAATCGGAAACGCCTTGAATCGCCCCTGCCAGACGTGACCGCTGCTGTCGTAATATCGATGGTATCGGCGAACGTGTGACGTCATCAGCCACCGCATCCAGCGACTCAGGTCTCCGTCATGGAAAGGCCACAGAACCAGGTGAAAATGGTTCGTCATCAGACAGTAACCGGCCGGTCGCATGGGCACCTTCTCATTTTCCTCACGCATCAGGTTCACGAAGGCAAGATAATCTTCCGGCTTGTGAAAGACGTCATTGCGAGCGTCACCCCGATTGAGAACGTGATAAAGAAATCTACCCTGAGATGCGCGTGCGGTTCGTGGCATCCGCACACGATAACCGATACCAACCTGTCATTAAAGTAGAATGTCCCCTTTTGCGCCCCGCCCCCCTTTTGCGCCCTCCCTTTTGCGCCCTCGACGTGGTTGGTTTGGTCCTCGATCTGGATGCTGCCTACTCGGACACCTCCCTGGTATCCCCGGACCAAGCCGACGAGCCCCAGGAACTGACCTACGTCGACATCGACACGTTCCTGGCCAGCTTCTAATCATCACCGACGCACGTCGGCATGGGGATGGTGCGCACGAGCTACGGGATCGACCCGTATTTTGCGTTCATCGACCTGCATTTTGTACTCAGGTAGGCCCCAACTTCACACACCATCGCCAAAAAACGGCAAGGGGTGCAGGCGTGCAAAGGCGGCCATGGCCCAATACCGTTGAATTAAGCGGTAACAGCCGTTTCTTGGAGAAAAACGCGAACCTCGTCTCCGGAGTATGCAATTGTTTTGCTCGGCTAGCGATATCAATTAGTCGATCTTTAATCATCGTCGCGTCGGGAAGCGGTTGGAAGGTCGGTGGTTTAATGCGCTGTTGGTTTTGTTTCGGTTTGGGGCGTAATGTGCGCAGCCATCCCTCCGTTGCCTGGATTTCAACGCTACCGTTTCGTCGGTATGACAATCCACGCACGTCCTGTTGATGCAACGGTGTCGCTTTACGGTTCAATTCCGCATAACCACCGCCTCGATAAATTCTTTTTCTAAGGGTGGTAGGCCTCGATGTTCGGGTTTCTTCTTCGGAAACTTGGATTTGCTCTTTTGCTTGATCACACGAGGGTTAATGCGGTTGCGGCGTGG
>Ga0310121_10001573_pt1 | contig 23059 bp, 22 predicted proteins | sample CB27_Tmax_986_MG_FD_203504 | JGI IMG/M metagenome (GOLD analysis project Ga0310121, IMG submission 203504) | Marine microbial communities from Western Arctic Ocean, Canada - CB27_Tmax_986 | ecosystem: Environmental > Aquatic > Marine > Oceanic | place: Canada: Western Arctic Ocean | collected...
GCGGCACGGTGCCGCAATGGCCGACTCCCCCGTCCAGGTCCTCTAGTCCTCTAGCGCGCCTCGACTTTGATATCCAACTCGGCGCCGAAGAGCATCGTGCGGTCGCGGTCTCGGGCGGCCCAGCGCAGCAGGGTCTCGGGGCTTGGCTCGACCATGCCTTGGAACGACTCGACGCCGTTCGTGGTCACGCGCACGGGCCTCGTGAAATCGAACTGTTCGGGCGAGAGCAGCAGCGTGTAGCGGCGCACCCCCCGGGTGACCACCTCGATGTCGTTGTCGTTGCGCGCGAGTTGTGCGCGGCCTGACGCGTCCGATCGTGGAAACGCTTGCCGGGGCGGCGGCGCCTCGCCCGGCTCCACCGGCATCAGCACGAACGACAACCGCTCGCCGTCCCGCTGCACCGTCACGGGAAACCCCGGGCCATCGGGTGGCGTCTGCACCGCCGTTCGCAGGTTGTCCACGTTCCCCACCGAGACGCCGTTCATCTCGACGAGCACGTCGCCGGCGCGCATCCCGGCCGCCTCGGCCATCGAGTCCGGCAGAATATCCACGAGCTGCACGCCGTCGCCGGTATCGAGCTCGCCGATCATGTTGAACCCGAGCGGCGCCTGCGGGGCCGCACCCCCGATGGCGTTGAAGTCGTCGAATTTCGTGTCGCCGTCGACGCTCCCCAACTCGGTAATGACGAGCCAGTGTGCTCGATTGAAGCGCTCGATTGATTCGGTCTCCCAGACCAGACGGTCGGGGAGCGGCCGACGGTTCTGAGCGACGAGGAACGCGGCGACATTCGGGCTCTCCTCGTCCCACCAGTTCATGTTGTGCTCGCCCTCCGGCTTCGGCGTGAACTGCAGAAACACCCCCGCATCGACGAACAACTGAAAGAACGGTGCGACGGAGCTGACCGGATACAGCCGGTCCTTCCCGCCGTTGATGGCGAAGAACGGCTTGTTCCGTAGGTTCGTCACATACATCTGCCCATCGGCGTTGGTCGACCGATTGGCGAGCACCACCGGGTGCCCATTGAACGAGACGAACGAGGCCCACGGTGTGGGCGCCTTGAAGGCGTGATAGAAGACGCCGGTGGCGCCGTCGGAGACGCCCATCAGATGCACCGCGTTCTCGTTGACGTTGTAGCGGCGCTTGAGGTCGTTGAGCATGCCGGCCAGGTTCTCGATCTGATTCGCCTGCCACCACATCGCCTCGGCCCAGGACTCGGGAAAGACGACGATGGCGTCGTCCCGGACGTGCCGGTCGGTATTGCGCCAGAACCGGGCTTCCTCGCGCCGGGGGCGAGAGACGCCGCCGTGCAGATACACGTGAACCGGATACCGGCGCGTGGCGTCATAGGCCTCGGGGACGTGGACCTCGTAGCGGAACTCGACGCCATCGGCATTCTCGCGGCTCAGCACCTGTCGCCCGCGTGGGGCGTCGGGGTCGTAGACGGCGCCGGCCCGCACCCGGGTAAACAGCGGTCCGATGTCTGGATCGAGCGCCAGAATCGACTCGACGGCATCGTCCGCCTCGTCGCCGGGGGCCGCGGCCCACAACGCCTCAACCGCCGAATCCAGGTCCTGAGCGCGCACCGGCGCCGAACCACAGCCAAGACACAGCGTCACCGCCGACACCACGATCGCGCGGCGCCCCGTCTGCGGGTCCGTATGGAGCCCCATTTCGCCTCCTTCGTCCCGAACCTATTCACCCGACGTGCTGCGTGACACGTCGCCGGCTAGACCGTGCGTCGACAGGAAACGGTCGATCGTCTCGAAAATCGCGACCGTTTGCTCGCGGTTGAAGCCGCCGTGACGCCCGCCCGGCACCGTATGCAGCTCGTTCGCGACGGAGAACTTCGCCAGTTCTTCGTGAAGCCGAACCCCGTGCTGATACGGCACGGTCGGGTCCGCATCGCCGTGGATGCTGAGAATCGGTGGGAGCCCCGCACGCACGTAGCTCAGGGGCGACACCCGGTCGGCGATCTCCAGACGATTGGGCAGGCTGCCCATCCAGGTCACCGCGTAGGTCTTCATGTTGTCCCCGTCGAGCAGGTCGGCCACATCCGTGATGCCATACCAGTTGATGATGGCCGCCACCGACAGCGGATCAGTACCCGGGCACTGGCGGTCGAGACCGGCGGAGGCTGGGATCATGCCGGTCGTCAACGCGAGATGGCCTCCGGCCGAGTTGCCGGTGACGACGATACGGTCGGCGTCGATGTTGTACTCCTCAGCGTTCCTCATCACCCAACGTAGCGCGCAGAGGCAATCCTCGACCGCAGCCGGGGCGAGCGAGACCTCCGCGAGCCGGTACTGGACGTTGACGACGGCCCAACCCTTCTCGAGCCAGGGCAGCAGCCGCAGCACGTTGCCTTCCTTGGACCCGCCCGTCCAGCCGCCCCCGTGGATATACATCAGCACGGGGGTCGGCCCATCCGCGCCCCGCGGCAGATAGAGGTCCACCGTATTCTCGCGATTGTTCGCCTTTAGATAGGTGACGTTGGGCACCACCCGATACGTGTTCGACAGATGCGACGCCCAGGTCTCGGTGTCACTGAGTTGGGCCGACGCGCCGCCTGCGCCCACCACCATCGCCGCTGTCACCACCGCCGCCATCCGCAATGTGGTCATCTTCATCGGGTGTCCTCCTCGCAGGCCTGAAGGCCTGCGCCGCCGAATCGACATGGTCAACAACGCGCGAAGCACTCCGCCCGTGGACTACCCCGCAACCCTTCCAACGCTTCACCGGTGCCCAGACCCTTGTGGGGCACGGCTTCAGCCGTGCCTCGACCGCCCCGAACCCAGCCCGGGCTACGGCTGGCCGCCCGCGCCTTCCGTGGTACCGGACGTCGGGGTGAGCACGGTCGTCCGCTCGGTGACCGAATCAATCTTCGAGCGGCTATAGAAGATGGGGAAATACTTCCCGCGCGCCCACAACTCGAAGAGGTCGCGGTAGTGTGGGCTGTCCGGGTTCCCGGACTGGCCCGGCGCGTTGAGCCCCACCGAATTGTCCCAGTCCGACGTGTCGGCGACGATCATGAACGACGCCCCGGACGTCTGATTGTCGCCCCCGCCGGTGTTGTGCACAGTCCCGCTGGAGCCCCCGCGCGGCAATGGCCCCACATCGATCCGACGTCGCACATCGGGACTAACCGCGGCCGTCATCGGGTGACGGATCAAGGCGTGCTTGTAGTCCTCCTGCCCGTACTGCCAGGTGGTCATGTCCGGCCCCAGACGCTCGGTCAGGCTCGTCAGCGTCTCGGCCAGACTGTCCCGCAATAGGGCGTCCCGCCCCGCCACCGGTCGGTCACCGAAACGCCCGTCGGGCGCCAGCAGCCAGTCGATCAGCCGTTTGTTGTTGACACTCCGGATGAAGTCCTGCGCCGCCTCAGGCACCAGGGTCGCGTGGACGTTGTCGCGTAACCGGCGTTCGAAGGTGGCATAGATGGCCGCCGCCACCGAGTCTTTGTCCAGCACGTAGTCCCAGTCGAGCAGCCGGTCGCGCAGCGCGGCGACCGCGGGGTCGGCAATCTCGACCTCCCGCAGCAGTGGCACGATGTTCCGGCCGGCCACGGTCAGCTCGTCGTGCTGAAACCGCATGCTGTCGGCCACGGTCATGTGCCGGGAGGCGTCGAGCAGTTCCTCCACGCGCGCCGCCCGCATCTGGTCACCCCACGTGTAGTGCAGCGCCTCCCAGTACGGATACCCGTCCGGGACGGTGTAGTTGTTGGCCGTACCGTAGAACCCCTTCTCAGGATTCACCAGGTTGGGCAACGCCTTGATGGGGAGATACCCGTCCCACTCGTAGCGCCCGTCGCCTGGCACCGGCACGAGGCCGCTGTGGGTGCGCCGAATCGGCGACACGCCGACCGCCTGATAACCGATGTTCTTCTCGCGGTCGGCCCAGACCATGTTCTCGGAGGGAATCCGGCTATAGGCGCAGGCCTCGCGGAATTCCTCCCACGTCTGGGCCTGATCCATCCGTAGACTGGCCAGATACGGGGCCGAACCGTAGTCCAGCCAGGCGGCGCGCAACGCGTAGGCCTTGTGGTTCGCCGTGTCCTCGTAGAGCACGGGCCCGTGGCGCGTGTATTTCAGCTCGACCTCGGCCGCCGCCTCGCCCTTGACCGGCACGGTGTCGGCAACGACACTCATCGGCTCCCAGCGGTCCAGATAGCGGTATTCGTTCGTGTTCGCCGGGTTGGTGTCGTAGACGTAGAGGTCTTCGTTGTCCTGGCCGAAGATGGTCAGGCCCCACGCGCCATACTCGTTGTGTCCGATCGACACCCCGGGCAGCACCGGTTCGCCCCCGCCGATGACGTTCCAGCCGGGCGCCACCAGGTGAACCCAGTAGCGCAGCGACGGCGCTCCCTGCGAGCGGTGCGGGTCGTTGGCCATCATCGGAAACCCGGTGATGGTGCGGCTGCCGGCCACGACCCAGTTATTGCTGCCGATGGCGTCGTAGTCCTGCTGCTCCAGATCGATCTCGCTCGGCATCGCGGCCGCGAGCCGTTCGAAGGTGTCGGCGTCGCCGCGGTACGCGGCCGCGACGTCTTCCGGCTGGAACCGGAGACTCCGGCGATGCGCGCGATACAGATCGAGGATGTCATCGGTCAGGAGCGAGACATCGATGGCCGGGTCGATCGTCAGGTCCGGATCGCCGTAGTAATAGTTCAGCTCCTTGACCGCATCGGCGCCCAGCAACGCCACGGCGCGGGCGTTATTGATCTCGGAGGTGACGTTGCCCACGAGCCCCTGATGACGCGAGATGACCACTTCCGGGGTCCAGTGCTGCGGACTGATGTCGAGCAACTGGAACTCCAGCGGCAGCAACGCCGGATTGGCGGCCGTCTCGTCGATGTAGGCGTTGATACCCTGGACGAACGCGGGAATGATCACGTCGCCGTGGTCGTGATAGTGGTTGAGCTCGGTCGCCAGGTCTCCGCGGAATCGATGGAGTCTTGCCCCGATGTCCCGTTCGAGCTCCCGCGGCCCCAGGATCTCGGCCACGGTGCCGGTGGCCTGACGGCGCCAGACCTCGAACTGAAACAATCGGTCGCGGGCGGCGGCATAGCCCTGGGCAAAGAACAAGTCTGCCTCGTTCTCGGCGTAGATGTGATTGATGCCCCAGCGGTCGGTGACGATCTCGACCGGCGACGCCAAGCCGGCCGTCCGCAGGGTCTCCTGCTGGGCCACGGCGACGGCGCCATGGCTGGTGGTCAGGCACGTCAGGCCAACGGCCACTGCGACGACGAACTGGGTGCGGCGCAGCATGGATTGGGCCCTCTCTGTCGCGGATTGTCTCGATGGTCGGTGTCGGGACGCATTATAATCCCGGCGCTCAGGAAGATGATGGCGATATGACTAGCGCTCCCGATGCGTCCGCTCAGCGGTCCAAGCTCCTCACGTCAGAAGACTGGTGGGCCATCTGGCTCGGCGGTCTGCTGATCGCGCTCACCGCGGCGGGCGTCATCACCGGGGTGGCCGGGGTGGGACGCTGGACGGGCGACCCGACCGCCGCGTTCGCCGGACGTATCCTCCCCATCGCGGTCCTGGGCATCGGGTTCGCGCTGATCACCGCGATCGCGGCGCAGATCATGGGCGGGTCGTTCATGGTCCACCAAACCGGCTTCATCCCATTGTTCCTGCTGGCGGTCGTGGCCTATTTTGTCGCCAACCAGACCGGAATCCGCGCGGTCGGGGTGGGCTACGCCTTCTGGGCGCTGCTGCTGGGGTTGCTCATCTCGAACACGGTCGGCACCCCGGGGTGGCTGAAACCGGCGATCCGAAGCGAGCTCTACATCAAGACCGGGCTGGTGCTGCTCGGGGCCGAGATTCTGTTCAATCGCGTTCTGAGCCTCGGCCCACCAGGACTCTTCGTGGCCTGGCTGGTGACCCCGATCGTCATCTTCTTCATGTACCGCTTCGGCACCCGGGTCTTGAAGATCGCCAGCCCGTCACTCGTGATCGTCATCGCGGCGGCGACCTCGGTCTGCGGGGTGTCGGCCGCCATCGCGGTCGCCGCCGCCGCGCGCGCCAAGAAAGACGAGCTGACGCTGGCGGTCGGCATGACGCTCATCTTCACCGTCATCATGATGGTGTTGATGCCAATCGGCATCCGGGCTATCGGCATGGATCCGATCGTGGGGGCCGCCTGGATCGGCGGCACGGTCGACGCCACCGGCGCCGTGGTGGCGGCGGGCGCGATGCTGGGTGAGGAAGCGGGGCAGGTCGCCGCGGTCGTCAAGATGATCCAGAACATCCTGATCGGCATCGTCGCGTTCCTGGTGGCCGTCTACTGGGTGACGAACGTCGAAAAGTCGGAGGGCAGCACGCAGCCCGCGGCCATGCAGATCTGGATCCGGTTCCCCAAGTTCATCCTGGGCTTCATCGGCGCATCGCTCGTGTTTTCGTTCGTGCTCACCCCGATGATGGGCGAAGAGGCGGTGACCGGCATCCTCGATCTCACGTCGGATTTCCGCGGTTGGTTCTTCTGTCTCGCCTTTGTCAGCATCGGGCTCGAGTCGAACATGAAGCAGTTGATGGGTCAGGTGCAGGGCGGCCGCCCGATTCAGCTCTATCTGGTGGGCCAGACTTTCAACGTGGTGCTGACGCTGGCCGCCTCGTACCTCGCATTCGGAGGCATCCTCTTTGACCGGGTGCTGTAGCGCGCTGCGCGCGCGGGCTTCGGACTTCAGGCTTCGGGCTTCGGCGGGGCCGGTGCGGCTGGTTATTGGACTGGTGGCGCTGGGGGGGCTGGCTTTCGGACTGGCCCACGTGAGCCGGCTGCCTGGTGCGCTGGGCGAGACCGTTCGCGGGAACCTCGCCGCCGACCGGGAGGCGACGGCCCTCTTTTACACGGAAGTCGACGGCTGGGAAGACTGGCGCTCGCGACGCTAAGCAGGACGATTCGGGCTGCTCAAGACTCTCGGGCGACGGTCGAGAGCGCTGTGACCACCTGGCGACTCAAACCACGGTGTATGCTCGCGTCTTCATGGCTGGGATGATTCGCAGACACGTCTACCTGGACGAGCGACACGACCGGATGCTGAAGCATCAGGCCCACGGTCGGGGCGTCACCGAGACACAAGTCATCCAGGAAGCACTCGATCGCATCCCACTGGAGGCTCCGCGCCGGTCGAGAGCGTGGAAACCGCTCGGCAGCGGCCCGACGAGCGCTAGCGTTCATGCGATCGCTGGCCTCACGTCCGGTGGAGAGTGCTCATGCACCCGATTGGGCGCGTAACGATCTGTACAGGGAACGCGCGGGACGGCCCGCGAAGTCCTGACCAACGCCGCCGGCCTCGTCGCGTCGCGAGTCGATTGACATCGCGGTTTCCGTAGTCGCGGGTCTTTCGCCCGCCGCTCGCTCCCGAGAGCGAAACCTCGATGACCACTTCGCCCCGCTACCGTCTCCTCTCCCGCCTGGGCAAAGGCGTCATGGGCGAGGTGTTTCTCGCGGACGACACCAGCTCGGGCGCAAGGTCGCCATCAAGTTCGTGACCGAAGCGCTGGAGGCCGACCCGACGACGCGCGCGCGGCTGCGCCGCGAGGCGCGGGCGGCCGCGGCGCTCGACCATCCCTACATCTGCAAGATTCACGAGGTCGCGGAGGTCGACGGGCGGACCAGCATCGTGATGGAGCATGTGTCCGGAGAGACGCTTCAGGCCACGCTGGGGCGGGGGCCGGTCCCGCCGCGGAAAGCACTCCAGATCGCGAGCGAAATCGCCGAGGCGCTGGACGAGGCGCACCGGCAGCAGTTCGTGCATCGAGACCTGAAGCCGGCCAACGTCATGCTGTCGAACCAGGTGATCGTCCAGGTCATGAAGGATGGAGGCATCGTCGGATTCGTCGCTTCCGGTCTGATCGAGATGGCTGCGGGAATCGCGGCAGCGTGCGGCGCCCGATGGGAGGCCGCTGAGCCGCACTTCGAAACCGCGCTACGCCAGGCGCCGGAGATTCCCCACAGAATCGCTGAGCCCGACGTCCGCCGGTGGTATGCCTGGCTGCTCCTCAACCGTGACGCGCCCGGCGACCGGGACAAGGCCCACCGGCTGCTCGCCGAAGCAATCGAGCTGTATAGGACGTTCGGCATGCCGAAGCATGTCGACATCGCGGAAACGATGTTGAACCAGTAGGAGTGCCCGAAGCCCGTAGCCTGAAGCCAGATGAACACCTCCCGCTACCGCTTACTCTCCAGCCTCGGCAAGGGCGGCATGGGCGAGGTGCTCCTCGCTGACGACGCCCAACTCGGACGGAAGGTCGCCATCAGGTTCCTGACCGAGGCGCTCCAGCACGACGCGACCGCGCGCGAGCGGCTGCACCGCGAAGCGCGGTCGGCGGCGGCGGTCGACCACCCGTTCATCTGCAAGATCTACGAGATCGCCGAGGTCGACGGCCGGACCGGCATCGTCATGGAGCACGTCTCCGGCGAAACGTAGTCGGCGGGGTCGACCGCGTTGGACAGCAGAAACTCGGCGCGCCGTTCGTCGGTGTAGACCTCGATCGGCAACACCGCCGCGGGCCGGAGCAAGATCCCGTCGTCCCTGGCCTCGGCCACCAACATGCGACCCTCCGACAGGCCATACCGACGGCGAAGGGCGGATGGGATGACCACGGTGCCCCGCTTGCCGACTTTCGTTGTGTGATCAGACATTCAGATTTTCTGATTTTCACCCAGTGAATCGATCCGGTCAAGCGCGATTACCCCTGGCCGCGACGACGATCCGCGTCGGACCGCACCCTGTCGTCATCGGTCAGTGGATGATCGTGTGGTTGAGTGATTGTTAGAATGCGATCAGATGTCCCATACCCTCTCGTACCGCGTGAATGCCGCCGTGTGCTGCCTGGTCGCACTCGGTGGCCAGGCTCTTGTCGCCCAGGCGCCAGGCGCCTTCACAGCCAAGGCCGAACCGCTTTCAGATCTAGTCGAGCACGCGACCCGACTCGACCAACCCTCCGTTGACGCACGATTCGACGCGCTCATCGCGCTGCTGGACGAGCACGGGCTCGCCTACGAGATCCAGCCGTTCCCCAACCGGCGCGCCGACGAGGCCGGTCCGGCCCAAGGGCGGAATGTGTCGGTCACCATCGGGACCGGCGACCGCGAGATCATCGTCGGCGCCCACGCCGACGCGGCGATGCTGCGGAACGGGTCGCTGAGTCACGCGATGGTGGACAACGCTGGCGCGGTGGCCGTCCTCGCACGCGCGGCGCAGGCACTGGCGACGCAGAACCTTCGTCACCGGGTGCGGGTGCTGTTCTTCGATCTCGAAGAGCTGAACCTGCTGGGCTCCGAGCATCTGGTCGGCACCCTCGACCCGAGCCGCATCGCCGGGATGATCAACCTCGACATCGCCGGCTACGGCGACACCGTGCTCTACGGCCCGGCGGTCGGCGAAGGCAACGAGGTGCTCTACGCCGCCATGCGACAGGTGTGCGCCGACGCAGGCCACCGATGTCTCGAGTTCGCGCAGTTCCCACCCAGCGACGACCGCAGCTTCCAAGCCGCCGGCATCCCGAACATCTCGCTTGGGACGCTGCCTGAGCTAGAGGCGCATCAGTTGTGGCTGATGCTCAACGCGGGGCCAAACTCTGGTCTCGTTGACGGTTTCGTCCCTCCCATCCTCCGCACCATCCACACACCCGCCGATACCGCCGACAAGCTCGACGCCGGAGGTATGACGCTGGCCTACAACGTCGTCATGGGCCTCATCCTCGAATTGGACCGGGGCGCACGGTAGGCAGGTGGGGCGGCCCTGCAGGGCTGGTGTTCCGAACTATCGGCGCGTCCGGAACAGCTCCGCGGCCCGGTCGAGCGCGTCCCGCGTGCCCACCACCACGGCGGTGTCTCCCGCCTCGTAACGAAAGTTCGGCTCCCGCAGATAGTGCGGCTCCCCGCGCCGGATGACCGCAATCTGCACCACGCCGGTGGCACGACGCAAGTCCAGCGTGGTCGCGCTCTGCCCGACGGCACCGGCGCCCGCCTCCACTTCGTTCAACTCGATGGCGTCGTGGATGCCGAGGTGGGCCAGCGCGTCGAGCCGCAGGTCAGGATGCGACCGCCCCCGCAACAAGCCATAGTGTTCACTTCGCACCGCCTCGAGCTCGTGGGCAATCCGCGCCGGTGGAATCTGATAGCTCTGCAGCGCCCGCGCGAACAGCTCGAGTGACGCCTCGAACTCCTCCACCACCACGTCGTTGGCGCCCAGCCGCATCAACTCGTCAATGGCACGGACATACCGCGTGCGCACCACGATGGTCGCACGTGGGGCGATCTCCCGCGCCGCCGCGACACCCTGGCGTTCTTCCAGTGGCGCCGCGATCGCGAACACGATGAGACGGGCGCGGGCCGCTCCGGCACGGTCGAGTTGCGTGCGGCCGGCGCCGTCGCCGCGGAGCGCCGGGAACCCGTCTCGGCGCGCCAACCGCACCAGCTCCCCGTTCTGGTCGATGACGACACACGCGAGTCCGGCCGCCTGCAGCATCCGCGCGAGATACCGCCCCGACAGGCCGTAGCCCACGATGACCGCGTGGTCGGCGTGTCCCGACGCGCCGGCCTCATCCGGCTCACTCGACAGGGTCGTCAGCCCGGCCACCCAGAGGGCGGCCGGCCGCGCGCCTCTGATCAGAAACGGGGCGACCATCATCGAGAGGGCGGCCACCACCAGGAAGACCTGGTAGTGCCCGGCGGCGAACAGTCCGAGCGGTAATCCGGCCGCCGCCAGCACGAACGAGAACTCGCCGATCTGAGCCAGGCTGAGCCCGCTGGCGATCGCCGTTTCCATGGACCGCCCGCGCGCGCGGACCGCCACGGTCGCCAGCAGCGCCTTTCCCAGCACGACCAACGACGTCGCTCCCAACACAAGGGGGGCCTGCCCGAGCGCGAGCGGCACGTCGAGCAACATGCCGATGGACGTAAAGAAGACGCCGCTGAACAGCGCGCGAAACGGCAGGACGTCGGACAGCGCCTGCAGACCGTGCTCCGACTCGGAAATAATGAGCCCCGCCAGGAACGCCCCGATCGCCAGTGAGAATCCGGCCGCCGAGGCCACCAGGGCGGTGGCGATGGCGAAGAAGCCGACACACAGGGTGAACAGCTCGCGGTCCCGTGTCTCGACGATCCGGTCGAGCGTCCAGCGCACGACGAGCCGGCCGCCGGTCACGAGCGCCGTCATCGCGACCAAGCCCACGACGAGCCGCAGCCAGACCCCGTCGGCCTCTCCCGCCAGGCCGGCGAACACTGGCAGCAGCAGCATCAGCGGGATCACCGCCAAGTCCTGGAACAGCAGCACCGCGATTGCATCGCGTGCGCGCGGCGTGTCCAGCTCCCCGCGATCGGCGTAGGTCTTGCTCACGATGGCCGTCGAGGACAGCGCCACCAGCGCGCCATAGAACAGCGACCGTCCGACCGGGAGCCCAAACACCGCACCGGCCGCCGCCGCCACCCCCAACGTGCCCAGCACCTGCACCCCGCCCGCGACCAGCACCGTGGCCCCCCACCGCAACACCTGCGAGAGCGAGAGCTCGAGACCGACCTCGAACAACAGGAGCACCACGCCGACCTCGGCGAGCGTGGAGACGCCGGCGGCATCCGGCACGAGCCGTGCGCCGTGCGGCCCGATCAGCACGCCGACGAGCAGAAAGCCGACCAGCGGGGGCACGCGGAGACGATGGGCCAACGCCACGACCGGAATCGCCAGCCCGACGATCAACGCGAGGTCGCGCAGCACTCCCAGCTCGTGCATGGTGGTCTCTTCGTCTGCAGGCGACGTGGCGCTGAAGACCCCGCTTCGACTATGGCGTCCGACGTCTCCGGAAATACTCGACCTGATACTCCCGCACGTTGCGGTTGTGCTCGCGAAGCGTATCGGCGAAGACGTGCGACCCGTCGTTGCGACTCACGAAATAAACGTAGCTGACGTCGGCAGGGGCGAGGGCGGCGCGCAGGTCGGCGGCCCCGGGCGCGGCGATGGGGCCCGGTGGGAGGCCGGGATACACATACGTGTTGTAGGGCGAGTCGTACCTCAGGTTCTCTCGCGTCAGGTTACCGTCGTAGAGCCCATCGACTTGCAGGGCGTAGATCACGGTAGGGTCGCACTGCAGCGGCATCCGGCGGTCGAGACGGTTGCGGTAGACGGCGGAGACGACGGGCCGTTCGTCGTCTTGACCAGTCTCGCGCTGAATCAGCGACGCCAGGGTGACCACCTGCCGCACGGTCATCTCCTGCTCGGCTGCTTGGGCCAGCAGGGCGTCGTCGAACGTCCGACGGAACTGCGCCAGCATCGCCTCAACGAGGTCGTCGGCAGTCGCCCCCCGCGGCAAGGCGTAGGTCTCCGGGAAGAGGTAGCCCTCGAGGTCGGTCGCGTCGGGATCCAGGTCCTCGACCAGGTCCACCCGCTCGCTCGCCGCGAGGAATTCATCAGCGACCCCGAACTCAGAGCGACCGAAGACCTCGGCCATCTCCCATCTGGTCAGCCCCTCCGGGAAGGTCACCGTCCTGAGGTGGACCTGTCCACGAGCCAGGACGTCGATGACATCCAAGGCCGAGGCCAATTCCGTGAACCGGTATTCACCGGCCTGCAGCAGCCGGTCTCGCCCACTGCGCCAGAGCGCGATACGGAAAGTCCGCTGGTCCTCGACCACGCCGGCGTCCACCAACTGTCGCCCGATGCCGGCGGTCGTAGTGCCGGGCACGATGTCGACAAAGACCTCGGCCCCGCCATACCCGCGATAGGGCTCGTCCGCTCCTTCGTAGAGTCGTGACACGCCGTAGGCGCCAATTCCACCGAGCAGCAGCGCCACGAGCGCGACCGTGAGCAGAATCTTCTTCATGAGACTGGCTCGGTCGTGTCCCGGGGGCGTGTGTCGAGATACTCCTGCAGAAACACGGCGGCCGCAGCGGCGTCGAGGCGGGCCTTGCGCTTCCGCCAGTCGTGCTCACGAACGGCCAGCCGCTGCTCGGCTTCCACACTGGTCAGGCGCTCGTCCTGTAGCGCGACCGGCAGCCCCACCTGGAGTCTCACCGCGTCGGCGACCTGCCGTACCCAGGTCGCGCCCTCGTGCGGACGACCATCGAGATGACTCGGCAGCCCCACGACGACTCCGCCCACGCCGTCTTCACTGTCGGCCAGCTCGCTCAAGACCGTCACGAGGCGATGGGCCACCTCACCGACCGACCCTGTCCCGTCGAGCGTACGCCACGGCGTCGCGAGCGTGCCCGAGACGTCGCTGAGCGCCACGCCGATCCGCTTGCGCCCCAAATCCAAGCCCACAATCCTCATGTGCCGCGTGCTATCATGCCGTATTCTTGCCGTGTATTCACGTCTCCCCCTTCGAACCAGACCGATCTAGAGCGCGCTCCTGGCGCCGCTCGTCGCACTCGGTGTGGCCGGTCTGTTCAGCCCATCCGCCACGCCACTGACGGCGAGCCAGCAGCCTGCGACCAGCGGACAACCAGCCAGCCGCACACGGGTCGAGCAGCTCTCGCAACGCGCGACCGAACGTGCCCAGGCCCTGCAGGCGGAAGCGGACGAACTGGCCGCGAGCGAACGCACACTGCTTGACGGGGTCCGCCGTCTACAGCTCGATCGCCAGATCAAGACAGCAGAACTGGACGCCATCGACGACGACGTGGCAGATACCACGACCCGTCCTGACGACGCGGCCGCACGTATCGCCGAACTCGAGGAGGAGGCGGCAACACAGCGTCCACTGGTGGAGGCACGCCTGGTCGAGCTGTACAAACTGGGACGAGCCAGCTACACGCGACTGCTCTTCAGCAGTGGCGACCTGACCGCGCTGGGTCGAACCTATCGCCTGATCGAATCGCTGGCGCGACGTGACCAAGAGCGGTTCGATGGACACCGACAGACGATCGCGGACCTGGCGGCGTCCCGCGCCACGCTCCAGAGGCGTCGGGTCGAGGCCGGGTCACTCTTGAGCGACGCCCTTGTCGCCGAGATCGACGCTGGCCGCGACTTGACCGCGCTGCTGGCCGGGGAACTCGTAGCGGCTCAGGAGCGGCTCGACTCGACGCTGGATGGGCTGGGCAACGACGGTGAGCTCACAGCGGCACCAGTCGCGCTCCCCCTTGGCCCGTTTCGCGGCCAATTGGAACCACCGGTGCCCGGCGAGGTCACGGTGGCATTCGGCTCCGAACAGACCAGCGAGTTCGGCACCAGCATCGCCCGTGCCGGTATCGAGCTGGCCGCGATGCCCGGCGAGTCCGTCTATGCCATTCACGGTGGGACCGTCGCCCACGCCGGCCCCTTTGAAGGACTCGGCACGCTCGTGATCATCGACCATGGCCATCAGGCCTTCTCGCTCTACGGCTATCTCGGCGGGCTCGCGGTGCGGACCGGCGTCCAGGTCGACGCGCGCACCCTCCTCGGCACCGCCCACGCTCGCCGACCGGCAACCAGGCCGTATACTTCGAGCTCCGCATCGACGGTCGTCCCGTCGATCCGGTAGAATGGTTCGAGTAGTGGAAGGGCCTGGTACTCGATGACAGACCGTACTCGTTTCGTGCTCCTGATGGTGACGGCGCCCATCTTGGCCTACACGCTGGTCGGCGGGCTGCTGGGCCGTGTCGTCGCTCGGGAGGGCACCTACCAGCACTTGCGGGTCTTCGAAGACGTGGTGTCGCTGGTCAACAGCAACTACGTCGAGGAGGTCGAGCCCGAGCGCGTGATGCAAGGCGCTCTGTGGGGCCTCGCCGAAGGGCTGGACCCGCAGAGCATGTATCTGACGGAGGACGAAGCCCGCGAGTACGGATCGGCCGGCGTGCCGGGCGAGGTCGGTATCGGCGTGACCTTGACCCGCCAGTACTACGTGCAGATCGTGGCCGCGAGGGACGGGTCGCCGGCAGACGACGCGGGTCTCGTCCCGGGAGACTTCCTCCGGTCGATTGCTGACAATCCAACCCGCACGATGTCAACCGTTCGCGCCAACCAGCTGCTGCGCGGTGCGCCCGGGTCAACCGTGCGTCTGAGTGTCATTCGAGGCAACCGGGCGGAACCGATGGACATCGACGTCCGGCGCAGCGCCGACCGCTCGGCCAACGTTACCAGCCGCATCGTCGCGCCGGGTGTCGGCTACATCCGGATTGCGGAATTCGACGAGACCACCGCGGACGCCATCGAGTCGGCGGCGGATGCGTTGGGGGGACAGGGCGCCACCAAACTCATCGTCGATCTGCGCGGGACCGCCAGTGGCGCATTCGATAGCGGTATCGCCAGCGCGGCGCTCTTCACCGACGCCGAAACGCTTGTCATCCGAGAAACGTCCGCGGCACAGCAGCCCGTGGCTCGAGGCGCAGCGCCGGCGTCCATTGCCGTGCCGGTGGTCCTGCTGACAAATCCCGGCACCGCCGGGGCCGCCGAGGTGTTCGCAGCCGCGCTCATCGACACTGAGCGCGCAGAGACGGTCGGGTTGCGGACCGCGGGCCGCGCCGCCGAGCAGACGTTGGTGGATCTCCCGAGTGGCGGGGGACTCTTGCTGTCGTCGACTCGGTATCTGGCCCCGTCGGGCGCGCCGATCCATCGCGTCGGCGTGGAGCCGGCCGTGGCCGTGCCGACACCGATGACCGAATTGGGGCAACCTCGACCGACCCCGGACGAAGACCCCGTGCTCGACCGCGCCCTCGAACACCTCACGGCAATGCCCACAGTGTAGTCAGACACGCCGGTCGCATCGCGTTGACTGGTTTTTTGAGAGGTTGGTATACTGCGCGTTTGGGAAACGCGCGTCTACATGCAGACCGGTGCCACCCACAATTTGCAAGACATAGGCGCGTAGCTCAGTCTGGTTAGAGCGCCTGCTTGACACGCAGGAGGTCGGCGGTTCGAGTCCGCCCGTGCCTACCACCCCTCCGCTGAACCGGTCACGTCTCACGCAGGACGCCCTGATGCCCGCTCCCCCGAACCCGCGGGGCGCGGTTGACGTGACCAGCGGCGCGGACACCGAGTGCGGTTTCAATGACGATGGATCAGGTCACGGTCACGCTCCCGGACGGATCGACTCGGCAACTGCCGACCGGGACACCGGTACGTCAGGTGGCCGAGGACATCTCGCCTCGGTTGGCCAAGGCGGCGATCGCGGCCTCCGTCGGCGACCGCGTGGTCGATCTCACGCACCCGCTCGACGAGGACGCCGCGGTGCGCATCATCACCAAGGATGGTCCGGACGCGCTGCAACTCTACCGACACAGCACGGCCCATCTGCTAGCGGCCGCGGTCACGGCGCTGTTCCCGGAGGCGCAGTGCGGAATCGGTCCTGCGATCGAGGACGGCTTTTATTACGACTTTATCGTGGACCGGCCGTTCGTGCCGGCCGATCTCGAGGCAATCGAAGCGAAGATGCGCGAGCTCGCCGGGCAGAATCTGGCCTACGAACGCAAGATGATGTCAAAAGAGGAGGCGAAGCAGTATTTCGCCGACCGGGGCGAGCCGCTGAAGGTGCAGCTGGTCGAAGAAAAGGGGGGACCGGTCGTCTCCTGTTACACCATCGACGGCGTGTTCATGGACTTCTGTACCGGCCCGCATGTGCCGTCATCCGGCGCGCTGAAAGCGTTCAAGGTGCTGCACAGCTCGAACGCGTACTGGAAGGGCGACGCCCAGAACGAGCCGATGCAGCGGATCTACGGCACGGCGTTCTTCAACGACAAGGCCCTGAAGGTATATCTGACGAGGCTGGAAGAAGCGAAGAAGCGGGACCACCGGAAATTGGGCCGGGAACTGGGCCTCTTCACCTTTCATCCCTGGGCGCCCGGCGCCGCGTTCTGGCTCGCGCACGGCACCACGCTATGGAACCAGCTGGCCGAGTACATGCGGTCCACGCTGTTCCCCTCGGGATATGTCGAGTTGCGCACGCCGCTGGTCTACAACAAGAAGCTCTGGGAGACCTCCGGGCACTGGGAACACTACGCCGAGAACATGCTGCAGGTGGAGTCGGAAGGCGAGACCTTCAGCCTGAAGCCGATGAACTGTCCCGGACACATGCTCGTGTTCGCGAGCGAGGGGCGCAGTTATCGCGACCTCCCACTCCGGTACCACGACCAGAGCGTGCTCCACCGCGACGAGGCGTCCGGGGTGCTGGCCGGGCTGACCCGGGCCCGCCAGTTCTGTCAGGACGACGCGCACTGCTTCGTCACCCCTGAACAGGTCGGCGACGAGGTAGAGCGGCTGCTGCGGCTCGTGCAACAGGTGTATCAGGACTTTCAGCTCGACTTCTCGGTCGAACTGTCGACCCGGCCCGAGACATTTCTGGGTGAGACCGAGACCTGGGACCAGGCCGAAGACCAGCTGAAGCAGGCATTGGAAGCGGCGGGCCAGGCCTACTCGGTCGCCGAAGGCGAGGGCAATTTTTACGGTCCGAAGATCGATTTCCACGTCGTGGACGCCATCGGCCGCACCTGGCAATGCGCCACGATTCAGTTGGACTACCAGCTGCCGCAACGTTTCGACCTCAAATACACCGGCGCGGACAACACCGAGCATCGTCCCATCGTCATCCACCGCGCCATCTTCGGGAGCTTCGAACGGTTCATCGCGCTGCTCATCGAGCACTATGCCGGCGCGTTCCCGCTGTGGCTCGCGCCGGTTCAGGCGATGGTCGTGCCGATTGCTGATCGTCACCTCGACTACGCCGAGTCGGTCGCGTCCAGGCTGAGAGCGGACGGTCTTCGGGTCGAGGTAGATGCCCGGCAGGAGAAAATGGGGTATAAGATCCGCGAGGCGCAATTGCGCAAGGTCCCGTACATGCTGGTCACGGGAGACCGCGAGGTGGAAGGCGACGCGGTCGCGGTGCGGCACCGTAGCGAGGGCGACCAAGGCGCACGGTCCGTCGACGACTTCATCGCCGACGCGCGGGCAGAAATTTCGCGCCGCACGTAGCGCGCGCGCACGAGCACCTGAGCAAAGGGGGACACTATCGCTTTTGTCCGAAATCAGCGACGCGAGGTCCGGACTCGCACCAATGAACGGATTCGAGTCCGTGAGATCCGGGTCATCGACGACGAGGGCGAACAGCTCGGGATCATGACGCCCCAGCAGGCCCTGGCCATTTCTCGGGAAAAGGGTCTGGATCTGGTAGAAATCTCGCCGACCGCGACACCCCCGGTGTGTCGCATCATGGACTACGGGCGCTACCACTACCAGGAGCAGAAGCGGACTCGGGAAGCGCGCAAGAACCAGAAGTCGATCGAGCTCAAGGAGATCAAGTTCCGGCCCAAAGTTGATACGCACGATTACAACTTCAAGAAGAAGCATATCGAGCGCATCGTGTCGGAAGGCGACAAGGTGAAGGCCACGGTCTTCTTTCGTGGCCGTGAGATGGCGCATCCGGACTTCGGACGACGCATTCTCGAGCGGCTCATGGACGACCTGGAAGGGATTGCCGCGGCCGAAACGCGCCCCAGCATGATGGGGAACCAGATGCACATCATTCTGTCCGGTGTCGCTGGCGCGAAGAAGTGAGAGCGAGAGAGAAAGTCCGACATGCCGAAGATGAAGACGCACCGCGGGGCCGCCAAACGATTCAAGCTGACGGCCAGCGGCAAGATCAAGAGAAACCACTCGCTGAGACGGCACATTCTGACCAGCAAGACGACCAAGCGGAAGCGCGGGCTGCGTAGGTCAGCCCTGATCTCGGCCGCGGACATGAAGAAGGTCCAGCGTCTGCTGCCGAACGGATAGGATTAGTGACATGCCTCGAGTCAAACGCGGATCAGTCCGCCGCGCCAAACGGAAGAAATTGCTGGCGCGCACCAAGGGCTTCTACGCTACCAAGAGCAAGCTGTACCGGGCCGCCAAACTCGCCGGCGACAAGGCGGCGGAGTATGCCTACATTGGCCGGCGCCTGAAGAAACGCGACTTCCGCCGTCTCTGGATTGTGCGGATCAACGCGGGCGCGCACCAACACGGGCTGAACTACAGCCAGTTCATGAACGGACTGGCTGCGGCGGGCGTCACGCTCGACCGGAAGAGTCTGGCCAACCTGGCCGCCACGGAGCCCGCCGCGTTCGCGCATCTGGCCTCCCAGGCCAAAGACGTGCGAGCGGCTGCCGCCGAGGCGGCGGCGGCGTAGAGACCGTTCCTGACAGCGGCTGCCCCGGGCGGCCGCTCCGCCTGCGCCTCCGGCCGGAGGCGTCTTCGAACCGCCCGTCACGCAGCGCCGTGCCATGACCGCCCAGACCGCCATCGACGCCATCCGCGTGGCATTTCAGGCTGACCTGGACACCATCGCGACCGCGCAGGACCTGCAGTCGGTTCGAGATCGGTATCTCGGACGTAAACAGGGCCAGGTCGCGGCGCTCATGAAATCGATGGCGGGGGCCGCGCCGGCCGACCGGCCCGCCCTGGGCAAAGCCGCCAACGTCCTCAAACGCGAGATCGACGCGGCGCTCACCCAGCGCCGGGAAACGCTCAAGGCCAGCGGACGGCCAGCAGGCAGTGTCGACGTGACACTGCCTGGCCGCGAGCTGCCCTTCGGGCGGCGTCATCCGTTGACGCTCATCCGGGAACAGGTCGAATCGATCTTCGAGACGATGGGATTCGAGATCCTCCAAGGCCCGCAGGTGGAAGACGACCACCACAACTTCGAGGCGCTCAACATGCCGCCGGATCACCCGGCGCGCGACATGCAGGACACGTTCTATCTGGAACGACCGATGCCCGGGGGCGGCGAAGGATCGGTCCGGCCCGCCACGTTGCTGCGCACCCACACGTCCGGCATGCAAATTCGGTATATGGAGTCGCACGAGCCGCCGGTGCGCATCATTGCGCCCGGGTTGGTGTATCGACGCGACACCCCTGATCTCACCCACTCCCCAATGTTCATGCAAGTCGAGGGGCTGCTGGTCGGCGAAGGCATCACCATGGCCGACTTGAAGGGCACCCTCGTCGGCTTCCTGCGCCGATTCTTCGATGCCGGCACCCGGGTCATGTTCCGTCCCAGTTTCTTTCCGTATACGGAACCGAGCGCCGAGGTCTTCATCAGCTGCGTGTTCTGCGGGGGCGACGGCTGCGCCGTCTGCAAGCAGACGGGCTGGCTGGAGATTCTGGGGTGCGGCATGGTGCATCCGGCGGTCTTCGAAGCCGTCGGCTACGACCCCGAGCGCTACACCGGCTGGGCGTTTGGTCTCGGTATCGACCGCGTGGCCTTGCTCAAGTATCGGGTGGAGGACATCCGCCTGTTCTACGACAACGACTTGCGGCTGCTGGAGCAGTTTCCCCATTGAGAATCCTGGTGTCCTGGCTGCAGGAGCTCGTCGAAGTCCCGATCGGCCCCGCTGGCGCCGGGCCGGCCGGCCCGAAAGACATTGCCGAGCTGGCTGACGCGCTCACCATGCGTGGATTTGAGGTGAGCGCGGTGGAACCCTGGCCAGCCGCCGATGGCGCCCCCCCGGACGCCGTGCTCGATCTCGAGATCACCACCAACCGTCCGGACTGTCTGTCGGTGTTCGGCATCGCTCGCGAGGTGGGCGCCATCTACGCGGCCGACTGCCATCTCCCAGAGCGTGAACCGGCCGTCGCGGCCGACGGCGACGCCTCGATCTCGATCAGCATCGAAGACCCCGATCTGTGTCCTCGCTATGTCGGCGCTCTGGCGGATGTGGAGGTCGGCCCGTCTCCCCGATGGCTGGCGGCCCGACTCGAAGCGGCGGACGTGCGGCCGATCAACAATGTCGTCGACGTCACCAACTACGTCATGCTCGAACTGGGGCACCCGATGCACGCCTTCGATCTCGCCAAGCTGGCGGGTCCCGAGATTCGTGTGCGCCGCGCGGCCGATGGAGAGCGGATTCGTACGCTGGACGGTGTGGAGCGAACGCTTCAGCCGGAGATGCTCACCATCGCCGACTCCCAGCAGGCGCAAGCGGTCGCGGGGGTCATGGGGGGAGCCGACTCTGAGGTTGGAGTTGCGACACGCACCATCGTGCTGGAGGCGGCCTATTTCAACCCGATCTCAGTGCGGCGCACCAATAAGCGGCTGGCGCTGTCGACCGACGCCTCGTTTCGGTTCGAGCGGGGCGCGGACGTGTTGGCCCCCATCACCGCGATCGCCCGTGCCCGTCACCTGCTGACCGCCATCGGAGCCGGACGCGCCCGTGGAGCCGTCGTGGACTGTTTTCCCGACCCGCCCGACCCGATTGTGGTGCGGCTGCGCCACCACCGTATCGGTCATCTGCTCGGTCAAACGGTGGATCCGTCGTTCGTGGCTCCCACCTTGACCCGACTCGGCTTCGCGCCCCGGTTGGAGCGTGACGACGAGAGTCCGGTGTGGCAAGTGACGGTGCCCTCGTTCCGCGTGGACGTCAGTCGCGAGGAAGACCTCATCGAAGAAGTGGCGCGGCACCACGGGTACGAGCGGCTCCCCACGACGTTTCCGGCGCTCACGAGGCCGCCGCAGGCCGCTGGCGACTGGCGACCGCGTGACCAGACCATCCGACGGCTCCTCACCGGGTGCGGCTTCTCCGAGGCGATCACGTATGGGTTTATCGAACGCGAGGCGGCGCTCGCCGTTCACGAGGATGCATCCGACCTCGTGGCCTTGAGCAACCCACTGTCGGAGAAAGGCGCCGTGCTCCGTCCATCATTGCTCCCGGGACTGGTCGACTCGCTCATCCACAACCGGCGGCGCGAACGGCAAGACATACGCCTGTTCGAGCTGGGCAGCCGATTTCGTCAGGGCGACGGCGAAACCCCCTCGCTGGCCCTGGCGCTGACCGGCGCAGCGATGGCGCAACACTGGACCGGATCCGAGCGCAAGGCAGACCTGTTCGACCTCACGGGCGCCCTCACGCGGCTGGCCGAAGGATTCGGGGTCCACGCCGCGTTCGAGCCAGACACCACGCGCGCGCTGGTCCCTGGACGCACGGCACGAGTCCAGTTGACCATCGGCCCCGACACGACGCACGTGGGCTGGGTCGGACAGCTGGACCCGGCCCTGGCAAGCCGGCGCGGCCTCCCTGGCGCCCACGAGGTGTATGTCGCCGAACTCGACCTGGGGCCGCTCACCCGGGAGGCGTTCGCCCGTCTCCGGGCGGCGCCTGTCCCCCGTCACCCATCGATCGTCCGCGACCTGTCGCTCGCGATCGACGATGCCTTGCCTGCCGCGCAGGTTCGTGACACGATTCGGGCCGCAGCCGGTCCAACGCTCGTCAGCGTGCGGGAGGTCGATCGGTATCAGGGGTCAGGCGTGGCCGCCGGGGCCGTCAGCCTGTCCGTGCGGCTGACCTTTCGCGCGTCGGACCGCACCCTCACCGATGCCGAAGTTCAGACCGCGACCGATCGCGTCGTGTCGGCGCTCGAAGAGGCGCACAGCGCAAAGCTGAGATAGGGAGAGAATCCAACGCATGGTGAAGCCGACGTCATCGTTGAGCCTTGAGCCGATCGACCGGTTGGCCGAGAAGGTCCAGACGCTCGTGGGGGTCCTCGAACGCACGCGCGCCGAGTTGACCCGCGCCTCCGAGGACAACGCCCGGCTGTCGCAAGAGGTCGATGTGCTGCGCGGGCGACTGGCGAGCGCCGAAGATCAGGGGGCCCAGGCCCACAGTCTCCAGACCGAACGCGACCAGATCCGTGTGCGCGTCACCGAGATGCTGGAACAGCTCGACAGTCTGAGCCTCTAGAAAGACTTCCCTTGGCCGATGAGTCGTCCCGCGTGGTTACGGTGGAGATCATGGGTCAGCGCTACCCCATCAAGAGCGCACTCGATCTCGAGTACATCACCCACCTGGCGGAGTACGTCGACGAGAAGATCCAGTCCGCCACGGATCACTCCACCGGCGGCGACACGGTCCGCGTGACGGTGCTCGCGGCCCTCAATATCGCCGACGAGTACTTTCGTGCCAGGGACACCGACGCCGATCACGAGACCGAGCTGCAGCGGCGTACCGGCGCGATCGAACAGATGGTCGATCGCGCGCTCGACCAGTTCGAGTAAGTATCCCCCGGCCAAGCCGGGGGCTTTAGCGGTGAGCCGCTCAAAGCGGCCTGTGGGACGTGGCCGCTACGCGGCCACGTGAGCCACCCTCCGGGTGGCTACTTTGGATCCAACCGAAGTTG
>Ga0310121_10001574_pt1 | contig 23047 bp, 17 predicted proteins | sample CB27_Tmax_986_MG_FD_203504 | JGI IMG/M metagenome (GOLD analysis project Ga0310121, IMG submission 203504) | Marine microbial communities from Western Arctic Ocean, Canada - CB27_Tmax_986 | ecosystem: Environmental > Aquatic > Marine > Oceanic | place: Canada: Western Arctic Ocean | collected...
ATGCGCGCACCCACAACGCCAATCCCGAGCATGCATGGCTGAGCGAAAAGGTTATAGTGAGCGACCTGAATCCGCATCCCGGGACCGTTCCCGGAAGCCACTGGTTTAAAGTCGAATTTGTCGAGCCAAAGCCCATCAGCGAGATGTTGATCTGGAATTACAATGAAGAGAAATGGAGCGCGCACGGCATGAAAAACATCACGATCCAATACTCCCTCACCGACGGCCCGGACCGGAGCGAGTGGGCCACGATCTACGAAGGGGAACTTCCCATCGCGCCCGAATCGAAAGCGGCGCCGGCTTCACTCGCCGTGGATTTCGGCAGCGCGGAAGTAAAAAGCGTTGTGATCACCAGCGGAAAAGGCAGTGACATGAACTGGAGTTCCGGAGCGTTGAATTCCGCAGGCCTGAGCGAGATTCTGTTTCGCGAAACCGGGGAAGAAGATCCGTAGTGAGAAACCGGCGATCGACTTCGCGCGAGGAGAGCAAACATCAAGGACAATGAGAAGATCCACGTTGCTGTCGTCGGACTCGGGTTTGGCGCCAAGTTTGTTCCGATCTTCCTGGATCATCCGGGCGTGGCGTCCGTCGCGATCTGCGATTCTGATCCGGAGAGATTGGAGAGCGTGGCGGGGATTTTCGACGTCCGTGAAACGTTTGCAGATGTGGAAGAGGTCATTGCGTCGCCGGATTTCAATGCCGTGCATTTGAATACGGGCATTCCCGATCACGCGAAACAGACGCTGTCCGTGCTGGAATCCGGCAAGCACTGCGCCTGCGCCGTCCCCATGGCGACCGCCATCGAGGACTTGCGGGCCATCGTCGACGTTGAACGCAGGACGGGCTTGAACTACATGATGATGGAGACGTCCGTCTACACCCGTCCGTTCCTGCACGCGTCGGACCTGCTGGATAAAGGTGAATTCGGTCGGGTCCAATTCCTTCGGGGCGCGCACTATCAGGATATGGAAGGCTGGCCGCCGTACTGGGCCGGGCTGCCGCCCATGTGGTATGCCACCCACGCCATCAGCCCGCTGCTGGCCCTTTCGAAGTCCCGCGCCGTCCGGGTCCATGGATTCGGATCCGGTGAGATGAGGGAGGAATTACGGCGGCCATACGACAATCCCTTTCCGATCGAGACCGCGATCTTTCAACTCGAATCACCGGGGTTGAGCGTCGAGGTGACACGCTCACTGTTTGATTGCGCGCGCCCTTACATGGAAAGCTTCACCGTCTACGGTGAAAAGGCCTGTTACGAATGGCAGATGGAAGACGAACACCCCCTGCTCTTCCGCATGAGTCCCGTCATTCCGGGCAGGCCCCGGAGCGCAACTGCTGAACGCGCGGAGCCGCCGGACCAGGCCGACCGGCTGCCGGCGCCGTTGCGCCGGTTCACCCAGACGTTTCTGCTGGGAACGGATGAGAAACACCTGTCCGTCGAGCAGGGCGGAGGACACCACGGGTCACATCCTCACCTGGTTCACGAGTTCGTTTCCAGTATCCTCGAACGGCGAAAACCGGCGATCGACGGTGTCACCGGTGCGAACTGGACGGCTGCCGGCATCTGCGCGCACGAATCGGCCATGAAAAACGGCGAGGAAGTCGTGGTGCCGGGATTCGGCTGATCACAGGACTCCCGGCGACAATGTTGGCGAACCTGCATTGCGCGTCGCGCCTGCAACGCGGTTCGGATTTGGAATTCTGTGTACAGGCGTATATAAGTGCGTGCCTAAAGCCTCGATCATGGAGAAAGAAAATGCCCAAAATTACGATCCTAGGCGCCGGGAGTACCGGCTTCACGAGAATCTTTCTGTGGGAATTGGCACAAGCGGAAGAGTTGGAAGAGCTTTCGATTTCATTGATGGATATCGATAAGGAACGGGCGAGAAACGCGGGGCTCCTTGCCACGAAACTGGCGGGGCAATTTGGCAGGAACCATGAGATTGAGACAACGCTTGACCGGCGTACAGCTCTGGCCGGTGCAGACTATATCATCAACGTCACAATGATTGGGGGACTCGCGTGTCGCCGGCTCGACATGGATCTGCCCATGAAGTTCGGCCTCAAACAGGCCATTGGGTGCACAATGGGTCCGGGCGGAGTGATGTCGGGCCTACGATCCATTCCGTTCCTTCTTGATGTCGCGCAGGAGATGCAAGAACTCTGCCCGGATGCCGTCATGCTCAATTATCACAATCCCCAATCCGCATCCGCGCAAGCCTGGAAGCGCCGGTCATCCGTAAAGTACGCGGGGCTTTGCCACAGCGTACCCGAGACCAGCAGGGAGTTGGCCGGCTACGTGGGGTGTACCGACATGGGTGAACTGGACTTCCACGTGGCCGGGATCAATCACATGGCCTGGATACTTCGATTCGAGTGGAATGGCCGGGACGCTTATCCCATCCTGCGTGAGCGGATGAAAGATCCTGACGTCTACCGGCGGGATCGTGTCCGCTTCGAAATCTTCAAGCACTTCGGATGCTTCAATACCGAGTCCTCCATGCATATGTCCGAGTATGTGCCATACTTTCGCCGGACCGACGCCATGATCGAGGAAAACCATCTGCCGGTGCGAGAGTACGTTCGCTTGCTGGAATGGGCGGCTGAACACGCGCCGAAGCAAATGAAACAGGATCTCGACCCGAATACGAACATCGAGGTGGGACCGTCGGACGAAGCGGCAGTGGACATCATTCGCGCAATGGAAACCAACGAAGAATGCCGATCTCACGTGACCGTGGTCAACGACAGTCTGATTGAAAACCTGCCCGCCGAGGCGGGGGTGGAGGTGCCGACCGTGTTCAGCCGCGACGGCATCCATCCGGAACCGGTGGGCCGGTTGCCCAGCCCGCTTGCGGCGCTGAACACGACCAATCTCAACGTCCAGCAGGTCATGGCGCACGCCGTGTTGGAGGAGAGCCGGGAGTTGGCCATCCAGGCGGTGATGCTCGATCCCCTGACTGCATCCGTCATGAAGCTGGCGGATATTCGCGAAATGATGCTCGGGCTGTTTACTGCCCAGGCAAACTGGCTTCCCGGCTGGCTACGGAACTGATGCCCGACAGGCTGCTTGACGAATGATTCCCAGGTAGCGCAGGGGTTGCCCGCCAATTCGTCGAACGCGCGTACCAATCAAGGGAGATCCACCGAATGACAGAGTCGTCCAGAATGCCGCTACTCATGCCCGACAGTTTCAGCGACCTAGGCTTGTGTGCCTGGCGCGTGGAAGTGGCTCGGCAGGATGCAAACAATCCGCTTCTCGAAGGGGAAATGCCCTGGGACCGGGGCGGCGTGGGTATTCACGGAACGGTGCTGAAAGATCCGATCGACGGGCTGTACAAGGCGTGGATTGTCGGCACGCCGCCCGAAGAGACCGACGAGGGCTGGTCGAGCGGCTGGGCCTCGGTCGCCAACGACCGCGATCGCAGCATCTGCTACTACGAGAGCGCGGACGGCATCGACTGGACCCGGCCCGAACTGGACGTGCATCCGTACGGCGATCACGAAAAGACCAACCTCATCTTTCCTTCGTCCAAGTTCGGGCTGCAGGCCTACGTCTCCGTGCTGATCGATCAGGAAGCGGGCGAGTGGCCCTACCAACTGTGGGTGCTTCAGACCGACACGGCGATCGCAAAAGCGCCAAACGGAGGCGGGTACCACCGCTATCGTTCCCGCGACGGCAAGCGGTGGGAGTGGGTCAGCGGCCCTATCACCGGTTGCATCCTGGGGGACGTCCTGTTCGTCTATCCCGGGGAGGACGGCGGCTACGTGGGGTACTACCGCACGGGCATCGACAAGCGCGACGGCGATCACGTTCCGGCGTGGGAAGACTGCCCCCGGCGAACCTGCTTCCGATGCCTGAGCGAGGACGGCGACGAATGGACGAAGGATGACCTGATGATCATCACCAACGTCGAAAGCGAACATCGGGACACGCAATTCATGGAGTGCGTTCCGCAGAAGGTGCCCGGCGGATATATCGCCACCGTGTCGGCCTATCACCCGATCAGCCAGACCCTGGATCTCCGGTTCGCGGCCTCGCGGGACGGCCGCCAATGGTGGTTCCCCGACCGGCACAAAACATGCATGGCCAACACCCCCCTCGGCGAGTACGGCGGAGGCATGATCTGGCAGAGCAAGAACCTGATGGTCGATGGCAACACGTTGAGAATTTACTACGCGGGCAGCGAGGGCCTGCATCGCCAGGTGTCGGACACGAGAGCGCCGTCGATCCCCATCGATCACCAGGAGACGGCGCTGGATCACGGCGCGCATTTCCTGCCCTTCACCACCGCACTCTGCCGCGCATCCTGGGACTTGGACCGCCTGTACGCCCTCGCTTCAGCCGCCGGCGGCCCCACCCCCGGGATCGCCATCACGAAACCTGACGAACTCGGAGGCAAATCGTTGTCCCTCAACCTCGTGACTCGTCCGCCGAAAAAGTCACCCATTGCGGGGTTGGACGAAGGCTACATCAACGTGGCGTTGCTCGACGGCAGCGGAAAACCCATCCCCGGCTTCACCGGCGAGGATTGCGCCGTGCTCCGTGGCGATCACCGGTCACTCGCCGTCACCTGGGCGGGCGGGGACCGCGCACCGGAGACCGCGAAGCAAGCGAAGTTCACGCTGAAACGTGCGTTTCTGTATGGCTTTGAGTTTGATCCCTGATCCTCGGACAAACCAGCCCTGGAGACGGCGGTCTCCGCCGTAAATGCTCATCCAATGAAATGCGAAGAGCAGAAAAGGCGGCTGGACGGGACCGAGGAGCACGCGATCTTCCCAGCCGCCCTTCTTGTCCTTTTCATTTCATAGACAGGCAACCACGGCGGAGACCGCCGACTCCACGGTTGGTTGGGCCGATCCTCGGAATCTTTCTTGAATCAAGCCGTCGCAGACAATAGTCTCGCTCCATGGCCAACATCCGGGTGGGAATCATTCGCTGCGACTGCCACGCGCTCCTGTTCGCGTGCACGATGGAGAAGCATGACCCGCTCCTGCTCCGAGATCCCCTTCCGCCGGAACAAAGCAAAAAGACCCCGCTGAGTTGGCAGCGCGGTCTGATCCACAGAATCTTCTACACCCGGTTCGGTCAGCCTGAAACGATGACCGTGGAATTCGTAGACGGATTCGAAATCGTAAAGCTGTGGGACCAGAACCGGTTCAACGCGGAAGTGGTTCAGCGAATTCTCCTGGGGAAACCGGAGATCTGCGAAACGCTCGACGAGGTGACGGAAGACGTGGATCTCGTTTTCCTCTCGGATTGCAACGGGGACGGCTCCGATCACCTGGAACTGGCTCGACCCGGTTTGCTGAAAGGCCTGCCCACCTTCGTGGACAAACCCTTCGCCTTGAAGACGTCGGATGTCCTGACCATGCTTGCGCTGTCCCGCGAAAACCACGCCCCCATACTGTGTCTCTCGATCCTGCGCACCCTGCCGGCCGCGGAACGGTTTGCCGCGCGCCGGGGGGAGATCGGCGAACTGCAGTTCGCGACCATTCAAAACGAGGGCGATGTCATGGCGGCTCTCGTTCATCCGGTCTCGCTGGCGCAGACCCTGTTCGGGACCGGTATCGAGTCCGTGCGCTGCATGGGCGACACAACGCCAACGAACATCCGCCTCTACTACCCTGAAGACAGCCACGGCCCTCCCCGGGGCGTGATGCTCAACACCGACACCGGCGACAGCCCCGGCGGCGCAATGTACGCCAGCTGTTACGGCACCCAGGGCGTGGTCCACTCCCCTCCGTTCGATGAATGGGAATTCCCGCTTGGCGCGGTGAACATCACGAAGCAGATGAAGCAGATGGTGCTCGAGCGGAGCAACCCCGTTCCCGACGACGAAATGATCGAGGTAATCGCAGCGGTAGACGCCGCCCGGCAATCCCTGCAGCAGGGCGGCCAATCCGTGCCCGTTCAGGAGATCATCGAAAAAGCCGGGGCGGAGTCCGCGGCCGAAACCCGGGCGCCGCACGTTCCGCTCAAACCCGTGCTCCTCACGCCCGGGATCCAGGGAGACACGCCGGTGCAGTTCGTGCCGGCGTGAAATTCTGGAGCGAGTTCGGCCACCCCAGCCCTGGAGTCGGCGGGGACCGCCGACTCCAAGGTTGGAATGATCGACCGCTGGTGCCCCGAATGTCTTCTTTCAGATCTTCAATCGCGCCAGAATCCCATCCGCCTCCCGCGCAAACGCCGCGAGATCGCTCTCCATCACCAGCACGTGCCCGCTGCGCGACACTTCCTCTCCGGGCTCAATGTCGCCGAACCAGAGTTGAAGATCCGTGCAGGGCCACAACTGGTTCGCGCCCACGGAAAGCGCATCCTCCGACACGTGACAAACCAGCAGCGGCTTGTCTTCCAATGTTTGGTTCCAGCAAACAACTCCCGGAAACGAAAGCGGCTGCTTGAGGGAGGCGGCGGGTTTCGAAAGGAGGCTTCGATTGAACTCTTCGACTCGGTCCCGGACCGGAAAGTAGCAGGCGGCGGTGGCGCCGGGGATTTCCTGAAACGGCTGCCACCGGTCCCCGAACCGGAAATGCGGCCGGTACCCGGTCAGGGGAGCCTGGAAGTGGTTGAGGCAGACCGCGAAACAAGCGTCGAGCCACACCTCATCCGACAAGTTCCTGGCCCGGACCGTATAATGAACACCCAGATCATCCGCGTAAATGTCCGCTCCCTGGACGCCTACGCGCGGCCTCTCTTCCTCGCGAAATGAGCCGAGCCGGTGATAGCCGTCGACATATTCCCAGGCCCCGAGAAGATCCCGCACGGGACAATCCCGGTAGAACCAGGCCCCCTGGCCGGATTCCCACGTGAACCCGACCTGGTAGTGAAACTTCCTGCCGTTCATGAATACGACCTCCGGAAGTGCCAGGATCCAACACAGCTTCTCCGCCCGCGTGTCCCAATCCGCCCGTTCCATTCCCGGTACCGTGAGGACGACCAGGAGCGGCTCGAGATCGCCTTGGAACCTCGGATGCGTGGGATAAGAGGACCGAACCATCGGCTCGGCCTTGAGCGCATGGAACGACATGGAGATCAGAATTCCGGAAAGGGTTCGATCTCCGCGACGCGGATGGATTCGAATCGGGCACGTCCCCCTTCCGCGTAGAGCGCCAGTTCGCCACCCACGGGGAGTTCCATCGTGGTGCTGAAGATCCACTGATCGTCGAGATAGGCCTCAATGTGCTCATCCCGGAGATAAAGGCGGAGGGTGTAGGTTCGTCCCCGCTCCAACGGCATGCGGAAGCTGTCCTGGGGAGTGAATCCCGCACCCGCGAACGGATCGTACTTCGTCTGGCCGACATGGGCCGCGCCGGCATCGAAGTCGAGAACAAGTACGCCCGCATCTCCTTCGCAGTAGAGTCCCTGCTGAAAGCGAAACAGCACCCCGACCCGCCGGGCACTTTCGGAGCGGAGTTGCAGCGCCAGGTGTATGTCGCCCAGGTACCCGGGAAGCGGCGCCGCACTGCCGAGCACCTGGCTGTTCACCTCAACCGATCCCGCGCCGGCATCCCACTGGCCGACGCCGCCCCTCGGCTCGTCTGTCTTGAGGCCGTCAAACCCTTCGCGGACGACCCCGGTCTCCAGCTTCTCTAGCAGAGGCAGGTATTCGAGCCAGAGTGTGCCGTCGGGCCGCTGGCGAACGCGCTTGGGCGAGGAAAATGCCGTGCGCTTGCCGCCCATGTGATGGTAGAGAAGCCGCCCCCCCTCGTAGGGTATCGTTCGTCCCACGTAAGGGTCCGTTCGCCAGTTGCTCGCTCCAACCAGCAGGCAGTCGTCGGGTTTCTCGTACGGGCCCTCGAAGGAATCGCTCATCAGGTAGAACGTTCCCTTGGCCGCATCTTTCGTCGCCGTGTCGAGGCGGATTCCGCCCTGGGAGATCGTGGCGAACGCGAGATAGTGACGATCCCCCAGCTGAAACACGTCGGGGACCTCGGTGTGATAGAAGTCCTTTCCGGGTGTCGCCAGCGGCGGAAGGCACTCCCAGTGAATCAGATCCCTTGATCGCAAGCGCCCCACCGCCGCACCGCTATCCTCGTGACTCCATTGCGGCAGCCGCGCGCAGAGGAACGCATGGTAGTGACCATCCGACTCATTGAAAATGATGCAAGGGTCCCTCCAATCCACCACATCGTAGAAGAAATCGGGGACAGGCTCCGACTGGTAGTGCGGCCCCTCGGGCTGCATGACGGGATTCTCCGGGTGCTCCGTCCACTCCACAAGGTCCTTCGATGTGTAAAGGCCCACGACCTGGGTGCCGCGGAAATGGGCTCCCGCGTACAGGTAGAACGTGCCCTCGTGATGGACCGTGGTCCCCGTGAGGACCAACGGCGTTTCATTCCATGCGCCCGGTTCGCCCCACGTCTTGATCGAGGGCCAGATTTCCCAGTGCACCAGGTCCTTGCTGAAGGCATGGCCGAGTCCGCGGTGGGGAAGCTCCGACTCCAGGAAGAACAGGTGGTATCCGTCCTTCCACGGGAAAAGCCAGGTGTCCCAGAGTCGTTTGCTCCTGGCGGGTCTGAAGATCATGGCTTTTCCTTTCGTTAATGGAGTGAATTAATGGGCGCAGCATTGGAAAAATGCGCCTGGCAGTCGAGGCGAATCGCGAACAGCTCCGCCTCCCGCATGTGGAGCCGCGCCCGCACCGGCTTGTCCACCAGTTCCGAGAGATCGCTCCGCTCCTTCCAGCGCACTTCGGCGAAGAGGTGATCCCCGGTGATCGGAATGGAGTCATCCAGCGTGTAGCCGGGAATGGGCGTCATCTCCTCTCCGTCCAGCATCTCGACACGGACCGCGGTGTGGGCGGTCGTCCGCACGTTCAGGCGCATCCGGTCGCCCTTCAGCATGAGCGTTTTTGTCTCCAGGATCCCGTCGCGGGCCCGTGTCTTCAGGGAACAGAAGCCGTCCAGCCTCATTTCGAAAAGCAGGGGACTGAAATAGCCGGTGGTGTCCACGCCGGCCGCCTGCATGTCCACGTAGGCGGCGTGTTCTCCTTTCGAACAGGATGCGAAAAAGAGCAGCTTGTCGTCCTTCGTGCGAAGCATTTCACCCACGTACACCTGTCCGCCTCCCTGCAAACCGTAATCGCGAATGCCGATAAACGGATCGCGATTAGGGCGGCACCAGTGCACGCCGTTGTAACTGTAAGCGAGCTGGGTCTCCATCCGGCCCGTGATCTTTACCCGCCGTTTCTCGAATGGGTCGGTCGACTGCACGTGCGGCAGTCCCAGGTACATGTCTTCGTAGGCTCGCGCCGGCATGTCGTAGAATTCCGTTCCGATCGAGTCCAGCGCGTCCGGTTGGATCGCGGTCAGCAACGGGCTGAAGCGTTCGAAATCCGTGGTGGTGGCGACCGCGATCCGCCGGTCCGTGTTCACCTGGCGGGTAAAGAGCACGTAATGTCCGGGCGGATCGCACCAGAGTAGGTTGCCGGGAGCATCCGCCCCGGGATCCTGCCACGGATTTTCCCGATCGATTGCAAAGTGGACGCCGTCCGCAGAGAATCCGAGGTAACTCTTTTCACCGGGGAAGTCCCATTCGGTGGTGAAGTACCCACGGTCCGCATGCGGCGTGCCCGCGAGCGACTGGATGGCGAAGGGCCAGAATCGGTTGCCGTCCTGATCCACCACTACATTCCGGAAGCTCTTCCAGGCGGGCGTCACCGATCCCTCGTAGACGGGATTCTCCCAGTGGCGGGGGTCGTCCGATTCGAGCCGGACGACAAACACATCCGGGTCCGCTCGCGGGGGAAAGATTCCCACGTAGAACACGTAGCGGCCCAGGCGTTCATCAAAGAAGGCGGTAAGATACCCCGCGTAGCCGAGGAACCCCGGGAAGAAACCGGTGAAGATCTCCTTTACGAAAGTGGGTTGACCCCAGATTCGGTCGAGGCAGTCCCGCCTCTCCAGCATCCAGTCATCGAAGAACAGAATCGTGTTCATGACCATTCAGTTCGCCGATTGATCTGCAATCGCTGTTTGGGCAGGGTTGCTCATGGCACGATAACGACTGTCTCAGGTCTCTTTCTGAAGCGTCGGAGGGTGCCGGAGTCGGGTTGGAGAGTCAAGATCGGAGCCGAAGAGTGTGTAGAGCAACGGCGCAGGGGTTATTGCCCATGGAGCAGATCCGCACCCACCACTTGCCATTGCCTCTTTCCAGAAAGGGATTGAACTGGTTTCCGCCGGACAGGAGTCAACTAAAGTAACATTGAAGCCATAGAGTGGATTGCCGTCATTATTCGGGCGCAGCATCAAGTCCGACACCGACCCGTATAGCGGAGCCACAAGCACAAAGCCCACGAAACCGCAACCAAACGAAATCCACCACGGAGAACTCGGAGACCACGGCGAGGATCTCGTGTCGCTACGTGGTAGAAGAATCGCGCCGACAATCTTGAATGTTGATTCTGTCGTAAAATCCCTACTCTTCATTCGAACGATTTAGCTCACGAGTCGGCTCGCGATTAGGTTCACACTAACTCGTGAACCAACTCGCGAGCCTAATCGATGATCCGGCTGTTGGCTCCGTGGGCCACGGGCAGGATGCCCATGCCACGCCTGGTTACTCCTCGAACTCGTCAAGCGCCTCTACTGCTTTTTCCCAGGCGGCGCTTTCAATTTCAAGTTCCGCCTGGATCTCGCTCAGCCGCCGGTTGGTTGTCGCGTAGTTCAGACTCTCGTCTTCCGAGAGCTGGTCCACGAGAGAATTCTGCTCCGACTCCAAAGCCTCGATCTTCTTTTCCGCTTCCCGGATGGAACGTTTCGCTTTCATCTGGCGGGATCGGGATTTTTCGCGCTGTTCGGCGCGCTTTTTTCGCTCTGCTTTCTTGTCCTGCAGCACCGGGGCCGATGGTCTCTGGGTTTTCGCAGGCTCCTGCGCCGACACCGGGGAGACGACCTTCTCGCTATAGTAATCATAGCCGCCCAGGTACCGGGTGATCCCGGGCGGCGTCATGGCAATAATTCCGTTGCAAACCGCGCGGACAAACTCAATGTCATGACTCACCAGGCAAATCGTACCGCTGTATACCGTGAGCGCGGCTTCCAGCGCGCGGCGGCCGGGGAGATCGAGGTGAGTCGTCGGTTCATCGAGGAGCAGAAAGTTCGGTGGGCGAACAAAAAGTCTTGCGAACGCGAGCCGGATTTTCTCGCCCCCGCTCAGTACGGATACTTCTTTATCAACCGTCGGCCCGCTGAAGCCGAACGATCCCATGATGGTGCGCACTTCTTTTTCGGTTGCCTCCGGGGAAGCGGACTTTACGACCCGAATCGCGGACCAGGCCGGCGGCATGGTCTCGGCGAAGTCCTGAGATTGGTACCCCTCGACGACATTGTGGCCGAGGACCCACTCCCCTTCGGCGGGCTTGATCTGACCCGCCAGAATTCTCAACAGGGTGGTCTTCCCCATTCCGTTGTACCCCACCAGGCCCAGTTTTTCGCCCCGCTCGATACTGAGGTCGATGTCGCGCAACACCCAGGTAGATTCATCGTAGGAGTGAGAGACCGTTTCAAGTCTCACAATTTCATTGCCGCATTGAGGAGGCGTGGCGATTTGAATACGCGAGGCGTTGAACGTATCTCGCGGCACCTCGACCTGCTCGATTCGGTCGAGCATTTTGATACGGCTTTGCACCTGGGAAGCCTTTGTGTTCTTGGACCGGAATCGCTCGATGAAACGCTCCATCTGCGCCCGCTTACGGTCCTGAGTTTTCTTTGCCGCTTCGAGCTGGGTGAGGCGCCCCTCCTTTGTTGCCACATAGTACGAATAGCCGCCCGCATACCGGGTTACCTGTCCATGAGTAACCTCCAGGGTCAGATCACTCAGGGCCTCAAGAAGATACCGATCGTGAGAAATGAGCAGCAAGGTGCCGCTGTAGGTCTTGAGGAAGCGGCTCAGCCACTCTACCGCGGGAAGGTCGAGATAATTCGAGGGTTCGTCCAACAGCAACGTGTCCGGGTGACCGATCAGGGTTCGTGCCAGCTCGGCTCGCATTTGCCACCCTCCGCTAAACTCCCGGAACGGTCTGCCGTGTTCGGTTTCTGCAAATCCCAGTCCGCTCAACGCCGCTTCGGCACGGTTTCTCATTTCGTATCCGCCGAGATGTTCATACTTGGCCTGAAGATCGCCGATACGCTGCATAAGGCGTGGCCGCTTCTGCTCCACTTCTCCCACAAGCTTGTGTTCCAGGTCGCTGATTTCCCGGGCAATGGAGTCGAGTCCTGGAATGGAGCGTTCCGTATACTCGAGTAGACTCAGTTCCATTCCAGTGCCATTCAACTGTTGATGCACATGCCCCAGCCGGTGCTGTTTTGGCAGCAGAACATCCCCCTTGTCCGGCTCAATGGTCTGATCGATCAGAGCAAACAAGGTACTTTTTCCACCGCCGTTCGGGCCAACGATTCCGATCCGCTCGGACTGGTTTATGCGGAAGGAGACATCAGACAGGACTTCCTGCGGCCCGTAGCGCTTGGTTACTTGCTGAAATTCAATCATGTTCCAATCCGCTGCGACAGGTAAAGACCGAGCATTTGTTTCAGCTCTTCCCGCATCCAAACTTGGGTCTCTTCATCTTCCATTGCGGCTCGCCCCATCAGAACCTTTGTTGTCTCCGCCACGATGCGCATGCACCGGTCCCGTCGGGCGGCGGCGACATCGGGATACGCGGCGGCGAGAATTTCACTCAGGGGACGAATAATATCGTATTCAAGCTGGATCCGTTGGTCGTCGGCAACGCCGGCGGATCTCCGGAATGAAAAGACCGCACTGAATCCCGGTAGCCTGACCCGGATTTCTTCCATGCCATCCACGACGACATCAACAAATTCTCTAATATCCCTTGCTGCCAGCTCGACGGAAAGTGAGGCACCGATAAACGCCTGGACCTCCTGGCGGAACTCCCTCACCAGCTCGGCGACCACCGCCTGTTTGTTTGGGAAGAATTGGTAGAGAGAGCCGATTGAAGTGTCGGCCCTGGCAGCGATTGCATTGGTGGTGAGGGCCGCATAACCGACTTGCTCCAGGAGCTCCGCCGCGGCATCCAGAATGGCGGCAAACCGCTTCTGGCTTCTCTTTTGGCGCGGCATCCGACGCGGCTCCGCGGCCGATTTCTCTGTTCCTTCCTGCATAAAACGAAACACACAAGCTACAAACTCAACAAAATATGAGAGTTTGCTCATTTTTTCAACAACAAGACCGGCTGGAGGCGTTACATCTGGACTGAAACATACTTTGTCCGTGGTTTCCCCCTCTACAGAGCTCAAGTCGATACAGAACGTGAAGAACGAAAACGATTCCGATCGGGAAGAGGACCTTGATCTCGAGGAGGACCACACCCGGACAATGGCCATCACGGGCATTCCGTCCGCGGTTCTGCTCGAAGATCGTACCCACTTCCTGGTGGTGATCGAGGGTCCCGACGAGGGATGCCGCATCGAGCTCTCCGAGGCGCCCCTGTTGATCGGCCGGCACCACTCCGTCGATTTACCTCTGGATGACACCGAAATCTCCGGCAAACACTGCACGATCCAAGCCACAATGGGAGAAGTATTCGTCACGGACCTGGACTCCAAGAACGGAACGTTCCTTGATGGTCAATAGATCACTGGAACGGTTCTGCTTCCCGGGAAATCCACCATTCGTATCGGCGGACATGTGCTGCGTCATGAATACCGGACTCGGAAAGAAGTGGAAAAGACGGAGGATCTCGAAGAAGATCTCAAAACAGAGGAGCTGTACGTCCGGGCGCTGCTTCCAGCGCCGATCTCATCCTCTTCGTTGGACGCCACCTGAGTGGTGTTACATCCCCTCCGAACAGCTCGGTGGTGATTCTTTTGGCTATCACTGGATCAACGAAGACCATTTCGCAATGTACCTGATCGACGCCATCAAGTACGGCTCACCCAACGGCGATGGCCACGACATTCGTGTCGCGATTGATCTTGATCCGATCCACGTCCAAATCACCGTGGAAGACAATGGGATACCCTTCGGCCCTACCCGGCAACCTCCTCCGGAATTCCCGACTGACGCAAGACAAGCCAAGGTTGGTGGATTCGGCCTGGAAATGATCCAGAAAATGAACCCCTAGATGCATTACGAGCGGAATGGGTCGGGAAACAGAATTACGGTGTCTATGGATCGGTGACGGCGGGAACCTATTCCGGATACGTTACGCTCACCTTGATCCCGATTCCCCCGCGGGGAGTAAATGATCCGGTCACGATCATCCTGCGCGGACGACAAGCGGCAACCAGATCGTCGAGAATTCGGTTTACGATGGCCTCGCCGAAGCTGCCGGAATTCCGGAAAGAAAACAGGTAGAGCTTCAGGGACTTACTTTCCAGGCAGCGTTGGTCGGGCACGTATTCGATTTGAATGACGCCAAAATCGGGCTGGGCGGTGATGGGACAGAGGGACGTGAATTCGGGGCAGTCGAACTCGATCTGGTAATCCCGATCCGGATACGGGTTGGGAAAGGCCTCCAACTCTGCTTTCCCGGGTGAATCTGCATGGGTCGATTCTCCGGAGCCGAGTTGGGTAAGCCCGTCTCGAGGATGAACGGAGGAATGGTCATTCATTACACCAGCCTGATATCACCACAGCCCCAAAAATTAAAGCGCAAAGACTCAAAACGAAAATCGCCTATTCCCCGCGAATCCCGGTGGAACTCACATCACATCTAAAGGTCGACTCTGGAATCTGCTTGAACATGCTCTCGAACCCTTCCGGAATCCGCAAATCCTGTACCGTACGAAACCCCTGGTCCGTCAGCCTTCCGCCCACCAGAAAATGCGCCGGCGCTTTTCGCAGGGCGTCCAGCGCCTCGAGCAGGCCTTCCGCTCCACCGTAATATTTCGGATCCAGAATCCTGACCGCGGTATCGAAGCCGATGACAAAACCTGTCTCCGGAAACAGGTCCGCCTTGCCGAAAAAAATCGGCGACCGCGTGAGTACAATTCGTCTTTGGGCGCCAATGCTCCGCAGCCGGTCCCGAATTGTCGCGGGATCAATCTCCGGCTTGTCCGCATTGGAAATCGACAACTCAAAGTCGACGCGTTCGCCGGTGAGCTCTGCGGCCGCGTCCGCCAATTTCCGGTGGCCCATGTGCATGGGATTAAACGAACCCGAGAGCAAGTTCGGAGCCGGCTTTCCCTCGGGTTCAATCCGCCCGTCAGAGTGTACGATCACCCATCTGGATACGCCTCGGAAGAAGTCGGACAGGGGCGATGTAAGCGTTTCTGTCTGGAATCGAACGGAGTACCCGGAGTCCCCTACCCACTCGATGCCGGCAACGCCACTCGCATTTGAAGTCATAAATAGCAAAAGCGCGGCGAGCGTGTCCTCCTGCCGGTCACGCGTCGCACCGTCCTTTTCAAATTCGATGTGCGCGAACTCGGCCGAACCTGCGCTGCGCAAGCAGCACCAGGCCTCATCTTCTCCGCGCCGGTCGCGATCCGTCGTGAGCCCCGCCGAGCAGGCAATGCCAACGCAATGCGTTCCCGCCCCGGAATTCCGCACCGCCTCCGAAAATGCACGGTCGGCCATTCTTCGGGCAGTACGCTTCGAGACGGATTCCTTCACCGTCTCCAGAACGAATCGATCCAGCGGGTCTGAAGAATATGGAATATGAGCGCCAACCACGGTTCGGGACGCACCGGGCACGGACATCAACTCCGACAAAAACCGACTCCCGCCGCCCGTCAGCACCACCACCGTCCGCAGTCCAGAATCATGCAGCGCCTCAACTATTTTACGATCCATTGTCATTCAAAAAAACGGAGCCCGGGCTCCGGGACAGAGTTGCAACCACGAAATACACGAATTACACGAAGCAGCAAAGCCGCAACCCAACGAAATTTACCATGGGGCACGGAGCCCACGGAGGAGAATTTTATTGGGTTGCGGCTTTGCGGCTATGGGTTTTTCGTGGTTTTCGTGGTTCAATTTCTTCGCTTGGATCTAGATGCCCTGGTTGATTTTTATGTGTCGGGCTTGTTTGTCGCCGACCGGCAGTCTTGGCAACTTCCGCGACTTCGGGAATCCGTACAATCCGAAATTCCTCTCCGTTTCCTTCTGCTCAAAAATCCGCTCAGATAGAGAGTACAAATAGTTCGACTTTGAACATCAGAATTCGTACTCAGGTTCGGTTCATGAAAAAGTTAATTAAGAAGTTCCTGTTTATCAGCCCATTTATCATTCTCGGCATTGGGATTATGCTCTTTTCGCAGTTGAACCGGATAGTCAAATCGACGGTTGAGAATGTCGGGCCGAAGGCTTTCGGTGCGCCGGTCACGCTTGAAAACGTCCGTATTTCAATCCTCTCCGGGAAAGGGGCCTTGTCGGGCCTGGTGATCGGCAATTCGGAAGGTTTCAAAACAGACAGTGCATTCGAGCTGGGACGGCTCTTTGTTGATATCAATATGTCGACCATCCGATCGGATGTCATCCACATCCACGAGGTCCTCATCGAGGCGCCCACGATTACGTTCGAGGGCCTCAAAGGGAGGAATATTAAAACACTCCAGGAAAACATCAGGTCCTTCGCCGGGAAGAGGGAGGCAGAGGTCGAAGAAGCCGGGTCCGACGTGGAGGCGGAAGCGCCTGTCAGGGTAGTCATAGATTATCTGTCTCTGACCGGCGGCACATTGAATTACGCGCCGCTGTTCGGCAAATCGATTCCGATTCCGTTGCCCACGATTGAGATGAAGAATATTGGGGAAGCAAGCGGCGGCGCGACGATGGCTTCGGTGGTTGCGCAACTGGTGACACAAATCGACGATACGGCGCTCGGCGCAATCGCCGGCGCAAAAGGTGTCCTTGCCGACGCTCTTGGAAAGGCCGCGGCAAAATTGGGCAATGATGAGTAAAACGAAGAGCAAGAAACCGTCCTCGGCCGCGCCGGATCTGGAAAAGCTCGGCGCATTCTATCTTGGCAAAACGTACGATCTCGAGCAGCAGGCGATCCGCGATGAAGCGCTGCTCTACGATGCGAAGGATCTGACCACGCACGGAATCTGCGTGGGGATGACAGGAAGCGGTAAGACCGGACTGTGCCTGGCGATGCTCGAGGAGGCAGCGCTGGACGGAATCCCCACCCTCGCAATCGATCCCAAGGGAGATCTCGGAAACCTATGCCTCACTTTTCCAGGATTGAGCCCGTCGGACTTCCGACCGTGGATCGATGAAAGCGAGGCGGCGAGGAACGGGCAATCCGCGGACGCGTATGCGGGAACAGTCTCGAAACGGTGGCGGAAGGGCCTTGAGGAGTGGAATCAGGACGGCGAAAGGATTCAGCGGTTTCGCGATGCCGCCGACGTCAGCATTTACACCCCCGGCAGTAACGCCGGGATTCCGATTACCGTATTGAGGTCCTTCGATGCCCCGTCGCCGGAGTTGATGGAGGACAGCGACGCCATGCGGGAGCGAACGAAATGCGCTGTGTCCGGATTGCTCGTGCTCCTGGGGATCGAGGCGGATCCGATAAAAAGCCGGGAGCACATCCTCCTCTCGACCATTCTCGACCGTGCCTGGCGCGCGGGACGCAACCTAAATCTTCCGGACATCATTCGCGAAATCCAGTCGCCCCCGGTGGATCGAATCGGCGTTTTCGATCTCGAGTCGTTTTATCCATCCAAGGATCGCCTGGAACTCGCGATGAGCCTGAACAACCTGCTGGCGTCCCCGGGATTCGCCTCCTGGATGGAAGGCGAACCTCTCGACATCGGGCGGCTACTCTACACGGAAGACGGCAGACCACGCATTTCGATTCTCTCCATTGCGCACCTGTCCGACGCAGAGCGAATGTTTTTTGTGACCATCGTCCTGAACGAGCTTCTTGCCTGGGTCCGTACGCAGGCGGGAACTTCCAGCCTCCGGGCGATATTCTATATGGACGAGATTTTCGGATATTTTCCGCCTACTCGGAATCCGCCTTCCAAACAACCCATGTTGACGCTGTTGAAGCAGGCGCGCGCCTATGGCGTGGGCATGATGCTGGCGACGCAGAACCCCGTGGACCTCGATTACAAGGGCCTCGCGAATACCGGCACCTGGTTCATTGGAAGAATGCAGACGGAACGGGACAAGCTTCGGGTGCTGGACGGTCTCGAAGGCGCGGCCGTTGCCGGCGGCGCCATGCTTGACCGGGGCGACATGGACCGCATTCTCTCCGGCCTGGGAAGCCGGGTTTTTCTGATGCACAACGTGCATGAGGATGCGCCCATTATCTTTCATACAAGATGGGTCCTCTCCTTCCTGCGCGGCCCCATGACCCGGACACAGATTCGTGAGCTGACATCAGGAACGGAGACCGCCGCCCCGGCCTTGGCTACGTCCGAAGCGCCGGCAAAAAATCAGCCCGTTGCACAGGCAGCCGAACCCGGGGCAGCCACCGAACGCCCGGAAATTTCCACCGACGTGAATCAATTTTTTATGCCCCTTTCCGAGGCGATCGGAGATGGTAACCGCCTCCTCTACCGCCCCTCAATCTACGCGGCAGCGCGCGTTCACTACGTACGTGTCTCCGCAAAAGTGGATGCCTGGCTGTCCATGGCGTTCCTCACTCCCGCCCCGGAAAGTTCGGCCGCCCCGGATTGGGATGGTTCGGCACTCTTTGACAAGAACGCCCCGGCCCTTGCGCAGGCGCCTGATCCTGCGGGAACATTCGAGGAGCCGTCAGGCAGCATGACCCGTGTGCGCAACTATGCAAAATGGGTGAAATTGCTTCAGAGCTATATCTACCAGGAGCGGCGGGGGACCATCTTCCGATGCAAGGAGCTGAAGCAATTCTCCAACCTGGGAGAAAGCGAAGGCGAGTTCCGGGGACGACTGGCACACGCCGCGCGCGAGAAGCGGGACCTCGAACTGGATAAGTTACGAAAAAAATATGGCAGCAAGCTTGCGACAATCGAGGACCGGATTCGGCGCGCAGAGCAGAAAATCGAAAAAGAGCGCAGCCAGCTCGGCCAGCAAAAATACCAGACTGCCATTTCCCTGGGCGCAACAATTCTCGGTGCGTTCATGGGTCGGAAAGTAGGGAGCTACCGTAATGTGAGCCGAGCCACAACGACCATGCGCGGAGCCGGTCGCGCGATGCGCGAGAAGGAAGATATCGCCCGAGCGGAAGAAGATCTCGATGCACAACGAACCCGTCTTCGGGAGTTGGAGGACGAATTCAAGCAGGCCATTGAGACAATGGAAGCGAAATTTGACGCTGGGGTTCTCGACCTGGAAGAGATCATCGTGCCGCCGAGAAAAACGGACATCACCATTCAACCCATCGGACTCTGCTGGACTCCATGGCGCATCACCCCAGACGGTATTGCAGAACCATTGCACCGGTGACGCGGAACAACGCAAACAAATCTATTTTGAACAGAAAGGAACGAAGTCCAAGGAAGGGATTATTGGTCTCTCCGTAGTAAATGCTGTTTGACTGTGGCTTTCCTGCTATTGGTTCCTGGTTAACTTCGAGTTCCCTGACTTATGTCCTACGGCGTTTCAACATCGATTCTTAGTGCTGTGCCGCTGGAACAGGTGTTGCGGCGGCTCGCTTCGGCTGGAATCGGGCAGATCGAAATCTCTGCCGAACCTCCGCATTTCACCCCCGGGGTTGTCGATGCCGAGACCGTGCGCGATTGGTTGAGTCAATTAAATATCAGCGCTCTGGTTGGTCACGCGCTGTACAGCTCGGTCAACCTATCGTCGCAAAATGAATCCGTGCGCAGGCAATCGATTAAGGAAATCGGCGCAAGCCTTGAACTGATGGTTGCGATCGGTACGCGTTTGGCCGTCGTGCATCCCACCGGATATTCGCCGGATTACCGACACGACAATCGTATGCATTTTGTTACCCAGGCGCGCAAATCCATGGAGGAGTTGGCAGTCATTTCCGGCGACCTCGGAGTGCGCCTCGCCTGGGAGAATCTTCCGCATCACGGCGCACCCCGACCCATGCACGACATGACCGAGTTACGATCGGTGATCGAAGACATGCCGGAGCATGTAGGTTTGTGCCTGGACACGACGCACGCCCTGTTCGCCGGTCACGATCCGCTTGCTCAATTGAAAATTGCGCAGGACCGGCTGTTCTGCCTGCATTTGCATGATTCCGACGGATCCGCGGACAGCCACTGGGTGCCTGGACGAGGCACAATCGACTGGGGACCATTCATCAACCACTTGAACAGAATTGAATTCCCCGGCCCGCGGACAATCGAAGCCATCGCGCTGCCGGGCGAGGAAGATCGGGTCGTCGGCGAAGTAGCGCGCATTATCCGCGAGCAATTTTCGGCATCGTCATTAGTGAGACATCCTGACTAGCCCGCCGTTCAAGCGTTCTGTAGCGGAAGTCGCGGAGACCTCCTCTACTTTACGATTTACAACCAGACTGAATTCAGACCAACTGTTAGTTTTAATCCCGCAACGTTAGAGGGTAATCTTGCAAACGGATCATGGTCACTCACATCGCCCGAGTCGGCTGGAAATCAAGCAACTTGCGGAGGAAGAAAGAACTCGGGTTAATGGAATTACAATTGGATCTCGCCCTCTCGTATTGGGAAATACGGAGAGATAAGATCATGGAAAGTGACGTACACTGAATGGAATTATCAACACGTCAGATTACGGAATTCGAGCAATCCGGAATCATCATCGTCCCGCTTTTCGATTCCCAGGATCTGCAGCCGCTGAAAGATGAAATCTCGTCGTTTGTCGATGAGTACGCGTTCCGCGCCCTACGCGAGGGGAAGATTTCGGATCTGCACGAAGATAAGGATTTCGCCCACCGCATGGGGTACCTGATGAAAGAGTATCCTGAATTGTCCGACCCCTTTGACATCTGCAACCTCCGCGGCACCGAGATGTTCCGCTTCATGGCGCACCCGAAATTGCTGGAAACCCTGTCGCCGCTATTCGACGGCGAGATCACATGCAGTTCCGTGCAGCATATTCGGGTCAAACCGCCCATCGCGTTTACGGACCACGGGTTTGCCTATTTCAACGTCCCATGGCACCAGGATTCCGGCGTCGCTCAACCCGAATCCGACGCATCCCTGATGGTTACTGTTTGGTGCCCCATCGGACCCGCGACCGACGAGATGGGCTGCATGCGAGTGATTCCGGGAGTTGACTCCCACCTCGAACATGAATCCTCCGATTACGGCACCCGCATACCTCAGGACTTGCTTCCGGATACGGAACCGGTCGTCGCCGAATGCAGAGAAGGCGATATTGTAATCATGCGCCAATTCACGCCACATCACTCCACCTCGAATCGAAGCGGACAATGCCGGTGGTCGATGGATCTCAGATACCAGAAGACAGGAACTCCGTCGGCGAGGCCCTGGCTGCCTGAGTTCGTAGTGGCATCGAAATCGGATCCGGATACTGTCTTCACGGATTATGAGTCCTGGTGCGCGCAGTGGGAAGCCCCCCCGCCAAAACCTGAACACCTGAGTGCCCATCGGATCGGGTAACCCGGGAATCAGCGAAGAAGTCAACCGCCCTCCATGGATACCGTCTCCGGGTTCGGAGAATGTCGAATATCGAATTCTCAAATTCGAATGTCCAAGGAAAGAGAATCATGCTAGGTTCCATGGTTTTCGGCGGCTTCGGGGCGGATAGGCAATCTACAGGAAGGACTTCAGGCGCTCATGAATGGCTTTGACCTGATTCGCGAGGAGCGAATCGACGAAATCAACGCGACAGCGCGGGAATATCGGCACGAAAAGACCGGCGCGCGGATTCTTTCCATGCTCACGAAGGACACCAACAAGGTCTTCGGTATTACTTTCCGCACGCCGCCCTCCGATTCCACCGGGGTTGCTCACATCCTGGAGCACAGCGTCCTCTGTGGGTCAAAGAAGTACCCGGTCAAGGAACCATTCGTGGAGCTTCTTAAGGGCTCGGTTCAGACTTTTCTCAATGCCTTCACCTACCCCGACAAGACGTGCTATCCGGTGGCCAGCGAGAACTTGAAGGACTTCTACAACCTGATGGATGTCTACCTGGACGCGGTCTTTTATCCCCATATCACGGATCAGATCTTTCAGCAGGAAGGTTGGCACTACGAATTGGAGAGTCCGGATGCGCCTCTGACCTACAAGGGCGTCGTGTACAACGAAATGAAAGGCGCCTATTCCAATCCGGAAGACGTGCTCTCGGAGCTGAGTCAGCAGGTCCTCTTTCCCGACAATACCTACGGTTGCGATTCCGGTGGCGATCCGAAGCATATCCCTGGCCTTACCTACCGGCAGCTCAAGGATTTCCATACGTCTCTCTATCACCCTTCAAACAGCTACATCTACTTTTACGGCGACGACGATCCGGAGGAACGTCTCCGCAGAATCAATGACTATCTGAACTCGTTCGAGGCCCGCGACCCGAATTCCTCGATCGAAGAACAGGGGCCCCTGGCTGAGCCCATCCGAATGGTAAGAAAATACGATCCCGGTGAAGAAGGGAACGGGGATGCGCGGTGCATGTTCTCGATCAACTGGCTCTGGCCGCGGATTACGGATGCGGACGCCAATCTTGCGCTTGGAATACTAGCGTATACCTTGATCGGGACTTCGGCAGGCCCCCTGCGGAAAGCGTTGATCGACTCGGGACTGGGCGAAGATTTAACGGGACCGGGTTTTGCCGGCTATCTCCTGCAGATCTATTTTGGCACAGGGCTCCGTGGCATACGCTCCGACGACATCGAGCCAGTCGAAAAGCTCATCTGGACCACGCTGGAGTCCCTGGCAAAGGACGGAATCGATCGAGAGATTCTGGAAGCATCGTTCAACACGTTCGAATTTCGAATGCGGGAGAGTAATAGCGGAGGATTTCCCCGCGGACTTTCCTACATGCTCTCGGCCCTTAATTTCTGGCTCTACGACGGGGATCCGCTGGAGCCCCTGAAGTTTGAGGGGCCACTACAACGAGTCCGGAGCTCTTTCGATAATGATCAGAGATTCTTCGAGAAACTCATCGAGGATAATTTCCTGAATAATACCCACCGTGCCGTGGTGATCATGGAACCGGAAGCCGGGTACAGCCGACTGG
>Ga0310121_10001575_pt1 | contig 23045 bp, 22 predicted proteins | sample CB27_Tmax_986_MG_FD_203504 | JGI IMG/M metagenome (GOLD analysis project Ga0310121, IMG submission 203504) | Marine microbial communities from Western Arctic Ocean, Canada - CB27_Tmax_986 | ecosystem: Environmental > Aquatic > Marine > Oceanic | place: Canada: Western Arctic Ocean | collected...
ACCGAGGATTCTTCCGAACCGGAAGCTTACGACTTGTCACAGGACTATTTTCGCTTCATGTTTGCCGACGCCGTCGAGCCAACGAATAACCACAGCGAACAGCAAATCCGGCACTGCGTCATCGACCGCCGGATCACGCAAGGTACGCGCGGAGAAGCAGGGCAGCGCTACCACGAGCGCATGTGGACGACGATCGCGACTTGCCGGAAACAGCACCGCAACTTCTTCTCATTCATGCACACATCGATCGCCGCCAAACTGCAAAATCAGACCGCACCAAGCCTGCTAAACGCTTGATCGCGTGAACGGTTACCCCAAGCCTGACCCCAAAGCAGAGGGAAAGTTCTTGATCGGCTGAGCCGATGGCAAGGGCGTACCCATGATTCTTGAGGATACGAAACAGAAGCCCGCGATGGACGACAGCCAAGAACGACCTGGTAATCGCAAAATGGCGACCATCGCTGCCGTCTATTCAGTCGACCCGTATGTGCGTTCGCCGGAGGATGTTATTGCCGCACTGTTTCGCGACGACCTCGCCAATAAGGATTCTCAGCGACCTAAACCCCAATTCAAGCTCGTGACCGCCCACTTTCCCGAGATTGATCAAGACTTGCAAAAAACGATCAAGTCGACAGGTACCAACGAAGCTTTCGCATGGATGGCTGGAGAAGTTGACAAACGACGAAAGCGGAAACAACCATTCATCACCCTTCTGGATGGCGATCCCAAGCTCTGGAACAAGCTGCCGGAGTTTCTGCCCGCGGACACGATCGGGATTCTTGATATCATTCACGTCACGCAATATGTTTGGAAAGCGGCCAAGGTATTTTGCAAATCGTCCGACGAGATCAAAGCTTTTGCGCGCGAGCGAATCTTGTGGATTCTTCAAGGCTGCGCGAGTTCCGTTATTCGAGGCCTCAAGCACATGTCGACAGCCCGCAAGTTAAGAGGTAAACCAAAGGAAACGATTGCTACGGTTTGCGGATACTTTAGCAAGCATCTCGACCATATGCGTTACGACGAGTATTTACGAAAAGGCTACCCAATTGCCAGCGGTGTGATTGAAGGTGCTTGCTGCCATTTGGTCAAGGAACGGATGGAGCGAAGTGGGATGCGTTGGCGGCTATCCGGAGCAAAGGCTATGTTGAACGTCCGAGCCGTCCATCAATCGGATTATTGTAAGAATTCCATGCTCATCGACGCGAAGCAGAACTGGCAACGCTCCACCCACTTCGCGGGTTGCTAAACGACTATCATCCCGACTATCATCCAGCCCAGCTTGCCGCATAGCCTTGCGGATCACAGGTTACGCTCACTTGAAGCGGAGGCATACCTTCTGTCCTTCCAGGCTGGCCAAATCACCCGATTTCCATTGCACGCCCGCGCGTGCCTGGTCGCCGACGACACGACACCGCTGCCATCGTGAGAGTACCGATCAGAAGCATCACGGCGGTTGTGGGTTCGGGTACGACCCAGAACGAGTAGAGGCTCGCATTCTGGAGGCTGATTCGAAGAACCACCGTTTGCCCTACGAGGCTGGCCAAATCGCCTGACCCCCATTCCATGCGGGTGTGCAACTGGTCGCCGACTATGGTCGCGGAACTCGCCAAGAGCTCTCCGTCGCTATTCAACACGTCCACTGCCAAGCTGCCGTTCGTGGCATCGGCATTGACAAACAGTTCCGGCCCCGTGAGCTCGAACGGCTTCGTCACCACCGTCCCCAGTTCCGCACCCGCATCCAGCGACATGAATCCGTCGCGACGGAGTACTGCCAGGGAAATGGCGCCGTATGGCTCCGGGTTATCGGGCGTGGCACGGTACTTGATGCCCGCGTAATAGAACCACAGTTCATCGCCACGGACCACCGGGGAGCTGGGCGTAGTGAGTTGGGTCAAATCGTACACCCCCTCTCCTACCGGCGAGGGTCCGATGAATGTCTGGCGGTCGCCCAGCCGCTGCCAGGTCCGCAAGTCGCGGCTGGCGGCCAACTGGATCAGGTGAAATCCGTCGGTGTTTGCAGTGGGCAGATTGCCCGTTGCGTGATACACGGCCGGCAAGCCAATGTACAGGCCCTCGTATTTAAAAATTCCCATGTTGTAGATGTCGGCGTTGTAGTCGGCGGGATTATTGTAGATGGGCTGCTGCAACGTGGGATCGGCCAGCCGGGCTTGAATGTTTGTCACGGCAAGCGTCTGGTCCAACGCGTCGGCACTGAAAACGACGCCGGTATTCGTCCAGTTATCGAAATCCGTGCTGGTCCAAATACCCTGCGACCGGCCGTAAGGGCCGCCCGTTTTCAACGTCGCGATGAACATGCCGCTGTCGCGGTCATAGCTGAGGTTCGACTCATCAGCCGAAGGGAGTTCAGGAACGCCCAACAGGGTCCAATGGGTACCGTCGGGGCTGACCATGGGCTTGCGGCCCACTGCCCCCAAAAAACCCTTGTAACGCCGGTTGGGGTTAGGATCGTCGGGATCGTAGACGACGCCCAGAATGGCGTTGTAGTGCCATTCCAGTTGCGTAGGTCCAACGTTAATAAAATTGTTCTCCAGAGAGCCTTGAAGTCTGTATTGCCTCAGGACCGGCTTCGTCCAATGAATACCATCCGTGCTCTCGGTGTACGAGGTCCCGGCCACGCCGGAAATGTTGGTGGAGGTGATAAGCCACAGTTTATAGACTCCCGCCTGCTCGTCCCAGGCTGGCGCGGCGCGCGTCTGCAACACGATTTCCCAAGGCTGATCGGGCACGATGACGGCCCCCTTTTTTATCGGCTGGTGCATCGTTTTCTGAAGGCCATCCAAGAGGGCCACACCATGATCGTCGAGGAACAATTGCCTTTGCTCAAGCGGGACCTCGTACGCCAGCGGCGGTTCGCCCGCGATGATACTCACGTTGTCGATGAGATAATCTTCTCGGGGTACCCAGTAGGCCTGCTGGAACGTCAATTGGTTGATGCCGCCGAGCGGGGGATGCGTAGGGCCGTGGTGGCCCCAGTTCTTAAGGCCCGTGGCACTATGAACAGCCCCATCGGAATCCGTGATCTGGATGTCATACGAGGGATTCGGGCCTCCAAAATCGTAGGTTTTTAACAGAAAGTTATGAACCAGCGGAGTCTCCTGGACGTTATCGTCATAGATCACCGCGTCTTCTAGCAGAACGGTCCACGTGTTCGGCCAGGGAGCTGCCGAAATTGCCCAACTGCCGCGGCCCGGGCTTCCATCAAGCACCCTGAAAACCCACTCCGAGTACTCTGAGTAATCTGGGAATATAGTACCCGCGGAAATCGCAAAAGTCTCGTTTGACCCTTCCATCGCGAAATCGTAGCTTAATTCCGCATTCCCGGGCACGCCTAGAGGCCAGCTCTGCACATAGGCATCATCGCCCTCCGCGGCATACGCCGACGTGCCCGACCCGCCGATGGCGTCAACGCCGGTCTGCGCGGTGAAGGGGTTGGTTTTCCCGGGAACAACTTCCCAGCCGAGCCAAACGTCCGCGTTCTCGAAGTCACCGTTGGTACTATATTCCACCGCTCGAGCCGAGCCGGCGGCCAACAGCAGGCCGATGGCAATCGCCAACATTAACAGGCCACTCATTACTTTTCTAAACATGATCAATCCTCTATTGTAGTTTAACTAGATGCAACCGTATGACGCTCATGGGATGGCAGCAATACACTGCCGATAGTATTCGCCCAAGTCGCGGCATTCACGCCACCTTCTCTGTCTCACCTCGCCCCCACGGCAGGCCCCTGCTACGAGCTACCACTGCCGTGGCGCCACTGTCATTGACCGTTTTTTTTGGTCCACAATCATTCATAGATATCAAAACCATTCTGAGCAATTGTTCGATCTCGGTAAAAATATGTCAGTCTGTCTATGCTTGCCGCTTGGGCTTTCGGGCACCTAACAAGAGCGTCAGGCAAGCGAAGGCCGCCAGTAACAGTGAACTCGGTTCGGGCACGGAGGCGCCCGCGACAACACCACTCCAGTTGCTGGCCATTAGGGTCGCGTCGATGTCGTTTACATATCCGTCTTCGTCGAAGTCGCCCGCATCGCGTTCGACTTTCTTTACGCGGCTGTTCTCGCACATTTTAATGGTACCCAATTGCCGTCGCTGATGCCTTCCGGTCCCTAAGCCATTCGTTTTCCTCGCCCTGCATTTCTCTCAATCCTTTCCCTGGCCTCTGTGTCTCGGTGGTTTTGTGTCGACTCCCGTGAACGGTTACAATCCTTGTTTGTCATCGCTGGTGATTTGAACGCTGATCCTTTTGACAGCAGTGGTTATCTGGGAGCGATTGCCCAACTGATCGAGCATCCAGCCATCCAAGGCCGGTTGACTTGGACCAGCCCCGGTGCGGAGGCAATGGCAGAGCAGGGGGGTGCGAACCGGAACCATCTAGGACCTCGTTCACAGGATACCGGTGACTTTTCCGACAACGGACCCGGCAATCTTCGTGTCGATTACTGCCTGCCGAGTCGCAAGCTGCGTGTGGTCGGCAGCGGAGTCTACTGGCCGTTGCCGAATCAAGAGGGGAGCGAGTTGGTCACCGCTTCGGACCACCGGTTAGTTTGGACGGACGTTGCTCGCTAGTATTTCGAGCGTTGAGTGTTTTGTACGCCGCATCCAGCTGGCAAAGCTCTACGCCATCGGTTCGCGTGACACGCACCATCGTGCTGTCTTGGTCACATTTGCTGGTGTGCTTTAGCAACAGCGCCCCGGCCGCTTCAAGAGTTGTTCCATCCGCGCGTCCCACGACCATTGCCGCCGGTCCAATAAAATTTTCCGGTTCGATCAGCATATCCGCGCGGGCGTCGGACCTATGGCACATGTATTGGAGAGCTTCATTGTCCTGTTCGTCGCGTCCGACGACGACCTTTTGTCCAGCGTCCAATCGGTAGTGGCGGCCGATCTTCAGTAACTCAAAATCCCATCGTTGGTTAGCTGGATCCAATTGCACCAGATCGTGAACCTTGTTTCCGAACTTGGTTTCGGTAAGCGCGCAGCCATTGGACGGCGCCGGCATCCTGGAAAGCCCCAACTCTTTGGCCAACTGAATCAGACCTTTCCGGCTGCGACCAGAAAACTTTCCAAGCTTGGATCGGTCGACCCACTGTCGGCGTTCCGGAAGTGTCGGAGGCATTAATTGGGCCGAAAGCGGACGCAGCAGCAAATCTTCGAGGTCACTGCGCACCGAAATGATGTCGAGGTCCCTGCGCTTCTGGCTCATTGGTCGCTGGCCAACCACTTCGCCACTGATGACAAATTGAGCACCGGACTGCTCCATAAACTTCTTGGCACGGGCAAACATATAGATGCGGCAATCCACACAGGGATTGGCACCCCGCCCGTAGCCAAATTGAGGTTTTCGGATCAATTGCAGGTATTCGTCATCATCGCCAATCACGGTCAGTGGTACATTCAATTCACGAGCGGCGCGTCCCGATTCGTCTTTACAGCAAGTAAAAATCGTCTGGAAGTTCAAAGCCTCGACATGCACGTCCTGAGTCTGCATCAAGCGAATTGCCAACATGCTGTCCAGGCCGCCGGAGAGTAAAGCAACACAGGAAGTTTTCATAGCTCAGAAGACCGGATTGGGAGAGTCGTTTGGCGTGGGCACCGAGGGGCTACCGTTGTTTAAAACATTGAGCAGCTCCGTAAGCGCGTTATGGGCAGCGCGTTGCTCGGCTTCCTTCTTGTTGCGCCCCCAAGCTGGTTCGTAGGCGACTTTTCCGATCTGAGCTGCAATCTGAAAACATTTACTGTGATCGGGTCCCTTTTCATCTATCAGCGAATAGGTCGGCGTCCTGGCATACTCCTGCTGGGCAAGCTGCTGAAGCTGGGATTTGTAGTTATCCCCAGACTGCCCGGCAGCCACTTTCGAGATGTAGGGTTCCAGGTGCCGAAGTATAAATTCGCTGGCGGTTTTCCGCCCACTGTCTAGATAAATGGCGGCTACTAGCGACTCAAAGACATCGGCCATGAGCGAATCCGGAATGTGCCCGTGAATCGCCATGCCTTTGCCCAGCAGTAGAAACTCCTGCAAATTCATTTTTTTGCTGGCAATCGCACACGTTTGGCGACTGACAACAACCGACTTGATTCGTGTCAGTTCGCCCTCCAGGCAATCCGGGAATTCATGAAACAGCTTTTCACAAATCACATAGCCCAGAATCGCGTCGCCGAAGAACTCCAGCCGCTCGTTTGATGCCAAACGGTGATCGGCCCCGGAGGCGTGTGTCAACGCCGCCAACAGGAGCGTTGGATCCTCGAAAGTGTATTGGATTCGCTCCTGACATTTCGCCAGAATACTTTCCCGGTCACCATCGTTGTAGATTGTGGTTTTATGACCCATGCGCTGGTTTTCGCTACGTAGGAGTCTACGAACTTTGCGGGCGCCAAAGCGATGAGCCAACGCTACCGTCGAGATTCAGCGGTCGACGAGTTAACTGTCTAGTTCCAGAGAGTACGCAATCTACAGCGGCACAGGTTAACTAGGATCGAGACTGTACTACCCGAACTACCCGATTTCAAATACTGAATTCGGCTTGAGCTGTCGAAGAGCAGGTCTCGGTCCTGGGTAACCAGCGATGAACCACTGAAATTCTCAACTGGAGCAGCACGCTTGACTAGGTTCCCAAACAGGCGGTCTTACTTTCCCGCCTTTTAAATACGTTATCATCTGGAAGTAGTGTTTGTCAACAAAAAAGCTGCCGGAACCGACTGGCCGGCAACCCTTAGCCCCCAGTTTCGCCCTTTTTACTTGAATATCGAGCCCTGAAGTTGGCGTCAGGCGGAGTGCTGGGACAAGAGTGATGCGAAAGCCTCAATCCCGACGTAAAGTAGAATAATCGGCAAGGACGCCACAACCGAGCGCGAGTTGACTGTGATATTCGCTGGTTGTGACCAGACCGGTTCTCTGGACGGGCACAGATTCCGATGAATTAGATACGAATTAACCGGACTTTCACCTTTGGCATGAACCAACCCATGAAACTTCAACACCACCCATTCCGCTGTCATTGCCATTCGATTGTCTGGTTCTGGATCACGATGATCGCAGTTATCGCCTGTCCGCAATCCGTTTCGAGCGAGGAGTCCTCCCTGGACGTTGTCCAGGCCAACGCGATGTCTCGCGCTTTTCGCCGAGCCGCGGGGATCGCCTCTCCATCGGTGGTTCGTGTCGTTGGACGGGCTCGATTTGGGACTTCGCGTCGAACTGGCGTCACAATTAATATTGACGACGATGGACTTGAAGATGAAGGCCAGGACCATTACGAGGACATTAGCATCGGTTCGGGAATTGTGCTGCATGCAAATGGTCTGATTTTGACGAACAGTCACGTTTTAGAAGACGCGGAGAAAGTCATCGTTCGCCTTCCCGATCGCCGGGAATACGAAGCGACGGAAATCCGTCGTGATCCGAAAAGCGACATTGCCATTTTTCACATCAAAGATCCGCCCGAATTACGAGCTGCGGAGCTCGGCGATTCCGACCAGCTCGAGATCGGTGATTGGGTCCTGGCGATTGGCAGTCCCTTCGAGTTGGATACAACGGTTAGCGCAGGAATCATTAGTGGCAAGGATCGCGGAATTGATCGCATCGAGCGTGGCAAGATGCTGCAGACCGACGCGGCAATCAATCCCGGCAACTCGGGAGGACCGTTGGTCAGCCTCCATGGCAAAGTCGTTGGCATCAACACGGCCATTGCCAGCAGCAGTGGGGGATATCAGGGGATCGGCTTCGCCATCCCGATCAACCACGCAAAATGGGTCATTGCTCAATTGCATGAGCACGGCCTCGTGAAACGGGCGGCGCTGGGAGTCACAATCGCCGATGTGAAGCCAGAGACGGCCGGCCGTTTAGGCATATCAACCAACACGGGCGTGGTCATCCGCAGCGTGGTGGCGAATTCGGCCGCTGATTTGGCTGGTTTGAGAAAAAACGACATTATTCTGGAGTTCGCTGGCGCCCCGGTACGAGATACCCGTGATTTGCAATCGATCGTGGAGCGCAAACCAGCCGGCTCCGAGCAGCAGTTACGGCTGCTCCGCGACGGCGAGCAAGTCACCCACGCGATCAAAGTAGGGCTCTTGAACGACTAATCGAATCACCATGATTAACCCGCTTTTCATTCCCGAAATACGAGAGATGCTCTCTGAGCACGATACGGCAGGACTAAAAGAGTTCTGCGAAGCGCTACACTCTGCGCGCACGGCGGACTTTATGGAGGGATTGACGCCGGAAGAGGCTTGGCAGGTTCTAAGCCACACAGACGAAGAACGACGTCTGGAGGTTTTTCATTACTTTGATGAGGATATGCAGGTCAGGGTCGTTGAGTCGCTCAGCCGTGCAGATTCTGCGGCGTTGATCTCCGATCTGGCTCATGACGATCGCGTCGACATCCTCAATGAAGTCCAGCCGGAGATTGTCGGCGAGCTACTGCCGCTGTTACCCAGCGAAGAGCGTCGTGACATTCTGCACTTGCAATCGTACCCGGAGGGAACGGCCGGGGCGGTCATGACGACCGACGTCGCCAAATTCAGCGAATCGCTAACTGTCGCCGAAGCTCTCGAGAAATTGCAGGAGATCGCTTCGGAATTGGAAACGATCTACTACCTCTATATTGTCGATGACCAGGATCATTTACGTGGACTGGTATCCGCCCGCCAAATGCTTTCGGCTATCGGCAAGAAAGAGGTCCGTCTCGGTGAATTGATGGAGACCGGATTGGTCACGGCCCTGGTCGACGACGACCAGGAAGAAGTCGCCCAAAAAGTAGCGCGTTACGATTTATTAGCCATTCCGGTCGTCAACGAAGAGCACACTATGAAAGGTATCATCACGTATGATGATATTTTTGACGTTGTCCAGGAAGAAGCCACCGAAGACGCCCACCTCAGCGCTGGCGTCCAACCACTGGAGGAAACCTACCTCAAGACTGGCCTGATGACGCTTGTCTGGAAACGTGGGATTTGGCTGACCATACTGTTCTTTGCGGCGCTCTTGACTTGCCTGGTCCTGCAGTATTACGAGGGTGAGCTGGAAGATTGGAAGTGGCTGGTTCTTTTCATTCCGTTGGTCATCTCCAGCGGAGGTAACACGGGAAATCAATCGGCAACACTCGTGATTCGCGACCTTGCGACAGAAGAGCTGGAGTTGACCGATTGGAGCCGCGTCGCGATGCGTGAACTCGTCACCGGGCTGATACTAGGAGGAATTTTGGCCATGTGCGGTCTGGTCGCGGCCTGTGCGATCACGCCCGAAGCCCGCAACTCGTTTGGCGCCGTCTGGGTATTGCCGTGTACTCTCTTGGCGGTCGTCGTTTGCGGTAGCACCGTCGGCGCGATGCTGCCGTTGATCTTCAAGAAATTGGGACTGGACCCAGCTCTGATGAGCAATCCGTTCGTCGCAGTCATCATTGATGTCGTCGGAATCCTGATCTACATGAACGTCGCGTTCCTGTTTCTCACGTGATTCAGACGTCTAGCGATTCTCCGCCGAGATACAATTGCAGCACCTGGCTCTGCACCTTAATGGCCCTGACCAGGACCCAGATTTGATCGGATGTAAATTTCTCCGGATCCGACGCCGCCAGGGCCTCCAGCTCTTCGGTCATCGCGGCGTGCTGGTCGGTCGCCAATTGCAGTTTGAGGCTGACCTCGCGAATGGCATCGCTCAACGTCTCGTCGTTGGTAAACCTGTCGATGTCCTCGACGGCATTACTCAGCAGCAAACACATGCGAGCAACGTCGCTAGGGACCGACTCCGGTTCGATACTCTCCATTCGAGAGGCCAATTGATGCGCCTTCATTATGTATTCCCCTACATGACTCCAATGCGTGGTGAAACAGTGCGGTCGATCTTCTGGTGCAGTCGTTGGGAACCGTTGGCTGTCAGCGAGGGGAAAGCGGATCAAAGGGTCAATCGTTAGGTTCAACTGGCAATCGACAAAGCCGAGCAAGTCTCGCTTTTTAGCGAGTCCTGACCTGACGTTGGTGGGGGGAGAACTGCCTTACCTAAACGTAGCTCACATTTTGCGCTTGCAAGAAAACAGCTAAGTCATTTCACAATAAAGACTTACGGACGTTAGCTATTGGTCGCCAACCAACTCACGATAATGCTTCAGTAATCCGCCAGCGGCCGTTTCAGCTCCAAAAGCGGCCTCGCATCGATGGCGGGCCGCCGCGCCCAACCGACGGCGCCGAGACTCGTCAGTCAACAACGGGGCAACCGCCTGCACAATTGCGAGCGGGTCATCCGCTGGCACTAAGACGGCCGCCGCGGAGTCGACTGGAAAAATCTCACTCGTACCTCCGACGTTCGTCGCGACGATCGGCCGGCCCGTGGCGGCCGCCTCCAACAATACGCGCCCAAGTGGTTCCTGCCTCGCCGAATGGACGACTACGTCGAACGCTCGCATCAGCTCGGGAACGTCCCTGCGCCGACCCAGCAAATGGACCCGGCCCCTAAGCGGTTGACGCCGCACCCGGCGACGCAACTGCTGCTCAAACTCCAACGACTCCTGCTTGTCAGAATTTCGCTGGCCAACCAAGACAAAATGAACGCCGGAATAACGCTGAATAAGCTGCTCAGCTGCGTCCAGCAGAATGTCCTGCGCTTTGCGCAATCCGATCTGGCCAACGTTGCCAACGATCTTACAGCTGTGGTCCAGACCCAATTCATCGAGCAAATCATGGCTGTTGCGACCTGGTGCAAATCGTTGCAGATCGACGCCATTGGCCAAAATGTTCGCGATGTCTGGTCTCAATCCGGCGTCGATATGCCAACGGAGAGTCGCGGCCGACACTGCCAGAATCCGCCGATTCAGATTCACGTCGCTCATCGCGCGGTGGCTAATCGTAACGATATCACGTAGGTGACCAAGGCTGGGCAAATTTGCGGCCTTGGCGACGGGTCCTGCCAGACGGCTCATCGAGAGGCTGTTGGCGTGAAGCACGTCCCCGCCTGTCCGGCGGAGTGCGCCGCCAAGTTCAGCACGTAATTCCTCTAACTCACGTCGCTGACCCCGCCGATCGTGACACGAGAAGGGGACGATTTCGATATTGGCTGCCGTCAGAGATTCGGCTAACTGGCCCACGTCTGGAGCAATGGCCGTAAAACGCACGCCGTGCTCCTGCAGAAACGGCAGGTTGGCCAACCATGAATGTTCGGCGCCGTTAAGGACGGGGTACTCAAATAGAGCAGCGACGTGCAGCCGACTGGTCACTTCACAACAGACCGTAGCCGGTCAGTGTTTGGTGGAGTTTTACCGTGCCCGCTTCGTCCAGCGGTGTCATTGGCAGACGCACTTCGCCGGTATCTCGACCAAGCACTTTCATGGCGGCTTTGATTGGAATTGGATTCGTCGCCAATCCCAACAGGTCTCGACAAAGCGGAAATAGCCTTTGATGCCAACGAAGCGCCTCCGCCGTGTCGCCGGCCAGGTAGGCATCCACCATGGCAATCATGTCCTTAGGGACGATATTGCCTACGACGGAAATCACCCCCTCGCCCCCAACTGACATGATAGGCAACGTGAGGCTATCGTCGCCGCTCAACACGGTCAGATCGGTCACGGCCAGAATCTGTGAAGATTGATCCAAAGATCCAGTGGCTTCCTTGACCATCGTGATGTTTTCCAACTCGGCCAACCGCGCAATGGTTTCCGGCTCGATGTTCTTCCCCGTCCGTCCTGGAATATTGTAGACGCATAAAGGGATGCCGACTTCTTCGGCCAACGCCTTGTAGTGCTGGTAAAAACCTTCTTGCATGGGCTTGTTGTAATAAGGCGCCACCATCAGGGCCGCATCGGCACCTTCTTTCGCCGCCCACTTGGTCAGCCTCAAGGCCTCCACGGTGCTGTTGGACCCGGTCCCTGCCATGACTTTGATACGTCCCGCGGTCTTTTGTACCACTTCGGAAATTACACGCTCGTGCTCTTCGTGCGTGAGCGTCGGTGACTCGCCGGTCGTGCCAGTCGGGACCAGACAGGTTGTCCCGGCGGCAATCTGAAACTCAATCTGGTCGCTCAATGCCTCAACATCAAGCGTGCCATCTTTAAAGGGAGTCGTCATCGCGACGGAAAGCCCTGCGAAATCGGAGCCTTTTCGTGACATGTTCAGTGCCTGCCAAATGAGTGCGAACCAGCCGGTCCGTTGCTAATGAAAATGAATACTCACAATTTACAACCACGAAACACACAAAAAAGAAAGGACCTCTTGTCCATTCTTCAAATCATCGTATTGGGGTCAATGTATTGGGGTCAATGTTTTGGGCTAAATGAGAAGAGCAAGAGCCGCTTATTCGTGTGTTGCGTCTGTTTCGTGGTTGTTCTGCTTCCTGTCGAGTAATGATATCCGACGCTGTTCGTGCGGGCCACGGGGCAACGCCGCTATGGATTCTCGCAGCATTGGTCGAAACGCTGGTCCAGACTCTGTGTGTCGCCAATCAGGCAATTAGCCGTTTCATCTCGCGGACAGCTGCCTGCATGCCGACCATCACAGCACGCGAGATGATACTATGCCCAATATTCAGCTCCCGCATCCCTTCGATCCCGGCAACCGATTGGACGTTCTGATAGTTCAATCCATGACCTGCATGCAACTTCATACCCAGCTCCCGTATGCGAGCGCCGACTGTTTCCAGTCGGTGCAATTCCTGCTGCTGGACCTCTCCTTTGGTCAACGAATAACTACCCGTGTGCAATTCAACGGCGGAGGCACCCGAATCAGCCGCCGCCTCAATTTGGGGGATGTCCGGATCCAGAAACAGACTGACAGCGATGCCCGCCGACTGCAGCTCCGTCACCGATCGTCGCACGGCTTCGAGACTGGCCACGACATCCAACCCACCCTCAGTGGTCACCTCTTCGCGTCGTTCCGGCACCAACGTCGCCTGATCTGGTTGGACCTGGCATGCGATGTCCACGATCGACGCCTCGCAAGCCAACTCGAGATTGAGCTTGACCGTGGTGGTTTCGCGGAGCAGGCGCAAGTCACGATCCTGAATATGTCGCCGATCCTCTCGCAGATGAATGGTGATGCCATCGGCCCCACCCAATTCCGCCAGCGCCGCGGCCCAGACAGGGTCCGGCTCGTTGGTCTTCCGCGCCTCCCGGATGGTGGCAACGTGATCGATATTTACGCCTAGTTCAACCATAAAGCGAGTTCTGCTGAATCGAGTCCCCTGATACGATCCTAGAGTTCAACGCGGCGGCTGGCAACCGCGCGGCTCTTAAGCCGTCCATTAGGTTCACGCACCGGCCACCGAAGGAACCGCCGAGACTCGATCGACCCTCGCACCCGTGTTATTGCCCGCCGAAATCCGCAGATCCTCGATCTCGCTGCCGTAACACGCCCGAATCTGATCGCACAGTTGGCCGGCTTCGTCGTTATCGGCGGTCACCGCGAACACCGTGGGGCCCCAGGAACTTTGTCCAACACCATTTACGCCCCAGCTGCGAACTCGTTCCACCAGTTGCTCGATTCGTCTGGTGGCAAACGGCCCCTCCTGAAATTGTGAAAAACAGCTGCCGGCAAGCTTCCCGTACCGGTAGACGCTTTCACCAAAGGCCGGCAGATCGTGCGATTCTAGTGCAGGAACCAAGCATTGGTTTAGTTCCTCTTCCAGCTGGCAAGTAACCACGCTGGGCACCGGTTCCATTGTTTGAAAGGCCGTCTTCTCGGCATCCCCTGACAAGCCCGCGGACTGGCAATGCCGGACCAAGACAAACCGCCAGGAGGCTGGAATTACGATGCGCTGCTGTAGGGGGGCCAGCGGCTCTCCCGGCAGCTTACCCCGTTCTGCAATCAATCCACCGTAGGCAAACCCGTAAGTCCCCACCGCTGACCGCAATCCGCGCCCGACGGACGACGCTAATTCAGCTGGCTCGGCCGGCGGTAAGGCAAACAGCTCGTCCAAACCTCGCGAAACGGCCAATGCCAACTGGGTGCCGCTGCCCAATCCCACGTGGGCCGATGGCAACTCGTCCACACGAATACGACAGGCCGGCAATTCGCCATCTCGTCGTTGCTGGCTCCATCGACAAGCCAGCTGCTCGACTCGGCCGCTGCAGGGTCCCTCCACCTCGAAATTTGCATCTCGCGCAAGACGAATGCGTACTCCAGGCGACTCAATCATGGCCCCCACGCCACCAAACTGACGACCGTCAGGTTGACCAAACGATAACAGACCGAAATGAAGACGGCTGGGAGAAACAACTTGAACCGCCTCGGTCGCCATCTAAACCGCCTTCTGCCCTGTCGCCAACTGGTCGGCCAGCGACTGTTCGATATACCTATCGAGCAAAGCAAACGCGCCCAACTCTTGATCACCTGCCGTCTTGTTCACAATCACGCTCAATCGCGCCATCTGCTGGCGAATTTCATCAGCCGGGAGCAAATGAACACGCGTGGCCAGAATCGCCGCTTCGACAACGGCGTGTTTGGCGCGATTGAATCCCAAGAAGTCGCGGCGACGGCCCTGGTCTACAATGGTGCACTCAATCGTCGTCCGTTCATCCGAGTCATCCAACCTTTCGACACGAAAAGCATACCAGCGACAAGTGTCGGCAAGGATCATGCCATCAACCTTCTTGGCGGGCAGAAAGGCTGGCGTGTTGTCGAGCCAACCAATCGCCGCTCGGGCCAGCAGATCGACGTCATCGGTGACATGAAAAACTCCTTCACCATGCCGACGCAAATTCTGATAAGTCCGTGACGTCTGAAACGGCCTCAAAGTGATGTGCTGCCAGGCATCCTCACAAATCGGACCCATCGGTGACACGTTGATCGTGCCATCCTGATTTTTCGTCGTTATGATGCCTTCGATAATCATCGGCGTGATGGGCTGGCCTCCATATCTAATGTACCAATTTCACGTTCGGCGCGAGGCTCCCGTACCAATCAAAACGTTACAGGACCATCCAACCGATCCAGCGACGTCTCGATCTCTTTGGGAGAGTCCAGCTCCCCGGTGGGCAACGATTCCACGCAAGGCAAATTCGCCTCTCGAAAAAATCCGGCCAATAACGCAAATCCCATCTCCGTCATAATCGACTCGGGGTGAAACTGCCATCCGAACACGGGATAGTCTCGGTGACGAATCCCCAGCACCGTCCCCTCTTCGCTGGTCGCGGATACCTCCAGACAATCGGGGATGTCAGCCCTCTCCATCACGAGCGAATGATAACGTCCAGCGACAAAGGGGTTGGACAGTTCGGCCAATTCACGTTGGCCATCGTGAAACACTTCGCTGCAGCGACCGTGCATTGGTTCCTGCGCACGGATTATCCGTCCACCGAACCCCGCCGCGATGACCTGATGCCCGAGGCAAATACCCAGGATGGGTAGTTTGCTGTGAAATTGCTCAACGATTGACTGGCTCTGTCCGCTTTCACATGGGGTCTTAGGTCCAGGTGAAATCACGACGGCGTCGAACTCACCATCTGAGATTTGACGAACGTCCACACAGTCATTCCGCTCGACCTTTGTCTGATGCCCTAACCGCTCGAGGTAACGCGCCAAGTTGTGAACGAAGCTGTCGTAGTTGTCGATCAAAAGTATCATGACCATCCCATCCCAGGCCCTTATATCCTACCAAGCAAACTTTAATCGTAATTGTTTCAAAAGAAAAGAGAGCCGCACCTTTCCACCTTTGACCTCAACCAACTCAGCCTCGACTTGGTGCTTGCCGGTGTGATCCGTCCACGTCCTGCCAGTGCCCGCATGGGTTGTCATCGATACAAGAAACATCCAGAGTAGGGAGCGTCTCAGGTAGGACATGGTGAAACCCCTTTCTCTAACGTCCTTAAGGATTTTGCATCTCGAAAACGCAATATATCGGACGTAGCCGAAGTCCTTAACGGCGTTGCCCTTCTCGAAATTGATGCGGCGTTCCCAAACCTCACCTCCGACAGACTTGTGATCACCGAAATTGCCTACCTCCAATTGCGCGACAGCAGTCCGGACTTTCAGTAGATTGTACGCCGCGCTATCACGGGTAAATCCGCGTTTGGCGACCTCCAAAGAGCGCAAATCGTCGACGCCGTTTCGCGGAGCGAAAGGTGACAATCGATGCACGCGACGGACTGCCGGTGATGGATCATCTACTGGCGATGTGGTTGTTCGGATACGGGTAACACACGAATCAACAATTCGGCAAGATGCTGCTCCCACGGATGTGTAACGTAGAACGGATCTCGAGACCGGACCTGGTCACACCAAAATCACCTTCACCACGTTGCCGTACACGTCGGTCAGTCGTAGGTCACGGCCACCATAGCGATAGGTGAGCTGCTCGTGGTCAAGTCCCAACGTGTGCAGAATAGAAGCGTGCAGAAACTAATAAACTAATAGGAATTCCAATACGGGGGAACGGCCTGATCTGGCCCGCGCGAGCGCTATTGTGCCTGGGATCTCGGCGACTGTCAAACATCGGCGACTGATTTTTCCGGCGTCCCTGCGGGTTCCCTGATCGGGCGGCTCGGCCGGGCCGTGTTGATGAGGCGCAACGGTTCGACGCGGACGGGTAATTGACCCGATCGCACCACGTTAGCCCGCCATCGTCGGAAAACAGGCCGCATCCCTTAATGTGTAAAATAGTTGTAGGGGTGTGGGTCATCTGCTGGGTCCCACAGCAATCCAGCCGACGCCCATTGCGTCCCGCCGTCCCTGGAGCGAAGCACTGACAATTTGCCATGGTTCAAGTAGAAGGCCTACCCAATTCGGTAAATACAGAGCACTTCATCGCCCTTCAAGGGAACGATGTTGGGCAAAAAAACACACTCGGCACGCATACCTGGGCTCGGGTGCCGGTAGAGGATGTCTTCCTGCTCGATTGACAGCCTCATGATTCTTCCTTCATTTTTTGACTCGGCCGAGCGAGTGAACGCCGAAAAAAAATTGTTCGATTTTGTTGAGCATAATTATGGGGTCATCTCTGCGATGGCCTGAAAGCCCCTGAAAATAAGCCCAGGGCAGCAACTGTATTATCCAAAAGCAAATTGGTAGAACAAGGAGCAGTAAAGATGGATCCTCTGCCATAGGCAGTCCATCAGATACGAGCCAGTAGCTGGCTCTGTTGCGACGCGTTAGTTATTAAGAATGCGGAAGATGACATGCGAATCACCAACTTCAGCACCGCCATTCGTATTGGTCTGTTAACGACGCTTTTGCTGCTGATCTCGAAGCCTCCGTTAGCAGCTCACCCGCCCGGCTCGCAAGCGGTTCGCCAATTGGCTGATCGAGAACCGGATCAGCAATTCAACCAGGAAGAGGAAGATGTGATCCACACACCCTCCGGATTCCAACAACCGGGAAGGGTGCTCACGCTCAAGGAACAGGATCCCGAGACGGCGGTTCTGCGAGTTAAAATCGTCGATGCGTCATCCGGAGCACCGACCCCCTGTCGCGTGAACGTCGTTGGACCACGCGGCCAGTTTTACGAACCCCATGAGAACCCACTGTCCCCTTGGAGCCGTCAGCAAACGGCGCAAAACGAAACGTATGGCCCCAGCCGTTACTACGGTTACTACTTTTACACGCTGGGTGAGTTTGAAATCCGCGTGCCGGTCGGCAAAGTTAGTATCGAGGCATGGAAGGGCTACGAATATCTACCAGTCCAAAAAAAAGTGTCTGTCACCGCTGGTGAAACGGACGATGTGCAATTGCAGCTCCGCCGCACTGTGGCGATGGAAGAATTCGGTTACTACTCCGGAGATACGCACATCCACCTGAATCGGCGCAACGAAGAAGATGACGATCGGGCTCTCGACTTGATGGCGGCCGAGGACATCGAATATGGCTTTTTGCTATGTATGAACGACCCCCGTACTTACACCGGCATAATGGAGCGTCAAGAATGGCCGCAAGATCGTGGGATTGGCAGTCGGTCTATAAGGACCAGAGGCCGGTACGGTATCGCTTCCGGCCAGGAATATCGGGCGTCCACCTACGGACATATCTGCCTGTTGATGCACGATCGACTCGTGCTTGACGGATTGACGGTCAATCCAACCAACTGGCCAACGTTGGATATCATTGGCCGCGAGACACGGGGGTTGGGTGGATTTTCCTTTCATGCGCATGGCGGCTATTCCGCGGGAATCTATGCAGACTACCTGCAACGGTCCACCGACGGAGTCGAGCTGTTGCAAATGGCTCACTATCGGGGGATAGGGTTGACGGGGTGGTACCGCATCCTGAACGTGGGGTACCGATATCCCGGACTCGCCGGAAGTGACTTTCCTTACTGCCGTTGCCTGGGCGATTGCCGGAATTATGTCTATGCGGGCAAGCGACCCACGTTCGTCGAATGGGCTCGCAACGCGGCTGCGGGACACAGCTTCTTCACGACCGGCCCGCTGTTGTTGTTAGAAGTCGACGGCCGTCGGCCCGGTGAGACGATTGAGTTGTCCGGCAATGCGAAGTCAGCACTGAAGGTGACCGCCCGCGTGCGTTCCGAAGTCGCGCACGTCGAAAACCTGGACTTAATCGTCAATGGACGAACGGTCAAATCGATGGCGATTTTCCCAACTGGCCGGGACCATTGGCATGAGTTACAGCACAGCCTGTCGGACGTCCAACCCTGTTGGATCGCGGCGCGGGCATACAGTCTGTCTGCTACTGGCAAACCCGATGCCGAAGCGCATACCAATCCGGTGTATGTCTACGTCGACGGCGAGAAACCGTTCAGTGCCGACGATCGTGACTGGCTACTTGCCAAGCTCAATGGCCGCGTGCAGCTCGTTGCCAAACGAGAGTTTCCGGAAAAAGAACAGGTGCTCAAATCCTTTCGGGAGTCGCGAGACAGGCTGCTCGAACTGTCCAGTTCTCCAGCTAACATCGCTGAGATGCCGCCAGTACCCATCGATGTCGGTGCGCGCAAACAGTTGTTTTTTGATAAGCGGTTTATTGCGGACAGCTCGGGTGTCGAGCTCGTCATGAATACGCCTCGCCGAGACGGAGAAGTGCTGCTGACCACGGACCAGCCATGGGAACAGGGGCGGGACATCGGCGTTTACTCGAGCGTCGTCAAGGAAAACGGCAAGGTCAGGGTCTGGTACGATTTCCGCCAGCACGTCAAGGAGGATCCATACCGGGAGCTGCGTGTCAGTTACGCGGAGTCGGAAGACGGACTTCATTTTTCGAAGCCGCTCCTTGGCCTGCACGAGGTCGACGGGTCCACGGCGAACAATGTCGTCCTGCCTGGACTGATTGGCGGCTGTTCGGTTTGGGTTGACCCGCAAGCTCCGCCTGAACACCGCTACAAGAACCAGGCAAAAGTCTATCCCAGTGCACAGCTCCACATGCACAGTTCACCGGACGGAATTCACTGGAAGAAGTTTGCCCGCATCGATCCCGGCGCGGGAGGATGGGATACGCAGACCATCGTTTTTTGGGATCCGAAGATAACGCGGTACGTGATGTACACCCGACGGTGGGTAATAAAAGAACCACAAGAATCGAGCTTTCGCACGGTACGGCGACTGGAGTCGGACGACTTGCTGGATTGGGACAGCGAGAACGTCGTCATGGAGGCGGACGAGTTGGATCTGGCAACGCACAAGACGCCCACGCAGCAGCCGCCAGTCGACTACTATGGAGCCGACGTCTTTCGGTATGATGGCGCCGACGACGTCTACATCATGCTTGCTCAGGCCTTTTGGCATTGGCAACGGCGTTCATCGACCTCTGGGCTAGGGCCAGCGGGATTTGACGTGAGGCTGGCGATCAGCCGCGATGGAAAGACGTTCCAGCGTGCCGGGGGTTGGGAACCATTCATGGCGACGGGACCGGACGGAGGTTTCGATTCGCGAATGGTATGGGCGATGCCCCATCCCATTCGGATGGGCAACGAACTATGGATCTACTATGTCGGCGTCAACCGCGATCACGACGGTGTGATTGACCCTCTGGCCGCTGACAAGCACCTGACTGGAATCGGGCGAGCGGTTCTTCGCCTGGACGGATTCGTGTCGGCGGATGCCGGCTACGGTGGCGGGCAAATCACGACGCCGCTGATCCGTTTCTCTGGACGGCGCCTGGAGCTGAACGTGGAGACTGGTGGCGGCGGGTCGGTGGTGGTCGAGGTTCTCGATGCTGAGGGCCGGCCGGTGGCAGACCACTCACGCGCCGACGCCATCGCCGTCAATGGAAATTCAGTGCACATGCCTGTCACGTGGAAGAAGGGCGGCGATGTCGCGTCGCTTGCTGGCCAGCCGGTTCGCCTTCGCTTTCACATGCAGGATTGCAAGTTGTATGCGTTTCAGTTCCGGGAGCAATAGGCGGTGGGGCGATATGGATTACGCCGGCCTGCTTTTCCAGCTACTGTCCAGCGAGTTTTTCAGTGGCCTACCATGCAGTTGCAGACGCCATTTCCCATGCCTTGAGCGATCGGACTTTCGCGCTACCGCCTCGGCTGATCAGGATCACTCCGGTGCTGTCGGCTCACGCCGGATAGATCCGCTGGGTCACGCTCTCGCGCCCCTGGCCGCCCTGGGCCCTGCTTTCCGGCGCGTGTTGGAGCTGGTGACGGGAGATGAGGTCCACCGACAGTCTTCTGTTGCTCGAATTACCCAAGATCAGGCGCGAAATCTGCCAGCAAGTGACGCCTTCGGCCGTTTTCTGTGCAGAACGGTCCCCAGACCAAACTACTATGGTCTTTAGAAGTTGGCTAGGAACGTGTCCATGTCAATGTAGGTTAGTTCATTCGGCTCGCTGTCCGAACGACGCGCCACCGTCCATACCGCCTGCGGTGAGCAGTGGCCGGCAGCGCTCTGGGTGCCGACAAGCGCCAGAGGCCGCCGACCATCGCTCCGCTCTGGTGCCGCGCAAGATCCTCTCGACCACGTCGGCTTGTGGCAGTTCGATAAAAGCCACCACCGCCATCTGGCCCCACATTGCGGACATGACAATGGGTCCACTTCGTACACGCGCCGATACAGGGGCAACGGTCTGGAGCAGGCAAGCGTCATGACTAGGCAGCCCATCCGCGCCGCGGGTCGGTCGCCCTTAGGCGCCTCTGATCAAAGTCCGGTAAGGTGCGGCGGGGTTCACGTCCGACGGTCGAAATGGCTACTCATTAACTGCCTGTGCACGCCCGACTTGCGATCTTCTCTGCGTTCGGTCGATTTCACCGACAGCAGATATTCCGACGTCGTTGCACGCTCAGGACTAACCGACCTGAGGCAGTTAGTGCGCGTTACTTGAGCGTGAGGGGATCGCGACCGATGCCTCGAACCGCTATCGCTAACCTCGTCGGTCACCCCCACCTCCTGCAATTGGCGCGAATGGTTCGCTGCAGCAATTGCATCGACCGCCCGCAGGAGCGAATTATCGTTCAGCGCAGCGGTGAAATCCACCGACCGCAGTTCGTGGCAATGAAAAGCGCAGTCAAACTGATGACACTGGGCAACGCTTGGCGGTCTGCGAAGGACCACGGACGAACCGGCAAGTGCTATTTCGTCAATTGTCCGAACCTACACCAGGAGTGGCACTCCTGGGGCATGAATCGGCACTTCCCAACGTGCGTCGGCTTCATGGTCCGATGCTACTTAGCTGCGGACTCCGACGCGGAGGTTGCCCGCTCCTTCGCGCCCAACGGCGGCCGACCAGATGAGTGCCAAATCTTTTCGATTGCTGACCAGCGCCAAAAAACCGCAAATACGAGGTTTTGGCATACCGAACCAGCGTGTCGACGTCAGACTCCTGAATCCCCCATCAGAGGGGTGTGTCACAACCGGTCTATTGATGAGACAGTATCCGACCCGTTTCGCGAGCGCGGCAGTAAACACACCGGTGACCAACCTTACCTTACTCCGTAATTGCGCTCACGATGCGCCATTGTCCGGTACCATCGCAGGCGGCGTAATACATTCGATACTTCCTGTTGCCGATTTCGATCAACGACATATCCTCGGCATGTACGGCATCCAGATCGTCGCTTCCGTATCCTGCGCCTTCGATGACACATCCGGCCCGTTCCCATGTCAAACCATCTGGCGAGTTGGCTACGAAAATCCGTGACCGAAACCCCGCCATATCCGTCGCGATCGAGGCTGCAGCAAAGTTTTCACTCAGGCCACCGGTCTCAGCATCCGGGTCATGGCTGGGATGCAATGGGACGACGGTTCCTGCGGGCACGTCTTGCCATGCCGAAAAGAACATGGTCCAGTCGGCGTCCGCAGCCTGTGGCGGGATCACTTGGGCTGCCGTGATGCCGGCCGAGTCACATTCCTCCTGCTTGTCGCGCATCCGATATCCCGACTCGAGTTCGAAGTTGAGACTATCAGACGAAACCGCGCTGACCACACTTTGACTGAACCGGTTGTTCGGCGCGTCTTGGCTGAACTCTGAAGCGAAGCAGTAGAGCCGACTACGACCGTCAGGCAGCAAAAGAATGCGTGGTCCTCCGACGCCACCAAAGCCCTCCAACCGAATGCCCTTTTCAGGCTCCCAGTGCAACATGTCAGCTGACACCGCGCTGCAAATAACGCTTGGCTGCTGAGCCGACCTGCGCGATTCGAAGTACATTCGCCAACCCCCGTCGATGCAGCGGGCGACGGTCGGAACGAGTACTCGAAGAGACATGTTCGGCAGCGCCGGTTGTGGAGCCAAACGTATTCCGGGCTCGGTGCGGAACTCCAGCCCGTCGTCGGAAAAAGCGCTCAGAATATAGCCCTGACACGTCGCGTAGGGTTTGGCCGGCCCCACCGCGGTGTAGAACAGGCGATAGCCGCCGGTGGGTACACGCACAACGCAAGGCGCTTGAACCTTCAAGCGATCCAAAGATCGCGATCCCTGCAGTCGCACGCCTGGTTCTTTCCGCCATCGACGCAGGACACTCATGCCTTCGTGCGACCTCCAGTTACATAGTTGGTTCGACACTCCATCCAGCTAAGGACTGCCGTCATTCGTCCCCCCTGACGAAATTGGCAGGCTGCTTACGAACGCAACGCCCTTAACAGGCCTTCGGCCTTGTGCCAGGTTTCTTCGTATTCCGCGCGGGGTGATGATTGGGCAACGATTCCGCCTCCTACCGGGAG